>Ga0207648_10002473_pt1 | contig 19851 bp, 20 predicted proteins | sample KBSMisM32_FD_184310 | JGI IMG/M metagenome (GOLD analysis project Ga0207648, IMG submission 184310) | Miscanthus rhizosphere microbial communities from Kellogg Biological Station, Michigan, USA - KBS Miscanthus M3-2 (SPAdes) (version 2) | ecosystem: Host-associated > Plants > Roots >...
ATCCTTTGATAGTATCCTGGTTAAAATGATCAATGACCTTTCCATAGAAATTATGGAAGTCAATTGAAAATAGAGTGGCCCATTTCTTATTGATGGCAAATTCCCCGGTTGTACCAAGGCCGGCTCCCATGGATGGAATATCCTTATAAGTAGGAATGGAGAGAGTAACATGGGCTGAAGCCCTGAATTTATGGTCCTGCCCAATAATTAAATTAGTGATAAGCAGGCTTATAAAGAGTAAAAGTGTTTTTTGCATGGTTCTGGCTTTAAATGTTTGCAGCTTCACATTGACAAAAACTTTCTTCTACCTGTTGCAAACGTTTTGCAAAAATTTCTCTACGGTTCTGCGGATGGCAGTAGCTGAACCATGATGATTGTTAACCAAAACCGAAAAGATGAGGAGTTTGTTACTCCGGGTATAAAAAAAGCCACTGAGCGCCACCACGCCGCTTAAAGTGCCTGTTTTAGCAAAGATGCGGTCCTTATTACCAAGAAAATAATTGGAAAGCGTACCCCGGCCTCCGGTCGGCAAAATTACTTTGAGACGATCCATTCCAAAATCATCTTTCATCTTATTGAGGATATAAACAAAATCTTTTGGAGAGAACAAATTATAGCGACTAAGGCCTGAACCATCTGCCCAGCGTGGTGGTTGAGGCAATCCTTTAAGATCTGTTTTGAGTAAGGTATCGATAATCTTACTATCATTCATAATGCCGAGCTTTTCGTTACTGACCATTAATAATGATTGTTCAGCAAAGAAATTATCACTTCGGTGCATCATGATCTTTAGAATGGAATCGGTGGGTTGGGAATAGATTACTTTACCTCGTAATTGATTTCCACGTCCGCTATATCTCACCGCAGTACCATAGGATAGTTTTAGGGTATCGTTCAGGGCCTCCTTTACAAATATATCATCAGCTCTAAATGGGACATTTTCTGAAACATAGGGTCCTGCAGCCGGAATTACAAGGAATGTATTTGAGCTGAGATTACGCCTTAATTGAAAATTATTGCCATCTTTTGAAGAATCCTTTATAACCATATTATCTTCTGTTAATATATCTACCCTTGGAATGGAAGCAGGGGATCGTCCCTTAAAATTAAATCTCACGAGGTTGCCATAAATAGGAAAAGGTGAACGTTCTGCCATATAATCTTCCTGATAGTCATTCCAGCTCCAGCCACTACCAAGCGGATCTTCATCAAATCCCGAAAAGTCTATATCAACTCGAAAATGGTCAAAATTTTTAAGCAGTTGGTAAAGGTTTTGTTGCTTGAAGTCCGGATGTAAAAATGTTGGATCGCCCGAAGGATGAATAACCAAAATTGAATCTTTATACAATTCCAATCTTCCAGCCACCAAACTATCCCCTAAATACTTCATCGCAGCATAACATGTTGGCAACTTGGTATTACTGGCTGGAACAAAATATTTTTCGCCATTATAATTATACCAGTATTTACCTGTTGCAGGCTCATAAATACTGATACCAACATGCGCATTCAGTAATGAAGAATCTGCAAGTGCTACAGCAGCTGTTTTACCAATCTGCTTTTGTAGTGAACAGGAAGAAATGAACAGGGAAAAACAGATGACGAAGAGCGCAGTAAGGGAAACCTGCATTCTCTTTGTAAACATTCCTCTTGTAAACCGCATGGTGACTGAAGATTTATAATGGCTATCCACGTTCCTGGGCACGCAGCCATCTCTCAGGGATCTCATTGCTGCTGGCAAGTAAATAATCCTTATAACTGCAGGCGATGAATTTCCTGTCTGGCAATTGCATCCACCACCGCCCGGTCTTTTTACTCTGAAGGAAAGTAGTCTCAACTTCAGCAAACGCTGTATGATATTCATTGAAGGAATCCTTCTCATCCAGTTTTGCTTCACGGCGGCTGCGACTCCTACCATCCAGCAAATACCACAGCATCTGGCTGATCTGTTTGGCAGTAAGATCATGCACGTCCTTATCTATATCATATCCATAGATGCCAATGGTGTTGACATTGGCGCTCATACCTGCATATCGCATGAGGGTACATGATTCCTCCCCATCCAGGCCATTGGGTGAACCCTGGTTGGCAGGAGCATAGGTATAAGCCAGTGCAGAAATATCGAAGCTGAATAAATGAGAATTACGCAATACCGGCTCCATTTCCTCAATATTCTCCTTCACATTGCCAACACGGTAACAGTCGAAACGTAACCTGTCCATCGTTTCCAGCACACGCGGATGAATATAATAGCTCTGGAATCCTATATGATTATAATGACGCACGAAATTTGGTTCACCCGTCAGCATTTCCATCAGGAAATTATCGCATCTGAAATCAGAATCAAGATTGAGATCGATCAATGCATCTGCACAGGTGGCTTCAATTACTTTCTTGGCATCCTCATAGGCATAATACTGTGCCAGTGTGAGATCATGTGAGCCACCCAGGATAACCACTGTCTTTTTTTCGCTTAACAATTCCTGGATCACAGTTTTGAGTGCGGCATAAGTATCGGCCAGCTCAGCTCCTTTCTTCAGGTTACCAATATCGGCCAGTCGCAGATCCTGGTGCCAGAAATAAAGGGAATAGAACTGTCTGCGGATGGCATCAGGTGCGGCACTATAAGCCATATGCATTCCATTTCCCCGCTGCTCACCACAACCTACAAATACAATATCAGCCTCATCAAGGTCCGGAAATTCATCCTCATAGACCTGAATGGTCTTTCCTATCTGTCCTTCTTTATACCCCTGGTCGTAAGAAAGCTCACCGCGATTCACCGGAGAAAGGAAATCGGAGATGTTGAGGAAATCTGACATGTATAGCTATTTAATACAAACCTACTGGATTGGCACGATTTGGGAAAGTGCTGTTAACAAGTACTTAATCCGAGTATCCGTAATTTGCCGATGATGAATAAAAAAATAACTACTCTGCTGGCTATTATCCTGACTGGTTTAACCGCAATAGCCCAGAATAATTTCCGCTGCATTATCCAGGATGGGGAAACTCATGCTCCATTGATGGGCGCATCCATATTTGTTGAGAAAACAAAACAGGGTACCAGCACCGATACCACTGGTTCTGCGCTGCTTCAGAATATTTCAAATGGGGCTCATACCATTAGATTTACAATGGTAGGTTACACTGGTAAAACAATTCGTTATGTTTTTCCTTTACCAGATACTATAGTCATTATTACCCTTGACAAACCCGTTGAAGCAACTGAAGAAGAGGTGATTGTTTCATCCTCCCGGACAGAAAGGGGCATTGAAAACCTTCCGACCAAGGTGGAGGTCCTTGGTGCTGAGGAAGTAAATGAAGAAGTTGGCATAAAGCCAGGTAATATCGCCAGCTTATTGGGTGATGTAGCAGGTATCCAAATCCAGCAAACATCTGCCGCCACCGGTAATGCTGAGATGCGTGTGCAGGGTCTTCCTGGCAAATACACACAACTCTTAAAAGACGGCATGCCCTTATTTGGTGGCTATTCCGGTAGCTTCAGCATTTTACAGATACCACCACTCGATCTCAAACAAATTGAAATTGTAAAAGGTGCAAGTTCCACACTTTACGGGGGCGGAGCTATTGCCGGTATGGTGAACCTTATCTCCAAACGGCCAAAAGAAGGTGTTTTTGAGAAAACGATATTGCTTAACCAATCGACCCTGAAAGAAAGCAATGCCAATATTTATCTCTCCAATAGAAAGAATAAAACCGGATATACTTTCTTTTCCGGCGTGAATTACCAGCGACCAGTGGATGTAAACAAAGATGGATTTAGCGATCTCCCTGATACTAAAAGCTTTTTTGTTCATCCCACTCTCTTCCTCTATCCGAATGAAAAGAACCTTATCTATTTCGGCTATAATGGTGTGTTTGAAAAAAGAAAAGGTGGAGATATGCAGGTCCTTAAAAACCGAATGGATAATCTTCATCAGTATTTTGTCGATAACCAGTCAACCCGACATTCCGTGGATGGTTATTGGGAAAATAAGATCAATGCAGGTGATCGATTTGTATTGAAAGGCACCGGCAGCTGGTTCGATAGAGATATTGAAACCAATGGATTTGGGATGAAGGCAAAACAGCTTTCCTGGTTTACAGAAGCTTCTTATCTCAAGAAATGGAAAGCCAATGACCTTGTTGCCGGACTTAACCTTACAGGAGAGAGTTTTCGTAAGAAGCAGCCTGATTCTTCCCAGTTGAATAATTATGATCAATCAACAGTAGGTGCCTTTATACAAAATGACTGGCGCGTATCGTCTAAATTCATCGCTCAAACCGGATTGCGCCTGGATCACCACAATCAATACGGCAACTTTTTGTTACCCAGGCTTTCCCTTTTATACAGAATAAGCCAGTATTTTACTTCGAGACTGGGAGGAGGTCTTGGCTATAAAATTCCAACCGTATTCAGCAGTGAGATCGATGAACGGGATTATGGCCATCTACTCCCCCTGGGAAATGTAAGAGCGGAACGATCTGAGGGTGCCAATTGGGATATCAATTACCACCAGAAAGTAAATGGATGGGATCTTACTGCCAATCAAACTTTATTTATCAACCGGATCAATCACCCACTGATCAACCAGGTATTTCAAAATAATGATATTCAGTTTTTCAATGCATCAGACCCAATTGTTACAAAAGGATTTGAAACCTATATCCAGGTCCTCCATGATAAATTGGAGATCTACCTTGGATATATCTATACTTCTGCCAGGAAATTATACGATGGAAAACCGCTTAGCCTCATAGCAAAGAATAAATTTGCTACGGTGATCGGCTATGAATTCGCACATAATTTCCGTGCGGGTATTGAAGCTGCCTATACCGGCAATCAGTTTTTGGATGATGGAAGACGCACTCCCGGGTATTTATTCATGGCAGCCATGGCACGTTTTGATATTAAGCATATTGCATTTGTCCTGAATTGCGAAAACCTCCTGGATTACCGGCAAACCAAAAAGGAAACAATACTTGATCCACCCTTCACCAACCCCATCTTTCACCAGCTATGGGCTCCCATTGACGGCAGGGTGGTCAATTTCAGCGTCCGGCTTACATTTTAAACAGAATGGGAAACTTCTAAATCGTCCTGCCGGCCTATCTTTGCAGACTATGGAACAATTGGTTCAGCAGATAGAAGATCTGAAGAAAGAGGCGGGCGCTGTTAGTGCCACAGACCCTAAATCTGTGGAAGAATTCCGCATTAAATACCTGGGTACAAAGGGTATAGTGAAAAATATCATGGGTGAAATGAAGAATGTGCCTAATGATAAGAAAAAGGAATTCGGCCAGGTATTGAATGAATTTAAATTATTCGTTGAGAGCAAATATGATGAATTGAAGGCTGGTTCCGGAAATGAGCAGCAATCATCTTCCGGTATGGACCTAACCCTGCCAGGCGACCCAATGCCACTGGGCAGTCGCCACCCTATCACACTGATGAAGAACAGGGTTATCTCCATTTTCCATCGCCTGGGTTTCTCTGTTGCTGAAGGACCGGAGATCGAGGATGACTGGCACAATTTCACCGCCCTGAACCTGCCACCACATCACCCTGCCCGCGATATGCAGGACACTTTTTATGTGCATCAGAACCCCGATTGGTTATTGCGTACCCATACAAGTAATACACAGATCCGCGAAATGGAGAAAGGTAAATTGCCGATTCGAGTGATCTGCCCCGGTCGCGTTTACCGCAATGAAACCGTAAGCGCAAGAAGTCATTGTTTCTTCCATCAGATCGAAGGAATTTATATAGATGAGAATGTATCCTTTGCCGACCTGAAACAAACACTTTACTTCTTTGTAAAAGAAATGTATGGCAAGGATGTAAAAGTGCGTTTCCGCCCTTCTTATTTCCCGTTCACAGAACCCAGTGCTGAAATGGACATAAGCTGCTTTATTTGCGGGGGAGTAGGTTGTAATATTTGCAAGAAAACAGGTTGGGTAGAAATATTGGGTTGTGGCATGATCCATCCCAATGTTTTACAGAATTGCCATATCGATCCCAATAAATACTCAGGCTATGCATTCGGAATGGGAATAGAGCGACCTGCTTTATTGAAATATGATATCAATGATATCCGCCTGTTCAGCGAAAATGATCTCCGCTTCCTGAAGCAGTTTACAAGTGCTGTATAAAATGCATTCATCCCTTTATGGGCTCTTAACTATCTGTAGCCGTTTAAAACTGAAGAAAGTAGCAGCAACGAATACAATCAAGGTAACATAAAACCAGGATGTCATACCGACACTGATACTTAATCCGTCTTCACTTTTTGGCAACTGAAGTTTAACCTGTTTTCCAATATCCATCCACAATCCAAAAAGGCAAGCGGTTGTGGCGAACCCCACAATCGTTGCTGAAGTACTGCTCACTCTTGGATGCCATTTTGTAAAGGAAACAATAAGTCCCAATGTGGCAAATATCAGGGCCAGCATTGCATATCTGTTTGGAGATTGCCTATCTACCTTACGTTCATTTTTGATTTCAGATGAGTTATCAAGGTCTGAAAAATAACCTGGGTTTCCTTTATTGGTATCAACCTTGAAACCAGTTGCCAATTGTACACCACTGACAGATTGGATGGTCATTGAGTTACATCTGATCTCCAGGAATGGTGTAAAAAATAAAAGTATACCAATAGCAAAAGTTACCGTGGAAGGAATCTTAGTTCCAAATACACCAGAAGGTGGAGGGGGTATTACTGGTGTTTGTGATGTGGTTGGTTGTGGTTCGGTCATAAGGAAATTTTACTTTAAGATACTCTTATCTTTGCAACCCAACAATGACAATTAACAGTATATGCGTTTGTGGTGCAGGTACTATGGGCAGCGGAATTGCCCAGGTGGCTGCACAGGCTGGAATTTATACCCTCTTATATGAATTAAATTCTACTGTTTTGCAAAATGCGCGGGAACGCATTAGCAAGGACCTGAACAGGCTGGTAGAAAAAGGAAAGATGACCTCTGCAGAAAAGGAAAGGATAGAAGGGAACATACAGTTTACCAGTGATCTTCAAACCTGTCTTGCTGATTTCTTTATAGAGGCTATTGTTGAAAAGCAGGAGATCAAATCAGCCATTTTCAATCAGTTGGCAGAGCTCAATCACAGTGAGTGCATATTCGCTACCAATACTTCTTCATTGTCCATATCTGCCATAGCAGCGCCTGTAAAAAATCCTGAACGGGTGATTGGCATGCACTTTTTCAATCCTGCCCCACTGATGAAACTGGTTGAAGTAGTGAGGGGAACGCAAACCAATGATATCACAGTTCAAACAACCTATGAGTTAGTTAAATTGATGGGAAAGACGCCTGTGACGTGTAAGGATTCTCCCGGATTCATTGTAAACAGGGTAGCAAGACCTTACTACATTGAATCCTTAAGATTGGCAGAAGAAGGACTGGTATCTTTTTCCCAGGCAGACCGCTTACTGGAAGCAAGTGGATTCAAAATGGGGCCATTCAAATTGATGGACCTCATTGGCAATGATGTAAACTATGCCGTCAGTAATTCTGTTTATGAACAATTAGGAAAGCCGGACAGATTACGCCCTTCTTCCATTCAGCAGCAAAAAGTAGAGAATGGAGAATTAGGTAAGAAATCAGGAAAAGGCTATTATGAATATTGATGGTAAATAAAAGATATGGTTCTCGTAACAGGAGGAACTGGTTTTCTCGGCTCATATATAATTAAGCACCTGGTAGAAAAAGGATACAGGGTGCGTGCCCTCCGGCGCGAGAAAGCTGTTTTACCATTTTATATCCCAAAGGAAATTTTTGAGAAGGTTGAATGGGTAACGGGTGATATACTGGATGTAATATCATTAGAGGAAGCCATGGAAGGTGTTGACCAGGTGATCCATGCAGCTGCAGTTGTTTCGTTCCTGAAGGCAGATCGAAAGAAAATGTACCAGGTTAATGTTGAGGGTACAGCCAATGTGGTAAATATCGCCATTGAGAAAAAGGTAAAGCGATTAGTATATATCAGTTCAGTAGCAGCACTGGGCAGAACAGCGCATGGCGGAAGTGTAAATGAAGACCGGAAATGGGAAGACAATAAGATCAACACACATTATGCGAAAAGCAAGTACAAGGCAGAGCTGGAAGTATGGCGTGGCAGTGGTGAAGGCTTAAATACCATAATTTTAAATCCCAGCACCATATTGGGCTTTGGAGACTGGAACAGTAGCAGTTGCGCCATATTCAGGAGTGTTTACAATGAATTCAAATGGTATAGTCCGGGTATCAATGGTTTTGTGGATGTTGAAGATGCAGCAAAGGCAACTGTATTACTAATGGAAAGCAATATTAGTGACCAACGCTTTATAGTGAATGGTGATAACTGGCATTTCAAACAATTGCTGGAGACAATGGCAACAAATTTCCTGAAGAAAAAACCCTGTAAGGAAACAACTCCCACCCTGATTGCAATAGCATGGAGAATGGAAAAACTAAAATCTATGTTAAATGGTCACAGGCCCCTGCTGACCAAAGAAAGCGCCCGGATTGCCCATAGTAAAACTTACTTTGAGAACGCTAAAATACTAGCCGCCCTGGAGGGTTTTTCTTTCACTCCCCTGCAGGAAAGTATTCAAAAAGCCTGTGAAAAATACCTTGCGGCCCACTCCAGGGCATAGAAATTGCAACCAAAAGCAACATGAAATGTATCTTTACGTTAGTAACAGTTACACACTATTCTATGAAGCCAATATCTATTTTTCTAACCATCATCATATTGGGCCTTACTGTCCCGGCAATGGCCCAGGTTACCATCTCTGGTAAAATTGTTGACTCTGCTTCCCGCGAACCTTTGGCGGGCGCCAGCGTATTTGCGCAGAATACCACACAGGGTACAGTTACCAATTCAAACGGCGAGTTCTCATTAACGCTCAAATCCACCGGATTTGAACTGATCTTTAGCTTTACCGGCTATGTTGTCCAAACTCTCCAGGTTACAGATAACAAGAATCAGCAAATAGAGATCGCAATGTTGAAAGAGGATAAGACATTGGGTGAAGTAGTTATTCAGAGCAGCAATGAAGTACCTGACGGTTGGGAAAAATATGGCGATTTCTTCATTAGTAATTTTATTGGTGCTTCCAGTATTGCTAAGAAATGCTCCATCATCAATAAAGATGTTGTCCATTTTTATTACTATCGTCGCAGCGATAAACTGAAAGTACTGGCTACAGAACCAATTCAGATCAGCAACGATGCATTGGGATATGATCTGCGTTACCAGCTTGATTCTTTTGTATACTATTATAAGAACGATATCAGTTCATACCGTGGCACTTGTTTCTTCAGTGAAAAACCAGCCAGTCCACCCCAGCAATTGGCATGGAAGACAAACAGAAAAAAAGCCTATCTCGGTTCCAGGATGCATTTTATGCGTTCTGTATTTGACAGCACCCTGGCCAAGGATGGATTTACAGTGAGCATTTTGAGCGAAGAGAATAATACACAGTTTCAACAGGTAGCAAAGCCATTGGCAGGAGATTATTACAGCACAAATGATACGCTGGATTATATTCAGCTCTATTTTCCCCGCAAGATTGCTGTAACATACCTCAAGGCGGTTCCGGAAGATGATTACCTGAGAAAATTTAAACTGCCTATGAATGTAGGCGTTCAGGTTTCCTATATTGAAATACTGAATCCAATCGGGATCATGCAAAGCGGCTATTATTTTGAACAGAAAGACTGGATCAACCAGGGTTACATGAGTTGGAAGAACCTGGGAGATCAGTTACCTTATGATTATCTGCCGTAAAAAAGAGTTTACTTTTTTCCCATTACTTTTTCCCATAGTTCCGGGATCCGTTTGATCCATACCAGTTCTTTCACCTTCTGACGAGCTTCTTCAACAGGTGATCCAAAATAGGCTTTACCACCTTCCAGTGAATCTTTTACACCACTTTGGGCATTAACAATGGCTCCCTGACCAATAGTTAAGGTTTTACTTACGCCCACCTGACCCCAAAGGATAACATTATCCTCAATTGTAGTTGCTCCCGCAATACCTACCTGTCCGGCAAACAGGCAATTCCTGCCAACAACTGTATCATGACCAATATGTACAAGGTTATCGATCTTGGTGCCTGCGCCAATCAGGGTATCTGCACTAACGCCACGATCAATAGTGCAGCCGGCACCGATCTCAACACCATCTTCTATCACTACTCTTCCACAACTAAGCATTTTCCTGTAGTGAATTGGCCGATTAGTCTTCTTATTGTAATAGAATGCATCACTACCGATAACAGTACCTGCCTGGATAATAACATCATCTCCGATAATGCAATGATCCAATATGGTTACATTGGGAAATATTGTACAGTTTTTTCCAATTTGCACATGATTACCAATATAAGCGCCGGGCATAATGGTTGAATTCTTCCCAACGGTAGCAGAATCACTGATCATTTTCATGGAAGGTGTAAAGGGTCTGAAATGATTGACAATAGTCTGATAGGCTTCAAATGGTTCCTCAGCGATCAATAAAGCCTTTCCTTCCGGAAAATCTGTTTTTTTATTAATGATAATAAAGCTTGCAGCAGAATTAATACAGGTATCATAGTATTTGGGATGATCTACAAATACAAGATCACCTTCCTCAACCTTATGGATCTCATTGATGCCTGATGCAGATGCAGCTATATTGCCAATGAGCTCGGCATTGATGAGTTTAGCTATCTGGGTAAGAGGAACTGGTTGGTCAAAACGCATATTTTATTCTTTGCGCAAAGGTAATAGCAATGCCCCGATCGGGTAATTCCGCCGTATTTTACACTTTCAGCCAGTTTTTGGGAATATTCGCGAAAAGTTTTTTTTACCAGATATTCTATCATTTTTTTTAACGTCAATGCTATTGTTATCATAATTCAATGAAAAGAAATTTATTAAACATTATTATTGAAGTAAAAAATTGAATCGAATGAAAACCTTGCTGGGCAAGGATTTCAAAGGCTAAAGAAAAGAGGTGTGTTATGCTGATTTATCCTTCAATTGAGTATAATGATGATAAAATTTATTTCCAGGCATTGAAAAACATGGTGGCCTTATCCACAACATCCGATAAAATGTTAATAAAATTCTTTTAAAAATTTTTTTGGATAGTAAAAAATATATTTAATATTGTGATGGGAAATTCGTTTCCCTGTACTTACTAACCCATCTTTATATTGATCCCTTCGAAGTTTCGAGGGGATTTTTAGTTTAATAAAACCTGTTCCAACGAAAGTCAACCATCTGGATCCTTTTCCCGAGTTGTTTATTTTAAGATTAATTTGATAAGAGTTACTGCCCCTTGCTTCTGTTTACTAACTATAAATTAAAACAATAACAAACTATAGATGCATTAGCTGGAAGCTTGTAATTAGTAGCCTCAGAAATAAAGTAAATACGAATAAGACGATTTAAAATACCTTTATACAAATCAAATAACCCTTTCATGCTCAAATCCATGACCGGTTTTGGAAGAGCCGAAGATAATGTTGGAGATAAGACCTTCCTTGTTGATGTAAAATCACTTAACGGTAAACAATTCGAACTTCAATTGAAACTTCCTGCACTGTTGAAGCCTTTTGAATTTGATATCAGAAGACTGGTTTCCGAGAAATTGGGACGCGGCAGCATTGATTGTACCATCAGCCTTAAAGAAACAGGCTCTGCAAAGCCCATTACCATCAATACTGACCTGGCCAAAGCCTATTATAAGCCCCTGGCTGAGTTATCTGCAGCACTAAACCTGGATGCCTCCCATATTCTAAGTACCCTGGTGAAGCTACCAGAGGTTATTACGCCCAGCAGCGAGACCCTGAATGATGAAGAATGGGGCAAATTGCAACAGGTAATTGGGAAAGCCATCGATAATCTGAATAAACACCGGCTTAATGAGGGCAGGTCACTGGAAGAAGACCTGCTTTTTCGCATCAATAATATCCTTCACCAGCAACAGGAAGTGATAAAACTGGAACCACTGCGACAGGTAAAGATCAGAGAAGGGATAACCAAGCTCCTGGAAGAAAATGTTGGCAAGGAAAACTATGACGGTAATCGCCTGGAACAGGAACTTATCTATTATATAGAAAAAATAGATATCAGTGAAGAACAGGTACGCCTGAAAAATCATTGCGATTATTTCAAGTCCCTACTCACTGATCCGGATGATTCCAAAGGCAAGAAACTGTCTTTTATTCTTCAGGAGATCGGCCGCGAGATCAATACTACAGGATCAAAAGCCTATGATTCCACCATTCAGAAATGCGTGGTATTAATGAAGGATGAGTTGGAAAAGGCAAAGGAACAGGTCCTGAATGTACTGTAACCTGAATCCCGATAGTTATCGGGACCGGGATAGTAATTACATTTGCAAAAAAAATCCTCATTGAAAAAGCTGGTTTATACTTCTTATTTAATCCTCCTGGTTTCAATACTGTTTTCCTGTACCACTATTGATATTTTTGAGAAAAGCGTAGCTATTCCCGGTCATGAATGGAAATCAAGCTACAGACCTTCTTTTGAATTTAAAATTACTGACACTACTTCCACTTATAATGTATTTCTTGTTTTCAGGCACACCGAGAAATACAATTTCAATAATATCTTCATTAATCTCTACGTGAAAGGTCCGGGTATGGATTCTACTATAAAGATCCAGCAGGATGTGTTGCTTGGATCCAATGAAAAAGGATGGTACGGAACAGGAATGGATGATGTATACGAACACCGTAGCACGCTGGCTGCCAGGCAACCGTTAAAAGCGGGTAACTATACTTTTACCATTGAACAGATAATGCGCGAAGACCCCCTCCAGGAAGTTTTGAATGTGGGCCTCAGGCTCGAAAAAGAAAAATAGGTAGGTCATGGCTGACTCAACCAGGAAAAGGCTGTCCCGGGCAAATTTTTTTTACTGGATGCTGCTCACTTATATTGTAGCAGCCCTGGTATGGTGGTTTATTTCACTGGAACGGCAGAATAACCTGATGAAGGATTATAAGGTCCGTCAACTAAATGCCACCATCGATAGTACCATTTCACCTGGTTTATATGCAACAGAATACCGCCAAATTGAAAAGGTCTTCAGGCGGAATCGTACTAAATATGTGGGTGAAGGAACCGTGTTTCTCGGTCTGCTTGCCCTCGGAGCTCTGTTTGTTTACCGATCAGTTCAACGACAGTTCAATGTGCAGCACCAACAGCAGAACTTCATGATGGCGGTGACCCATGAATTAAAGACACCCATCTCTGTTGTAAAACTTAACCTGGAAACCCTGCAGAAATATACACTGGACCCTCAGAAGCAAAAAAGATTGATCCATACTACGCTGGAAGAAACTGCGCGACTAAATTTTCTTACCAATAATATTCTCATCTCATCACAACTGGAAGGTGGTGGTTATTCTATTTCCAAAGAAGAACTGGACCTCTCCAGACTGTTGGATGAAAGCATCGGGGATTTCAGGACAAGGTACCCGGATCGCCATTTTATCACTGAAATTGAACCTGATACTGAAATTAAGGGTGATGCCCTCTTATTACAAATGCTCATTAATAACCTGGTAGAAAATGCCATTAAGTATGCACCCAGGGAAAGCCCAATTAAGGCATCGCTTAAAATGGATAATGAAACAGCAAAACTGTACATCTCAGATGAGGGCTCCGGAATACCAGATGAGGAGAAGAAAAAGATATTTCAGAAGTTTTACCGCATCGGCAATGAAGCTACCCGCAAAACCCAGGGTACCGGTCTTGGGTTGTATCTTTGCAGCAAGATAGCGGCGGATCACAATGCCGACATTCTGGTGACAAACAATACTCCATCCGGAAGTACCTTTGTAGTTCGGTTCTATTCATAACCAGGATCATATGAGCGAAACGAAAAAAACATCGATATTACTTGTTGAGGACGAAGAGAATCTCCATGAAGCATTAAAGCTAAACCTGGAACTGGAAGGCTATGATGTGACCTCTGCATTTGATGGCGCTACCGCCCAGAAAACCATTGAAAAAGAATATTTCGACCTTATCATCCTTGATGTAATGCTTCCCGAAATTGACGGGATCAGCGTGGCAGAAAATATCCGGATCAGCAATAATGAAGTCCCGATCCTGATACTCAGCGCAAAGAACAGCAGTGCAGACAGGGTCCTCGGGTTAAAAAAAGGAGCAGATGATTATCTCACCAAGCCCTTTAACCTGGAAGAACTGCTACTTCGCGTACACAAACTCATTGATAAGAATAAGAAACTGCAGGATAAATCAACCGTAGGTAATAGCTATACATTCGGCAATAATATTATCGATTTCAAAGCGCAGGAAGCTACTACCCGCTCCAGTGGAAAGATCCAGTTGAGCAAAAAAGAAACCATGTTGCTGAAGCTGCTGATCGAAAACAAGAATGAAGTAGTACCGAGAGAAAAAATATTGCAATCTGTGTGGGGTTATAATGTATATCCCACCACAAGGACCATCGACAACTTCATACTTAATTTCCGCAAATATTTTGAAGAGGATAGTCGCAATCCCAAATATTTTCATTCAGTAAGAGGAGTAGGATATAAATACTCAGAGTAATTAAAGCTGGCTGGCTGTAGCCGTTTTTTGAATGTTTTCAAGCACCTGGGTAGCGCTTTCAAGTAATACATTTTTATCTCCCTGTAGATCAACATCGGCAAAAAGCCCGGTTTCACAATCTTCCAGAATAGTCAGGACTGTTTGTTGTGCTGAAGCATCTACTCCTTTCTGATCCATGGCCATTATTAAACTATAACGGCTCATGCTGCTTCCCTTCAGTCCCAGGTAAATGCTGAAGAAATTCCAGATACATTGACGAAAGACAGTATAGAATTCTTTATTGCCGGAATTCAAATTTTCATACGCTGGCTTTAGTAATTCTACAACTGTTGGCGGTAATCGAGGAGCATTTACTTTCAATTTTTCAACCTTTGCCTCCTGCAATTTTCTTCTCCATAATATAACCGCACCAACAGCTACCATTACTAAAAGCAGGATTGCAAGAATGGTTCCCGTGTAATCATGAGCAGTCAACAAAATCCCTTTATCAATCGTCTTCTCAACTGGTTTTTCCCTTGTTGTTACTTTAATGAGGACCGGTTGCGTCAAAACTGTTTTAAATCCGTTACTATCCGGATCAAAAAAGGAAAACCGAATAGATGGAATGGTATAGGTGCCCGGTTTGGAGGATAGAAAAGGAATATGAAAGGTTCGTTTCCCCTTCATGGGAGAGGCTTTATGATCCAATTCGTCATTGATTTTCGCATCAAATACCTCCAATCCCTCTGGCCATTTGATAACAGGAGCATCCAGCTGGGTAAAATTCCCTTTCCCGGATACAGTTATTATCAACTCACCCTGTTCATTCTTTGCCAGTTCTCCTTTATTAAATGCAGAAAATATGGAAAAATTACCGGTAGCGCCAGTGAAGTCTGAAGGTCTGTTTTTAACAGGAGAAGGTTTTACTGTAATAGGGATGGGGGTAGAACTCATGCTTGATTCAAAAGTTTCTATTCCCTTTGCCGGGGGCGTGTTAGCTTCAGGAATTACGCCTTCATTTATAACCTGCTCTGTCTTTTTATTGACAACACTCCGGGAAAAATCAACTTTCGTCACTACTTCCATCGGGTCAATCGTGTATTGTCCCTCCTGTAATGGATACAATTGCACTTTGCGTACTGTATGTACATCATATTTGTTTCCATTAATAGTTTCAGTTGCTGATAGTCTGTCATCCAAACCAACTACATCCTGTACAGTAAAGCCATAAAATCCAGGGTTCTTTACAATATCTGAACGGGAAACAAGTCTTGAGTACAATTTAAAAGTTGCAGTAACAGGCTCTCCAACAAAAACATTTTTCTTATCAACCAGTACTTTCAGGAAAAGATTATCCCTGATCTTTTTTTGTGGATTTTCACCTGGAGCAAGATAATAAGCTGCGTTATTGGATTCCCGCATTCGGTCCTGCATATTTCGCCTGTCCTCTTCCTCCTCAGTGATCACTTCTACCACAAGATCCTCAACTTTTTTAAATTGATCTCCGGCACGAGCCCGTGCCCCCGGTATGGTATACTTTCCCGGTTTAAGCGCCTCCAGGGTGTAAATGATATTCCTGACATTCTTGGTCCCCCATGAACCATAGGTTTCTCCCCGATATACTTCAGGTTGCCTAACAAGTCTGAAGCCATCAAAATCAGGAGCAATGAATTCAATATCGCTCCGGTCCTCCAGCAGGTATTGTATGCGAAAGGATTTGTTAACTACAACCGGACCGTGCCTGAATTCAGTTTGAAAAACAAACTGGGAGCTTGCTGCAAGGGTCAGGATCAGCAATAATGATATGAGAACTGTTTTTTTCATCCCCGGGAGATAAAAATATGACTCAACAGGCAAAGGCCCGGCGCAAAGGTATGACAGGCTGAAGTAAGGTTTGAAAGGCATAAAATGTTTAAAAGGTTTAACAGGCTACCACAGGTAACTTATTAAACCTCTGAAACTTTTTGAAACCGTTAAACTTTTAAAGGTCGCCGAGCTGCGGCCTGACAATTATATCTTCCACGCAGGCCTGGGGGGAAAGCTGGGAGGCTGCATACACCAGTTTAGCAATATCATCTGCCTGCATGATCCTCTTTGGGTCAACTCCACTGCTTTTCCAGGAGTCTGTATAAGCGGCTCCCGCATAAATGGCAGTTACCTTGATCCCATAAGGTTTCATTTCATGGCGCAGGTTTTTGGAGAATCCTGCCAGGGCAAATTTGCTGATGCTGTAAGCGCCTCCGTTCGGATAGGCCTGTAAAGAAGCAATTGAACAAATATTGAAGATATGGCCGCTTTTCTGTTTCATCATGGAGGGCAACAACAACCGGGTTAGATGATAGGCGCTGTAGAAATTTACGTCCATCTGCTTTTCCATTACACCTTCGGCTTCATCATATACATTTCCGGGAATGAAAGTGCCCGCATTATTTATGAGCATATCAATTCTGCGGCCCTTCTCCATGGACCATTCGGCAAATTTTTTAACCTGTTCCTTAACCGAGAGATCGCATGCATGAGTGAGTATGGTTGTGCGGGGAAATCTCCCTTGTAATTCCTTTCCCGTCAGCTGTAGTTTTTCCTTGTTCTGGGAGCAAAGCAGTAGCGTATGGCCCTGTTTGTCATCGCCAAACATGGAAGCTATTGCTTTTCCCAATCCGCGGGATGCGCCGGTAATAACGATGTTCATAGAATGATTGTTGATCCGCGAAGTAATACCTTTTTTTAGAATTACTGTTGCCATTAAGTGCAATACCACCCCGCACAATTAATTTTGCAGCATGAAGTACAGGCACCTCTTCTTTGATCTGGACCATACCCTATGGGATTTTGAAGCCAATGCTCGCGCCACACTGGAAGTATTATACAGCAGTCTTCAACTGGAAGCCAGGGGTATAAATGATTTTGAATTATTCTATCGGAATTACCTGGCGCATAATGAAAAATTATGGGAGCGTTATCGCAAGGGATATATCAAACAGGATGAATTACGGGTGAAAAGAATGTGGCTCTCCCTGCTTGATTTTAAAATAGCAGATGATGAATTATCTCGTACTATGAGTGTGCAATTCCTGGACCTGCTACCAACTCGCACCATCCTATTTCCCGGAACAAAAGAGATACTCACCTATCTTGCCGGTAAAGGTTATATCCTGCATCTTATCACCAATGGATTTGAAAAAACGCAGCATAGCAAATTGAAACATTCGGGTTTGGACAGCTTCTTTAAAGAGGTTATCACTTCTGAAGGTTCCAATAGTTTAAAACCCAATAAAGAGATATTTGAATACGCATTGAGAAAGACGCGTGCTCAATTGCATGAAAGCATTATGATCGGGGATACACCGGAAGTAGATATACTGGGAGCAAAGAATGTGGGAATGGACCAGGTATTTGTAAATCATTTGCGCATCAGCATAGAAGAACAGCCAACTTACATTGTACACTCATTAAAGGAACTGGAAGCTATTTTTTAACGAAGGAATATTACCACTCAGCAACAACGGTAACACCACCTAATGGTTTGTCCCCAATCCTGACCTTTATTTTTGCATCAAGCGGCAGGAGAAGGTCTACTCTTGAACCAAATTTGATAAAGCCCATTTCTTCGGCCTGTTTCACTTCCTGACCAGCCTGCAGGTAATTGACAATACGTTTTGCCAGGGCACCGGCAATTTGTTTAGTGAGCACTTCTTTATTGCCTTTCCGGTACACCACTGTGTGGCGTTCATTTTCAGTAGAAGATTTGGGATGCCAGGCCACCAGGTATTTGCCTTTGTGATACTGGCTATAGGCTACTTCACCGCTAACGGGATTGCGATTTACGTGTACATTCAGTGGGCTCATGAATATAGAAACCTGTATGCGGCGATCAGTAAAGTATTCATCGGCCTGAACTTCTTCAATAGCAACCACCTTCCCATCTGCAGGAGCTACAATGGCGTTTTCATTTATGGTCAGGGGCCTTTTAGGCAGGCGGAAGAAAGATATCAGGAAAAGCAGTAAACCGAGCGTTACTACAAAGATGACGGCGCTAAGTACTGGCGCATCAAAGCTTAAAAGGTAAAAGGAGAGCAGGTTGACCACGGCAAAAATGATAAAACTCCACGCTAACGTTGTATAACCTTCCTTGTGAATTGTCATCGTTTTACTTTAGGGTGCAAAGGTAAGAATGTGAATGAAATAACCTTTTAATGTGATAAAAGTCTTTGGAATACAAAAACATACATCCAGCAAAAGGGAATAGAAAGGATCAGCGAATCAAACCGATCAAGAAAACCCCCATGGCCGGGCATAATATGACCACTGTCTTTGATACTGGCCATGCGTTTAAGTTTGGATTCCAACAAATCTCCAAATGTTCCTGTTATTGCTGCAACCGCAACCAAACCGTACCAGAAATAAGAAGGAATAGTATACCGGCCATTTATACCAAACATAGTATGAGAAGTAAAATCAGAAAATAATCCCATCACAATTACGGCCAGAATAATTCCTCCAATCGTTCCTTCCCATGTTTTCTTAGGTGAAATTTTAGTAAGAGGGGTTTTACCAATCAGGGAGCCAACAATGTAAGCCATTGTATCATTAACCCACATGGTAAAAATAATTGTCCAGCAAACAACAAATCCCTTAGCCATATACCAGGCACCACTCGAGGTCTCTCGCATAGTCAATTGCCCGTGTTCCATCTCCTCTTTAATGGAAAATGGAAACCAAAAAATACCCGATTTAAGATCAATCAACAACCCCCAGCAAAGAGAAATATATAGCAGACCTGCAGCCGCAGCGCCAAATGATATAAGCTCAATTTTCGTTTTTTGGAAAATGCCCAGTATTAGTAAAACAAAACCAGCTATCGAAACGGGAAGGGAGATATTTTCTTTCAATCCATATCCTTTAATCTGATATTCATTTCCACAAAACCAAAGCATTAATCCATACCCGATAACCATCATTCCCAATTTAACGTAAGGATGAAACTTTACTGTATGAATCTTCTCTATTATGCGTAAATACTCCCACCAGCATCCAAAATGAATTACTGAAAAAAGAATAAAAAAAGTCCAGTCATTAATAAACAAACCAGCCAACATAACTACTACAAATAGTATAGCTGTCAATGCCCTTGTCCTAAATGTTTGCCAGTTAAATGCCATGGATAGATATTAAACCGTATGCCGGTTACGGGATACTCTTCTGAATAATTCAAACAATGCAATCACAACAGGTATCGCCAACAATCCCCAGAAACTGGTTCCTTCCGATTTCATT
>Ga0207648_10002474_pt1 | contig 19845 bp, 17 predicted proteins | sample KBSMisM32_FD_184310 | JGI IMG/M metagenome (GOLD analysis project Ga0207648, IMG submission 184310) | Miscanthus rhizosphere microbial communities from Kellogg Biological Station, Michigan, USA - KBS Miscanthus M3-2 (SPAdes) (version 2) | ecosystem: Host-associated > Plants > Roots >...
GAAAGGAGGACAGGAACGCCATACGCATCCTTACCCCAACCCCTTTGGAGTCACCAAGCGGTCCAGCCCCCGTCCACCTTGAGACAGCTTCCCGTAACAAATGTGGACGCCGGCGCCGCCAAGAACAGCAAGGCACCGCCGATTTCCTCAGCCCGGCCGATGCGCCTGAGCATGGTGCGCGATGCCAGGCGATCCTCCAGTCCTGCCGGCATCTTGCCCGGCTGCGGGAAAGGTCCCGGCACCAGGGCATTGACGCGGATTTTTTCCGGTCCCAGTTCGGCGGCGAGATGGCGGGTGAGCTGTTCCAGCCCGGCCTTAGCAGGACCGTAGTGGAAAGGACTTTGTTGCTCGGGTGAATCGTAAAGCCGGGCGTCCGGCGAAATCTGGGCGTACATGGATGAAACATTGATGACACTGGCGTCGCCCGATGCCGTCACCGCTTGCTTGAGGGCCGGCAGCGCGGCACGGACCGATTCGAAAGCGGTTGTCACCGTTGCGGCATAAGTGGCGGCAAAGTCGCTCGCCTCGAGGCGGCCGAAGGCCTTGGCTTGCATAAAGCCGATGTTGTTGACCAGCACGTCCAACCGCTTCAGCCCGCCGAAAAAATCCCGGATCCGGCCAATGTCATGGGCGTCGAAGCAAACCGCCTCCACGGAGAGATGCTGCGCCTTGAGTTCCCCGGCAAAGACCTCCAGCGCCGCTGCGTCGCGGCCATTGACCAGGACATGCGCCCCCGCGCGCGCCAGGGCCAGGGTCATGGCACGTCCCAGATGGCCACGGCTTCCGGAAACGAAAGCGGTCTTGCCCTCCAGACCGAACATATCTTGCGCCATGAAACTTGCCTGGAGCCGCCCAAATCAGTTCCGCCAGCGTGCCAGCGGCCGGCAAACAAGTACATACGATGCCAGCCGGGACTTGCTGCAATGCAGCATATGTCAATGGGATCGCCTTATTGGAAACAGGCCTTGGCCACAGTAAAGTTGCAAAATTCTTCACAATAGGACACCACCCAGGGGCCCTACACAGGCCGCAAGGCTGAATCACAAAGGACGACTTCCCATGACCAGCAAATTCCTCATCGCCGCCGCAACGGCGGGTCTCCTGTTTGGAGCCGTGCAGGTCGCCTCCGCGGCTGATGCTCCCAAGCCCCCGCCGCTCACGCCGGCCGTCGCCAAGGCCCTGATGGAGGCCCAGAAGGCGGGCAACGCGAAGGATTACCCCACCGCGATGGCGGCAATCGAAAAGGCCAAGGCGGTCTCGAGTCCCAAGCCCTATGACACCGTGATGATCAATCGCTTCGCGATGGGCATCCATATCGGCATGAACGACCTGGCCGCCGCCGGCGTGGACGCCGAAGCCGCCGCCGATGTCGACCCCAGCGTGATTCCGGAAGCCGACAAAGCTGCCGTTTACAAGCCCGCGCTGCAATTGGCGATGAATTCCAAGCATTACGACAAGGCCGCGAAATACGCCAAGCTGTATCTCGCCACCACGCCGCCGCCGCCCGCCGCCGATGTTGGCCTGGCGGCCCAGGCCTTTTATCTGGGCGGCGATTTTGCCAGCGCCGTCGCGCTGGCGCAGAAGAATATCGATACCGCCACTGCGGCCGGCCAGAAACCGTCGCGCAATGACCTGGACATCATCCTGGCGACCCAGGTCAAGCAGAAGGATGAGGCCGGCGCCGAGAAGACGCTGGAGACTTTGGTCGCCACCTACAACATGCCGGAGGACTGGAACCAGATCATGGGCGTCGCCCTGACCACCCGGGGCATGCGCGACATCGACTACATCTATATGGGCCGGCTGATGTTCCTGCAGAGCGGAAAGATCACGCCCAGTGATGCCACGCTGATCGGCTCCACCGCTTCCCGATTGGGTTTCCTGGGCGAAGCGGCGCAGGCGCAAAAGTTGGGCGGCACGGGTTTCACCGATCCCGCTCCCAGGATCGAAGCCGATAAGAAGACCTTCGCGCAGCAGGTCTCGGCCGGCTCCAAGCAGAACGGCACCTACAATGTGAAGACGGCGGAAGCGGCCTATGGCTATGGCCAGTATGCCGATGCCGAGAATTTGGCCAGAGCCGCAAAGGAAAAGGGTGGCGTGCAAGACGCCACCGAACCGGACATGGTGATCGGCATGGCCCAGGCCGCGCAGGGCAAATATGCCGATGCGGCGCAGACCTTCGCCTCGGTCAATCAGTCCAACCCCGCTTCGGCTCGCGTGGTTCGGCTGTGGACCTACTTCGCCAAGACGAAGGCGAACCCAACGACCGCTACAGCAAACTGATGGCATGAACAAAAAAACGGAGCGCGAAGGCGCTCCGCTTTTTTTGCGATAGGACTCTCCATGAACTTGGTGGCGGGCTTCGCGCCATTCATCCTGTTCACCATCCTGTCGCGGCTTTCGGTCGATCTGGCACTGTGGATCGCCTTCGCCACTGCCTTTGTCGTCACCATTCGCGATTTTGTCGAAAGCCCCTCGTTGCGCTTGCTGGATGCCGGCAGCCTGGTGCTGTTCGCCCTGCTGGCTTTGGGCCGGGGCTTTTTGGATCCCAATCTTTCGCTGGCGGCGGTGCGATTCGTTGCCGCTCTGTCGCTGTTCCTGCTCTTGGGATTGCCGCTGGTGCTGAAACGACCTTTCTCGGTGGACTATGCCCGGCTCGACCCGCGCGAAGCCGGCTGGCCGCCGCATTTGTTCTTGCGGGTGAATTACCTTGTCTCCGCCGCCTGGACGAGCGCCTTCGCGCTCATCGCAGCGGCCGATGCCGCTGTCACCTTCGAGACCGGCTTGCCGCTTTACGGCAGCATCGCCATCAGCCTTGTGGCATTGGCCTGCGCCATCACCTTTACCCTGCGCTATCCCGCCCTGGCAGCGAAGCGGCTGAACAGTTAGGGTCTTTCGCAGGAGAGCGCGCATGAAACAGGCAGCCATCGTCTCGACGGCCCGAACCGGCCTGGCGAAATCGGTTCGCGGCGGATTCAATGAAACGCACGGCGCGGTGATGGCGGGCCATGCCATCAAGCATGCCATATCGCGCGCCGGCCTCGACCCCGGAGAGGTCGAGGACGCCTATATCGGATGTGGTTTTCCGGAAGGCGCCACCGGCAACAATATCGCCCGCGAAAGCGCCCTGTGGGCGGGTTGCCCTGTCTCCACCGGGGGGGTAACGGTCAACCGCTATTGTTCCAGCGGCCTCAACGCCATTGCCATGGCGGCACAACAGATCATGACCGACGGCACCGACATCGCCGTGGGCGGCGGAGTGGAATCCATCTCCCTGGTGCAGATGGGCGGGATCAATCTCAAGCGCTTCACCGAGGAGCATCTGCTGCAGGTCCATCCCGCATTGTGGATGACAATGATCGAGACCGCCGAAATCGTGGCGGAGCGTTACGGCATCAGCCGCGAGCGGCAGGATCACTATGCCCTGCAAAGCCAGCAGCGCACCGCCGCCGCGCAGCTCGCCGGAAAATACCGGGACGAAATCGTGCCGCTCGCCACCAAGATGAAGAAAGTGGACAAGGCCAGCGGCGCCGAAAGCATGGCCGATGTCACCGTCGATCGCGATGAATGCAACCGCCCCGACACGACGCTTGAGGGATTGGCCGCGCTCAAGCCGGTCCATGCCGGCGGTCAGCAAGTGGCGCAAGGCAAATACATCACCGCCGGCAATGCCTCGCAATTCGCCGACGGCGCCAGTGCCTGTGTGCTGATGAGCGAAGAAGCGGCGGCAAAAAAAAACCTCAAGCCGCTGGGCCTCTTCCGCGGCTTCGCAGTGGCCGGTGTCAAGCCTGATGAAATGGGCATTGGCCCCATTTTGGCCGTGCCCAGGCTTTTGTCGCGCCACGGCTTGAAGGTCGGCGATATCGATCTGTGGGAATTGAACGAAGCCTTCGCCAGCCAGACGCTCTATTGCATGGATCGGCTGGAACTCGATCCCGCCAAGACCAATGTAAATGGCGGCTCCATCTCCATCGGCCATCCCTATGGCATGACGGGCGCGCGGCTGACCGGGCATATATTGCTGGAAGGACGGCGGCGGGGCGCCAAGCTTGGCGTGGTCACCATGTGCATCGGCGGCGGCATGGGCGCGGCCGGCCTGTTCGAAATCCTGCCGGGCTGAGCATGATTCGCCCCGCCCTATTTCTGTTGGCCTGCCTGACCCTTGCCGGTTGCTCGGTATTTGAGTCGGCCAATGCGCCACCCGGGCCGCCCGATCCCAAAACCATGATGGGCGCATTGGAGACCCGCATCGCCGTCTTGGTTGAGGAGCAGCGCCGGAAGCTGGATCCCAAAGCCAGACCGTTGGCGATCGATCCCGAACTCTCGCAAATCGCCCGGGCTCGGGCCGGCGACATGGCGGCCAACAATTACCTGGCGCACGCCGCTCCCAATGGCGACACCTCCGCTACCTTGCTGATGAAGCAAGACGCGCGATGGCAGGGGCTTTTGGGGGAGAATCTTGCCGCCCAGCATTACACCAAGGAAGCTGGAGTGGCGGTGGAGGACTTTGCCCAGCGATTTCTGGAGGAATGGCTCAAGAGCCCGCCCCACCGGGACAACATGATCTACGCCAGCTATGACCATGCCGGCGTGGGCGCGGCGGTGAACGGCGATACTGTCTATGTCGCGGTGTTGTTTTCGACCGACATGGGTCTCAAGCCCCGGGCCGCCGAAACCCCGGCCAATGCTGTCACCAGCTTGGAAAGCCCCTCCGCGGCGGGCACGACCCAACCCAAGCCCGATCCCCCCCGTTTGCGAGGCTCCCAAGGCGTGCGGTAGCCCAGCCCGGCTGCAACTATTCTGTGCATGGTTTGGCGGTCAGGCCTAACGCCACTGCTCGTACCGTCAACATTCCTTTACACAATATTTTGACCCCGGTACCTTTTGTAGCGGGTGTGCGGGTCTGTTGATTCGAATGCGGGCAGAACTCCCCTGGAATGTCGCCGGTATCCCGCCAGAGGCTCGGGAAGCCGCACGGGCTGCCGCCCGGCGCGAGGGGCTATCCGTGGGAGAATGGCTGACCAGGCATATTCTGAGCGGTTTTTCCGGACTGGACGAAGAACAGCTGGCCGCTGCGGCCTTGGATCGAAGGCTGACACTGGACAGCTGGGACCTGCCTCAGAGCGGCGCCCGTGACAGCGAGGATATGTTGGCCCGCGTCGGGCGCAGCGAAACCGAATCGGATCAAGCCTGGCGCCGGATAGAGGACCAGTTGCGCGGCATCGGCCACCGCCTGGAATCCAGCGAACGCAGCCATAGCGAGAGCAACCGCTTCCTGTCGCGGACCGCCCAGGAAATAAACAGCAATGCCCGCCAACAGGCTCAGGCCTTCGAGCAACTGGGCGACACAATTTGCGGCCTCCGCGAGAGGCTGGAACGGTTGGAGCGCAGCGCGGCGGGCGACAATATCCGTCAGGCGATTAAGGCACTGCATCAAGGTCTGTCGCGGTTGGCCGATCAGCTCACCATCACGGCCGGCAATTCCGCCGGCCAATTGGCTCAGGTCACCGCCAATTTGGAGAAGCTGGCAAGCCATGTTGGGAAAGTCTGGGAAGATGCCGACAACAGCGCGCAGCTGTTGAATCAGCGCATCGATCTCACGCACACCGAGCTGGCCCAGCAGCTCAAGGATAATGAACAGGCCTTGGATGCGCGACTCTCGGCCACCGAGAAGACGGTGCAGTTCGCCACCAATGCGCTGGACCATGCCTTGGAGAAGATTGAAGCCGCTGCCGGCGAGCGGGCGGCCGAGTTGGAGGAAAATCAGCGCCGATCCCATGCCTATGAGGAAAATCTCCGCGAGCTCAAAGAGTCCTTGGCGGAACTGGAAGCGCGCCTGCCAGGCCTGAAACTGGAATCGCGGCTCAATGCCATCGAGAGATCCGTCGGCGGCCTCAAGGAAACCATGGCGCAGCCCGCTCATGCTTTCGACAATGCCGTGCAGGACTTGTCGCAACGGCTGGAACGGCTGGAACGGGACCATGTCGCGCTGATCGAAGAATTGCGCGCCGGCATCGCGCAGGAGGCGATAGAAACCGGAATCCTCCAGCAACCATCCGAATTGGCTGAAGAGGTTTTGCCGCAATTTTCAGCGCTTGAGCCGGCTTCCGTGGAAGTCCCATTGCAAGAACCGGTTGAGACTCTCGCGCCGCCGCCGCTGGACGACGAAATCATATTCGCCGATCAAGAATTCGAGCCGCGGAAGGACACTCCGGAAATAGAACCGTTTGCCGATTTCGATGGCGCTTTTGCCGAACCGGAGCCGGACGATATCCTGGCGCAAGCGCGGCGCTCCGCGCTGGAGGCCATGGAACGCGCGGAAGGGGAGCGGCTGATTCGCTTGTCGTCCTTCCGTGCCGATCCTCTTGGGGCGGAGCGAGAAGAGAAAGCCAGGTCGAAATACTTGCTTCCGGCGCTGGCCGCATCGCTGGTGGTGATGTTTACCGTCGCCGCCTTGATGTTGAGCCATCGGGAAAGGATTTCCGAGACGCAGCTGACCGCGGCCAATACCGCCAACGTGCCGCTGCCCTCCAGCGCGCCTCCCGTGTCTCCGACCGAAACCATGGCGGGCGGCGCCGACAACGATCATACCGCTGAGATCGCCCCCGCCCGCGACGATACCCGCACCGAAACGGTTGCGACGCCGCCGGAGTCGCGCAAGCTCGCGGCAGACAGGGGCGTAAGCATGGCCTCGCAATCCGCGCCCAGGACAAGCGATCGCGTCGCTCAGTTGGCCAATGCCGGCAACCCCGTTGCACTTGCGATCATTGGCCTCAAGGCGCTCGACGGCGGCGCCGGGACCGCCGTCAATCTGCCGGAGGCCGTGAAATATCTCAGCCAAGCCGCCGACAAGGGCCAAGCCGTTGCCCAATACCGCATGGGAACCCTGTATGAACGCGGCCAGGGCGTGGCGGCGGATCCCGTCAAGGCGATGCGCTGGTATGAAATGGCCGCCAATCAAGGCAACCGAAAGGCCATGCACAATCTCGCGGTGGCCTATGCCAGCGGTCCCGCCGCGAAGAGAAACATGACCGAAGCGGCACGTTGGTTCGCCAAGGCGGCCGCCTTGGGCCTGGCCGATTCGCAATTCAACCTTGCCGTGCTGTATGAGCGCGGGGAAGGCGTGTCGCAGAGCCTGACGGACGCTTACAAGTGGTACGCGGTCGCCGCTCTTTCCGGTGATGCGGAAGCCAAGTCACGCATGGCCGTGCTCGCCACCCAGATCGGTGAATCCGACAGAAGCGCCGCCGGAAAGTCTGCCGCAAGCTTCCGTGCCGCCCCACTGGTCCGCAGCGTCAATGTGCCACCGGAGCCGGGCGACCTCGGCACATAGCATCGCATCGACGCGCAGTATTTTGGATCTCTGCTAGGGTCGCCTAGCAACAGCGTAGCGGCGACAAGCGATGTGGACTAAAACCTCCATGAGCGACGCGCGACGACGCCAGAGGCCAAAAGACAAGCGTTAGATGGAGATTTACCTTCCTGTCGCCGAAATGTCGGTCAACTGGCTGGCTTTGATCGCGCTCGGCACAGGCGTCGGTTTTCTCTCGGGCATGTTCGGTGTGGGCGGGGGTTTTCTGATGACCCCGCTTTTGGTCTTCACCGGCATTCCCTCGACCGTGGCGGTTGCGACCACGCTCTCCCATGTCACGGCCTCGTCCATGTCGGGGGCATTGGCACAATGGCGCAAGCGCGCCATCGATTTCACCATGGCAGGCGTCATGCTGGTGGGCGGGGTGGGCGGCACGCTTTTCGGGGTCTGGCTTTTTGCCCTTATGCGGCGGCAAGGACAGATGGACCTGATCGTGGCCCTGACTTATGTGCTGATGCTGGGCAGCATCGGCTTCATCATGCTGCGCGAAAGCCTGGCGGCACTGAAAGCCCATCGGGGCGGGCAGACGGTCAGCCGTCGCCTGGTCAATCGCGGCTGGATTCAGGCCCTGCCCTTCAAGATGCGGTTCCGCCAATCGCGCCTTTATATCAGCGTGCTGCCGCCCATCGCCATCGGCTTCGCAGTGGGCGCGCTCAGTGCCATCATGGGCATCGGCGGCGGCTTTATCATCGTGCCCGCCATGATCTATCTCCTGCGCATGCCGACCCAGGTGGTGATGGGGACCTCCTTGGTGCAGATCATCGCCGTCACCGCAATTACCACCGTGCTGCAGGCGACCAACAATTATGCGGTGGACATTGTGTTGGCACTGCTCCTGGTCTCGGGCGGCGTGGTGGGAGCCCAGTTGGGGGTTCGCGCAGGGGCGAAGTTGCGCGGCGAGCAGCTTAGATTCCTCTTGGCGATCCTTGTCCTTGTGGTGGGCGCCGGCCTTTTCTGGCAGCTGGTTGCGACCCCAGCGGATGTCTATTCGCTTTCCGAGGGCAGGCCATGAGACGGATTCTCCTGGCCGCATTGCTGCTTCTAGCCGGGCCGGCCCAGTCCCAGGATCTGGTGTCGGGCATCAGCCAGGACATCATTCAGATCACCTCCAACTATACCGGCACCAACATTGTCGTGTTCGGGGCCATCGAGCGCGGACCGAATGTCCAGGCGCGCGACATTGTGGTGGTGGTGCGCGGTCCGGAAGAGCCGATGACGGTGCGCCGCCGCGATCGGTTCGCGGGCGTCTGGGTTAACAGTGATGCCGCCCGTTTCGAGGGCCTGCCGGCTTATTACTATCTGGCATCCACCGAGCCCATCGACCGTATCGCGCCGGCGCAGGCCTTAGCCCGTTATGGCATCGGACTGCAGGCCCTCACCCCGACCGCCATCGGCAGCCATCATGATCCGGAGCCTTTCCGCCAGGCCGCGATCCGCTATCACCGCCGGGTAGGACTTTACACCGAAAGTCCCGGCAGCATCGATTTTCTCAGCGAGAATTTGTTCCGCACCCGCGTGCCGGTGCCGGCAAGCGTGACGCGCGGTCAATACAATGTCGAGGTCTATCTCTTCCGCGACGGCGAAGTGGTCAGCGCGCAATCCACGCCGTTGTTCGTGGATGCCACCGGCTTGGAGCGGCGGCTCTACAACATGGCGCATGAATCGGCCTTCACCTACGGATTGGCTTGCGTGTTCATATCGATGCTGCTCGGCTGGATTTCCTACGTCTTGTTCCGCCGCCCTGAATAAGTGGCGCGGTTCTTAGACTGCGACGCGGCGGGGGATCGCGTATACGCGCGCGCTGCCCAGCATGTAGGCATGGAACGAGTTCGTGAACAGCGAAGCGATGGCGGCATCGCCAACATCCAGGCCTCCGGTATAGGCACCGAAGGACGGCAAGATCAGCCGCGATCCATCCGACACAAAACAGCGGCGGCGCACACTGCGCCCCCATTTGGCAACGCTGGCGCAGGGATGCAGATGCCCTGCCACCTCGCCGGGCTCGAAAACCGCAAGCGGCTCATGGCGGAACACCAAATCCCCGAGTCTCACGCTTTCCACCACCTCGCCCCCAAGCCAGGCGGGCGGCTGGGGATCATGATTGCCGGTGATCCAGGTAAAACGCACGGTGCGGCCCAAGGACCTGAGCTGGTCGCGCTGCGCCATCGCCAGACGGTCCGCGGCGCCCGGATCGTGAAATGAATCCCCCAAAGCGATCACCCGCGCCGGATTGTGGCGGGCAATGGCGCGCATCATCCGCAGCAAAGTGCTGGCCGTATCATAGGGCGGCAGGAACTGGCGGGTCCTGGCATAGGAACTGCCCTTCTCGAAATGCAAATCCGCGAAGATCAGGGTGGAATAGTCCTTGGCAAAAGCCGCGCCGGATGCATCCAGCCGCAGCCTTTCGCCATTCACGACGATCTCAAGATATCCCCGCTCAATCCACACGCATCGCATCCCGTATCAGCGCATCCTCATTCTCGCGCAGAATAGCTTCGTCCACCTCGCCCGCAACCATTTCGCGCGAAATCTCCAACAGTGCCGGCACAGCCAAAGGCGAAACCCGCTCCAGGCGCCGCGTCACGATGCGCTTTTTCACCCGCGCCAACATGTCGCCCAGCCTGGCGACGTCCAGCAGCCCGCTTCCCGCATCCTGATAGGTGGCACGCAACAGGACATGGTCGGCCTCGTGTTCCCGCAAAACGTCATAGATGAGGTCGGAGGAAAAAGTCACCTGCCGTCCGCTCTTCTCCTTGCCCGGGAACCTGCGTTGGATCAAGCCCGCAATGATGGCGCAGTTGCGGAAGGTGCGCTTGTAGAGATTGGACTCGGCCAGCCAGCTGTCCAGATCGTCGCCCAGCATGTCTTGATCGAACAAGGCTTCCATATTGGCCGCGCCCATGTCCCGCGCCGCCCAAACCGCAAGGGCATATTCATTGGCGACAAATCCCAAAGGATGGAAATAAGCGCGTTCCAGTCGGCGGGTCAGCAACATGCCCAGGGTTTGGTGCGCCAGCCGGCCTTCAAAGGGATAGCAGACCAAGTAATGGCGATTGCCGCGAGGGAAGCTTTCCACCAACAGCTGGCCGGGCATGGGAATGACGCTGCGCCACTCCTGGATCTTCAACCATTCCTGCACCGGTTCGGGCAGCTTTTGCCAGCTCTCGGGCGCGGACACCATTTCGCGCACGCGTTCGGCCAGGAAGGTGGAAAGCGGAAACTTGCCGCCATTGTAGCTGGGTATATGAGCCTCGGGATCGCGCGTGCGGGTGACAAAGGCGCCGGTTTCCCGCAAGCCCTCAAAACGCAGCACCTCGCCGGCAAAGACGAATGTGTCGCCCACCGAAAGCTGTTCGACGAAATACTCTTCCAGTTCGCCCAGCTTGCGCCCGCCGGCGCCGGCCGGGCGGCCTTTGGCCTGCAGTCTGATTTCCACCATCGGGTCTTCTACAATCACCCCCGCATTCAGGCGGTATTCCTGGGCCAGCCGGGGGTGGGCCAGGCGCAACTTTCCATCCTCGGTCGGCCGTAGCCGTGCATAGCGGTCATAGGCGCGCAGCGCGTAGCCGCCGGTGGCAACAAAATCCACCACCGCATCGAAGTCCTTGACCGTCAAATGGGCGTAGGGCGCGGCCTTGCGCACCTCTTCGAATAGAGCCCGCGGCAAAAAGGGGGCCGCGCACGCCGTTCCCAGCACATGTTGGGCCAGCACGTCCAACCCGCCCGTCTTGAGGCGCTCGCCATCCAGCTCGCCTGCCAGCACAGCATCGCGCGCCGCGGTGCATTCCAAAACTTCGAAACGGTTGGCTGGCACCAGCACGGCCGCGCTAGGCTCATCCAGCCTGTGGTTGGCGCGTCCGATGCGTTGCACCAGCCGAGCCGCGCCTTTTGGCGCGCCGATGCAAATCACTTTGTCCACCGCGCCCCAATCGATGCCCAGGTCGAGCGTGGAGGTGCAGACGACTGCCCGCAGGCTGCCTTTGGCCATTGCGGCTTCCACCTTGCGCCGCTGCTCCAGCGCCAGCGAACCGTGATGCAAGGCGATCGGAAGATTGTCGTCATTGATGGCCCACAATTCCTGGAACGTACGCTCGGCCTGGCTGCGGGTGTTGACAAAGACCAGGGCGGTCTTGGCGCTGCGGATCGCCGCCATCACATCCGCCATGGCGTGGCGCGCCAAATGGCCGGCCCAAGGCACATAGGAATCGGAGGCGCTGATCTCGATCTGGGGCTTAGCCCCGCCCTTGGCCACGACCAACTCCGAAAGTGCGTGGCTTTCGCCCTGCGGCATCAGGAATCGCTGCAGCGGCACCGGGTCTTTCACCGTGGCCGAAAGTCCGACGCGGCGATGCCGCGGCGCCAGGCTTGCGAGGCGGGCCAAGCCGAGCGCGAGAAGGTCTCCGCGCTTGGAATTGTATAAGGCGTGCAGCTCGTCCAGCACCACGGTGCGCAGACTCTCGAACATTTTGGGCGCGCGGGGATGGGCGAGCAGCAGGCTCAACTGTTCCGGCGTGGTGAGCAGGATATCGGGCGGCAGGTGACGCTGGCGTTGCCGGCGCGCCGCCGAAGTGTCGCCGGTGCGGGTTTCTACCGTGATGGCTAGCTGCATCTCCTCAATCGGCAGGGTGAGGTTGCGCGCTACATCCACGGCCAGTGCCTTGAGGGGAGATATGTACAGGGTGTGCAGACCGGACCGGCGCGCTCTTTTTTGCCCCGGCCGCGAAGCGGCCAATTTGTCAAAGCCTTCAAGTTCGACCAGGCTGGGCAAAAAGCCCGCCAAAGTCTTGCCGCCGCCTGTCGGCGCCACCAGCAACACGCTTTCGTCTTTTTGCGCATGATCCAGCAGCGCCAACTGATGGGCGCGCGGCTGCCAGCCACGAGCGGCGAACCAATCCTGAAATTTTGCGGGCAGCATGGCGCGAACAAACCATGCACCAATGCCAGAAGGCGAGTCCTATTTGTCGGAGAGCAGGCGCCGTAATTCGGCTTCCGGCGAGCCGTAAAAGCAGCCGGCAATCTGTTCGATGCCGTGGCGGTTGACAACCGTCAGCTGGCCGCGGCGGGTCGTCACCAAGCCGCGCCGTTCGAAGCCGTGGATTGCCACCGTGACGCCGGCGCGGCGCACGCCCAACATGACTGCCAGGAATTCATGGGTCAGCGGTACGGTATCGCTGGTCAAGCGATCCAGCGCCATCAACAGCCAACGCGCCAACCGCTGCTCCAGCTTGGCGCGCCCATTGGCCAGCGCGGTATGGGCCGTCTGCATCATGAAGGCTTGCGCCGATTTCAGCAGCAAGCCGCGCAAGCCTTCGCTCTTCGCCATCGCTTCGCACAAAGCTTGCTGGGCGATGCGATGACCGGCGCCGCCGATTTGCATGTAAGTCGAGTGCTGGGCCCGGCTGTCGCCCATGATCAGCGGCACGCCGGTCACGCCCTCGAATCCGATTACGCCGACCTCGATCCGGTGATCTTCTCCATCCACCGCCACCACGGAGGCGACGCCGGACTCCAGGAAATAGGCATGGGTGATGGGCTTGCCGGGGACCTCAATGACTTGGCGCTCCTTCAGCGCCACCTCTTCCAGGTGCGGTCCCAGTAGATCCCAATCTTCCAGATTTATTTTACGCAAAAGCCGGTTGCGAATTCCGGTCTTTGCATGCGCTTCCAACATTCGATCGGCCCAACTCAAATACGCGGAAGGGCCCCCCCATCCGCTCCCGCGCGGCAAGGACTCGCCCGCGGGACACACCGCCGAAAATAGCGGTAAGCCGCGGAAATCCTATGCCTATTTCAGTACTAAAACGTACGCCGGGCCGAAACGTTTCCAACTGACTGTGAATATGCGTGGAATGTGCACCCTCATCCTGCATCAAAGGCTAATTCTCAGTATACCCACCAATGAGCAGCCGAGCGGATCACACCTGTAAGACAGGTCAGCGGAAAAAATCGATCACTGCTTGGCGCGTATGCTTGTCGCCCACTGCCGACATGTGATCGCGTCCCGCAATGGTCACCGCGCGCCCATCGACAAAGACCGCGGCCAGCGGCTCCGGCCGGCCCGCCGTGTCGTCCTCGCTGCCGTCCACCACCAGAATCGGCCGCTTGAGACCCGACAGCACCTGGGCGGAAAGACGCGGCGACATGGCACGCATGCATGCGGCCAAGGCCAGGCGGTCCTTGCCGGGCTGATCCGCGAAAGCACGAAACATCTTGGCGCGCGCATCGGTGATGCTGTCCTTGTCGGGCGTCACAAGCGCATCGGCAAGCAGAGCGCGAGCCTGGGGCGAAGTGATACGATCCTGCAGATAGGTTTCTCCGACTCCCGCGATCGCCAGCTTATGGACCCGCTCGGGATGCGCCGCCAGCAGGCGCAATCCGATGAATCCGCCCATGGAGTAGCCCAGTATCAGGGCCTGGCTCAGGGAAACCGCATCCATCACCGCCAGCACATCCTCTGCCATGCGGTCATGCCCATAGGCGCTGTCTTCGTGCGGCTTGCCGCTTTCGCCATGACCGCGACAATCCATCGCCACCAGGGAGAAACCGGCGGCGGCCAACCCGCCGTACCAGCCGGTGGACTTCCAATTCTGCGACCGGCTGGAGCCAAAGCCGTGCACCAACACAATGGCCGGACCTTCGCCATGACATTCGTAAGCCAGAGCCACGCCATCCGGCGCGGTCACGAATTCCGGCATGAATCCTTCTCCATGAAGGTCAACCTCGCAAACGAGACGAACTGAGTCTATAACTCCAGTCCATGCGGAAATGGCTTTTTATTGCCGCCGTCACCGGCGCCCTGGCGGTCCTGCTTTCGGCTTTTGGTGAACATTTCTTGGCCGGCCGGCTTACATCCGGCAGCTTCATTACCTTCGCCAATGGCACGCGATACCAGATGTATCACGCGATGGCGATGGGCCTTGCGGCTCTGGCGGCACGCGGCGAGGCCGCGTCCATGGCCAAGAGGGCAGCCTTGCTGTTTCTGGTCGGAATTTTGTTGTTTTCGGGCTCGCTCTATGGCCTTGCGTTCAGCGGCGTCAGGGTTCTGGGCTTTGTTACCCCCTTTGGCGGACTGGCATTGATTGCCGGCTGGATCGCTTTGGCGCTGGCGGCGCTCAAACTGGAGAACTCATGAAAAGCATTCTGCCGATTGTCGTGCTGGCATTGACCGCCGCTGCGGCGCCGGCTTGGGCGCATGCCAAGCTCTCCTCCTCCGCCCCTGCCGCCAATTCCAAAGTCAAATCGCCCAGCCTGATCCGGCTGGAGTTTTCGGAAAAGCTCGAACCTGCCTTTAGCGGCGCCGGCTTGAGCGACGCCAAGGGCAAGACAATCCCCGTATCGGCTGCGGTCGGAAGCACGACCATCACCCTGATGCCACTCAGCCTGAAGCCCGGCGACTATCAAGTCACCTGGCACGGTGTGGGGCACGATACCCACCGAGTTACCGGCAGTTTTCGCTTCACGGTCATACCTTGAATGAAGCGATCAGCGGCGCCGCGATCTTGGCGGCCGCCCGTGGCATCTATTTTGCCGCAACCATGCTCCTGTTCGGCGACTTGGCCTTCAGCCTGCTGATCCATGCCAAGCTGCCGGTCGTCCCGACGCCCCAGGACATGCGTATGCGCTGGACGGCATTGGCTGCGGCTTTGGGCGCGGCCCTGCTGTGGATGGTGATGGCAGTCGTTCAAATGGCCGAGACGTTCGACCTGGAAGCCTTGGCGCAAGCCCTCACCGCCACCCTATTCGGCCAAATATTCCTGGCCCGCCTGGCCGCTTTGGCCGCGCTCGCCATTGTCCTGCGGCGCACGAAATTTGCCGCTCCGCTTGCGCTGGCAGCGCTGGTCCTGCCCGCCGCGACCAGCCACGCCGCCGCCTCCAGCCCCGCCGGCTTCACACTGTTGGGAGCCGGCATGGACGCCCTGCACCTGGCAACGGGGGGATTTTGGCTCGGCGGCCTGGCCGTGCTGCTGGCGCTTCATCATCGCCATGAGCGCAATATCCTGCTCGCTTTGTCGCTTTTCTCGGAATGGGCGATGATCGGCGTGCTGCTGTTGGTGATGACGGGATTGATTGACGGCGCTTCGATTCTGTTGGGCCATCGCGGGCCTGCTTCCGGCGTGTATCTCGCCCTGCTGGGGACCAAAGCCGCGCTGGCGGCTTGCATGCTTGCTCTGGCGGCTGCCAACCGCTTCCGCTTGATGCCGCAAGGCCGGCATCAGCTCATCGCGCGCAATGCCAAGCTGGAACTGGGCGCCGGCGTCATTGTCGTGTTGCTGGCGGGTGTGTTGGGTCAGTTGCAGCCGACGCTTTGACCGGCGGAGTCAAAAAGTCCTGCATGCTGCCCGCGCCCTTTTTGTCCGGCGGGTTCAAGGCCTTGAGGAATCGGTCGCCCCATTTTGAAATGTCGTTTCGCAACAGGGCCGCATAAAGCTCGGCATGGCGCGACTTGCGCTCGCCGCGCGACATGGCCATGGCTCTCGCAATGGCCGCCGCCACCGCATCCGGATCATAGGGATTGACCAACAGCGCCTCACGGCATTCATCCGCCGCGCCGGCAAAGCGCGACAGGATCAAGACGCCGGGATCCTCCCGGTCCTGCGCCGCGATATATTCCTTGGCCACCAGATTCATCCCGTCGCGCATCGGCGTCACCAGTCCCACCCGCGAGGCGGAATAAAGGCCGGAAAGGGCGGTGCGGCTGTAGTGCCGGTTGACGTAACGGACCGGCGCCCAATTCGCCTCGCTATAGGTGCCATTGATGCGCCCCGCCGCGCTGTTCACCGCCGCTTCCATTTCCGCATACTCCTTGATGGCACTGCGGCTTTTGGGCGTGATCTGCAGATAGGTGATTTTGCCGTGCCATTGCGGATTGGCCGCCAAAAAGCGCTCATAGGCCTCCAGGCGCAGGGTGATGCCCTTGGAGTAGTCCAGCCGGTCCACGCCGAGCATCAGCACGCCGGGGACCGAGGCCATCACACGACGGACAAAGTCCGTCTTGACCGCGCGCCGGGCAAGGCGGGTGAATTCGCGGGTCTCGATCCCGACCGGAAAGGTACCGATGCGCATGGCCCGGTCGCCATTTCCCAACCTGAGCGAAATATGCGAGGGCGTCCCCAATTCCTTGGCCAAATAGCGCGCGAAGTTGGCGGCATCGCCATGGGTCTGAAATCCCACCAAATCATAGTCGCATAAGGCCGGGATCAACCGCTCATGATTTGGCATGGCGGTGAGGATTTCCGGCGGCGGCATCGGAATGTGCAGGAAAAAACCGATGCGGTTGGCGAAGCCGCGCCCGCGTAGCGCCTTGGCCAGCGGAATCAAATGATAGTCGTGTACCCAGACGATGTCGTCCGGCTCCAGCACCTGCGCCAGTTCGTCGGCGAAATGCTCATTGACCCGCAAATAGCCCGACAGGTCGCGACGCGAGAACTCCGCCAAGTCCAACCGGTAATGGAAAATCGGCCACAGCACACGATTGGCGAAGCCGTTGTAATACTCGTCGAAATCTTCCGGCGTGAGATCGGTGATGATGTAGCCATTGTCGCCGCGTGTCATGGTGCGGGTGTGCGGCTGTTCATGGACTTCGCCGCTCCATCCCAGCCAAACGCAGGTGTGCTTGCGCAAGGTGGCTTTGAGCGCCACCTCCAGGCCGCCGGGATGGCCGCCCTGGCCCGGCACCGCAACGCGGTTAGAGATCAGGAAGAGGCGCGCCAATAGCGATCCTCCCAACTTTGACTGAGGCGCATGGCGCTGAGAATGACCCCGGCCATGGAATAGGTCTGGGGAAAATTCCCCCACAAGGCGCCGGTTTGCGGATGGATGTCTTCCGCCAACAGGCCGTATTTGTTGCGCAGCAAGAGCGCGTCCTGATAGCGCTCGCGCGCCTCCTCGCGCCGGCCCAGCGCCGCCAACGCATCGATCAGCCAAAAGCGGCAGACCAGGAATTCTGTTTCCGGCAAGCCGAAATCGTCTTCCGCCGCATAACGCATCACATGGCGGCCGCGCACCAGGTCGTGTTCGATGGCCGCCACGGTTGAGGCAAAACGCGGATCATGAGCCTCGATCAGTCCCAGGTCCGGCAGTAGCAGGACGCTGGCATCCATGTCGTCGATACCTTCGGCGGCGGTGAAGGCTTGGCGCTTGTCGTTCCACACCCGCTTGAGAAGCGTCTCACCGATGGAATCGGCAAGCGCCTGCCAATAGCGGGCCCGGCCGTGAAGCCCCAGGCGCGCGGCAATAGCGGCAGTGCGGCTGATCCCGGCCCAGCACATGGCGCCGGAGTGGGTATGCACCCGCTTGCGGCCGCGGAATTCCCAAATGCCCGCATCCGGCTCCAGCGCCAGGTTGGCGCATTGCTGGGCCAGCTTTTCCAACAGGCGGAACAGGCTTTCATCCCCGGGATGAGGCAGCCGCCTGTCGAAGAACATCGGCGTCGCCGCCAGGATGACGCTGCCATAAGCGTCGTGCTGGACCTGCCCCACCGCGGCGTTGCCGATCCGGACCGGGCCATGGCCTTCGAACCCCTTGAGATCCGGAGCGATCCATTCGGTGAGATCGTCCGACGGCACGATGCCATAACAGGGCGCCAGCGTATCCACATTGCCCGCGATTGACAGGATGTAGCTGATATACTGCTCCATGGCGCGCGTGGCGCCGATGGCATTGAGCGCCTTCACCACGAAATAGGCATCGCGCAGCCAGCAATAACGATAATCCCAGTTGCGTCCGGAATGCGGCGCTTCCGGCAGCGAGGTGGTCAGCGCCGCGACAATGCCGCCGGTCTCCTCGAAGGTGGTCAGCTTCAAGGTAATGGCGGCGCGGATGCTCGCCTCCTGCCATTCATAGGCGATGGAAAGGCGGCGCACCCATTCCAGCCAATAGCTGCGCGTGCGTTCCTGGAAATCCCGCACCGTGGAGGTAAGGTCGCCCATGAAGGGCTCGTCCGGCCCGAATATCAGATGCAGCGGACGCGCCAGCGCGAAGGGCGTCTCCTGCTGGATATAGGACAGTGGGGCGTCGGTGGTGAGCCGCACCAATGGCGGCTCGCCATAGGTGATATGGCTGGAACCCGCCACCTGCCGCTTGACCGCATTGCCGTAGAATTGCGTGGGCCGGACCCTGATTGCGATACGCGGCAGTCCGCTCACCGGCTGGATGACCCGCATCAGCTGCGGCGGCCGCAACAGCCGGTCGAAGTTTCGCAAGCAGGGCGCGAAATCGGTGATCTTCACCTGCGCCCCGTCTTCGGCGGTCAGAATCGTGGTGACAATGGGGGTATTGCGTTCATACTGCGAAGCGGTTTGGACTTGGCGATCCAACAGCACATCGCAAAATCCCTTTTCTTCGTCGCCCGCAAGCAAGCGGCTGAACACCGGATCGCTGTCGAAGCGGGGAAAGCACCACCAAACCAGGCGCGCCTTGTTGTTGAGCAAGGCGGCGACGCGGCCGTTGCCGACAACAGCAAGATCCACCGGCCCCGTCATGGCGCCGCCACTCCGGCCACATTCAGCAGCCAGTGGCGCACATCGCGCGGCGTGCCGAAAACGTAATCGGCGCCGGGAAATTGCCGGCCGACCGAAAAACCACGGCCGCCCAAGCGGGGAAGAACGCGAAACACGTCCAGGTCGGTGGTGTCGTCGCCGCCGAACAGGACGGCGCGGCCGGCAAACGGCTTTTGCTGCGCCAACTCCAGGACGGCGCTGCCCTTGTCCACGCCCATCGGCAGCGCTTCGATGACCGCCTTGCCGTGCAGGATGCGGACCTTCTCGCTCTCGAACAGCTTGGCATGCTTTTCCATTGCCGAGACCAGGACGGGCTGGGCTTCCGGCGCCAAGCGGTAATGCAGCGCCAGCGCGAAACGCTTGTCTTCCAGGTACAAGCCCGGGATATTTTCGGCCAGGCCGGTGAAGACTTCCGCGACCTTTTTGGATAAGACCTGGCCGCGCGACACCGCGCCGTCGGCGCCGCGAATTTCTCCGCCATGCGCGCCAATCGCGGCGGGTTTGAAGGGCGCGAAGAGGCGGTCGATGCTATCCAGTGAGCGGCCGCTGACAAAAGCCAACGCGCCGGATAGATGGCTTGACAGCCGATCCAACGCCCTGACGAGGTCGCGCGGCACCTTGACCCGGGAGATGCCGAGCGCTCGACGCCACATGTGGTACGCCGTCGGCGCCCGCAGCGGGAGCGCGGCGATCTCCCACACGGACAGGCCGGAGTCGAGCGGGGCGTGGATGAGCTGCCAGTCGCCGACGACCGCCTCCTCGCCGTACCAGCCCACCGACTCGGGCTGGTCGTAGGCCCAGATGCGCAGGGGGAAGCCGAACTGGTCGGGATCACCGTTGCAGTGGGTGATGACGATGTCCCCCGACTTGAACTTGGTGACCTGCGCGCCGACCTCGATCACCTCGCCGAGGGCCGAGTTGCCCGGGTAGATGCGTCCGCCCCGGGCGTCGGCGATGTTGATGGTGTCAGCCAGA
>Ga0207648_10002475_pt1 | contig 19842 bp, 22 predicted proteins | sample KBSMisM32_FD_184310 | JGI IMG/M metagenome (GOLD analysis project Ga0207648, IMG submission 184310) | Miscanthus rhizosphere microbial communities from Kellogg Biological Station, Michigan, USA - KBS Miscanthus M3-2 (SPAdes) (version 2) | ecosystem: Host-associated > Plants > Roots >...
GCAGCGCGCTAGCCGCTCTTGCCGGTCACGTCCTCCAGGTAGCCTTCGCACCGCCGGCCTTCGGGATTCGCGCGCAACCGGTACACGCGGTTCGCGGCAAGCGTGGCGCGCAGGGCGCTATCGTAAGTAAAGAAGCGGTGATTCACGTAGATGCCGCAGGATATGATCAGGTCGCGATCGCCGGGCTCGAGGCGCGCGATGTTTTCGCCGAACGAAATTTTCCGGCCATCGGCAAAGGCGACGAATAGACGCGTCACGCGGGTTGTCCATTCGGCGGAAAGGGAAGCGCGTGCATTTTCTGCCGCAGTATTGCCCCAGCCGATTATGATCGCGCGTCCCGGCTCGGGCGCCGCGGTGATGGCGTCCGGATTGATCGGTGCCGGCGCGCAGGCGCTCAAAGTGACGCATACGGCGCCGAGCACCAATGACCTCAAGCTGCTCAGCATAACTTCCGCGGAGCAATTCCGCTTTCAAAGTAATCCGTCATCGCTTACTCCGGCGCATGCAAGGTGGGTAAATCCCGCGGTCGAGGCAGCCGCGATTACACCATCGATTCGCTCGCGCTGTCATCTCTCCTGCGCCGCCCGACTATCGTCGGCGCCGTTCGGTCGGCGGTCTTGAGTTATACTATTTGGTTGATGGAATCAGAGCGGGCCACATGCAAAGAACCGACGACTTAAGGGTCAAAGAGATCAAAGAACTCGTGCCTCCTTCGCACGTGTTGCGCGAATTTGCGCTGTCCGAGAAGGCCGCGCAGGCGACGTTCGACGCGCGCCAGGGCATCCACCGTATCCTGCACGGGGCCGACGATCGCCTGCTGGTGATCATGGGGCCGTGCTCGATACACGACGTGAAAGCCGCCAAGGAATATGCCGGCAGGCTGAAGGAGATGAAGTCCCGCCTCGCCGATGATCTGCTGGTCGTCATGCGCGTGTATTTCGAAAAACCGCGCACCACGGTGGGTTGGAAGGGCCTCATCAACGACCCCAAGCTCGACGGCAGCTTCAGCATCAACGAGGGCATCCGCATTGCGCGCGAACTGCTGCTCGAGCTGAATGAAATGGGCGTGCCGGCAGGCTGCGAGTTTCTCGACATGATCACGCCACAGTACATCGCCGACCTGGTTTCCTGGGGCGCGATCGGCGCCCGCACGACCGAGAGCCAGATCCATCGCGAACTCGCGTCAGGGCTGTCGTGCCCGGTCGGATTCAAGAACGGCACCGACGGCAACATCAAGATTGCGGTCGACGCGATCCGCGCCGCGCAGGCGCCGCATCACTTCCTGTCGGTGACCAAGGCGGGGCACTCCGCGATCGTTTCGACCGCAGGCAACGAGGACTGCCATATCATTCTGCGCGGCGGCAAGGCGCCGAATTTCGACGCGGCGAGCGTCGATGCAGCGGCCAAAGGGCTCGCCGAAGCCGGTCTCGCCCAGCGCCTGATGATCGATTTCAGCCATGCGAACTCGAGCAAGAATGCGCAGAAGCAAGTCGAGGTCGGTGCCGATGTCGCGCGCCAGCTCACCGCCGGCGAGGACCGCATTTTCGGCATCATGGTCGAGAGTCACCTGAAAGCCGGGCGGCAGGACCTCGTGCCGGGCAAGCCGCTCGTCTACGGGCAAAGCATCACCGATGGCTGCATCAGCTGGGAGGACAGCCAGAAGCTGCTCGAGACGCTCGCCGATGGCGTGCGCCGGCGGCGTATCAAGCTGATGGAAACCGAGCAATAGCCGGAACGGCGCCAACGTAACGCAGTGGAGCATGCATGGCGGAAATTGCGAATGCGGGAGGCGATCGCGAGCCGCTCGCCGCGCTCGAGGACCTGGGCCGCGGCGCGGCATTTGCGGATCAGGTATTCAGCCTGGTCGGCCGCTCGCAGTTTTTCGCCGAATTCAACCGTGAAGACGTCGACCTGCTCGCGGGCTACATGCGCGTCTACCATGCCGAACCCGGGCAGGTGATCATTCGCGAGGGCGACATCGGCGACTATATGCTGCTGATGATCCGCGGCGAAGTCGACATCTACAAGCAAAACCAGCTGGGCGAGAAGCAGCTGCTGACGTCGGTGATGCCCGGCATGACGCTCGGCGAAATGTCGATGATAGACGGCGAGCCGCGCTTTGCGACCTGCGTGGCGCTCAAAGAAACCACGTTCGGAACGCTCACCCGCGAAGACATGGGCACGATCATTCTCGAGAAACCCAGTCTGGGCGCGAAGATTCTGATCAAGCTCGTCACCATGCTGTCGCAGCGGCTGCGCCACACCAGCGCGACGCTGCTGCAGTATATGGGCAGCCGTTAACAGTATCCGTGCTGGACAGCCGCCGTTGAGACTACGCAGCGCGCGGCGGCTCCTCATTCTGGCGGGCAGCCTCGTTGCCGGCATCGCCGCCGCCGACGGTGTCAGCAGCGTCGACGATCGCGGTGTGCGGGTCGCGCTCGCCGCCCCGGCGCGCCACATCGTAGCGCTCGCCCCGTCGATGACCGAGCTGGTCTACGCCGCGGGCGCAGGCGCGAAGCTGATCGGGGTGCCGCGCTTCAGCGACTACCCGGTAGCCGCGCAAGCGATCCCGCAAATCGGCGACGCGACCCGAATCGATCTCGAGCGTGTGCTGAGCCTCAAGCCCGACTTGATCGTCGCCTGGAAGACCGGCAATCACGCCGCCGATTTCGAGCGCCTGGAAAAGCTCGGGTTCCCCGTATTCGTCGCTGAGCCCGGGACGCTAGCGGCGATCCCGCGGTTGGTGCGCGCGATAGCCTCGCTCGCCGGCACCACCGAGGCCGCCGCGGCGGGCGCCGCAGACTTCGAGCGGGGCATCGCGGCACTCGGCGCGCGCTATCGCTCGCGCAGTCAGGTCAGGGTGTTCTACGAGATATGGCACGCGCCGCTGATGACGATCAGCGGTCAACATATGATCAGCGACGTAATCTCGCTGTGCGGAGGCGTCAATGTGTTTGCTGCAACGCCGGTGCTGACGCCGGTCGTCTCGCTGGAAAGCGTGATCGCGGCCCGGCCCGAAATCGTGCTCGGCGGCAGTTCCGCCACCACGCCCGCGGAGTTCGCCGAGCCATGGGGCCACGACGCGCGGTATGCGGGACTGCGCAACGTGCGCGCGCTCTATGTCGATCCTGACTTGATCCAACGCCAGACACCTCGCGTGTTGGATGGCGCGCGCACCGTCTGCGAACAGCTTGAAAACGTGCGATCGACCCGAAGTATCCGGTGAGCTGCGCGAGCCGCGGCGGCGGGCGCGAATCAGCCGCGGTTCTTGCCCTGCTGCCAGTAAACGTCGTCGCGGCCCGCGTGGCGATTGAGCTTGCGTGAAATAACGAAAAGCAGGTCGGAAAGACGATTCAAATATTGAAACAGCGGCGGCGCCACCGTTTCCGCTTTGGCCAGTGCAACTACTGCGCGCTCGGCGCGCCGGCAGACGGTGCGTCCGGCATGCGCAAGGCTCGCCCCGCGCGAGCCGCCGGGCAGTATGAAATCCTTGAGCGCCGGCAGGTCCGCATTGAATGCGTCGAGCGCCTGCTCGAGCCGCTGGCTGTGCGCCTCGCTCATCAGCGCGTGACCGGGCACGCTCAGTTCGCCGCCGAGATCGAATAAGTCGTGCTGCACGCCATCAAGACAGGCGCGAATAACGGCGGGCAGGTCTTCGCACAGCAGCACGCCGATCACGCTGTTCAGCTCGTCGACGGCGCCGATGGCTTCGATGCGCGGCGCATCCTTCGCGACGCGCGAGCCGTCGGCCAGGCCCGTGGTGCCGGCATCGCCAGTACGCGTATAGATTTTGGTGAGACGGTTACCCATGCCGGGCAAGGTTAGGTGAATTGACGCGCTGGCGCAACCGCGGCACAGGCTGCTTTAAGCGTACCGCGCGTACGCATGACGGGCGCAGCCGTTACAATGCGGTTGCCGCGCCGGCTGCAATTCGGCGTGCCGCAAAATAATCGCGATGAAAAAAAATTACGCCAGGGGCTGGACCAAAGTGTTGCCAGGCGCTGCCATCGTAGCGGCCGCGGCACTTTCATCGACGGGCGCATGGGCCGTGGGCGGTGACGTGGCCGCGACGGCGTGGTGGGTGTGGCCGCTTTCCCTGCTCGTCATCTGCTTCGTGCTCGGCATGATCGCGGTGCCGGCGGGCGTCGGCGGCGGCGTGTTGTTCGTGCCGATCGTCAGCGGCTTTCTGCCGTTTCACCTCGATTTCGTGCGCGGCGCCGGGCTGCTCGTCGCGCTTGCCAGCGCGGTGGCGGCGGCCCCCGGGTTGCTGCGCGCCGGACTTGCGGACCTGCGGCTGGCGCTGCCGCTCGCCTTGCTCGCGTCTGCGAGCTCGATAGCGGGCGCGCTCGTCGGTCTCGCCTTGCCGGCGGCCGTCGTGCAAACCGCGCTCGGCGTGACGATATTGGGCATCGTCGCGCTGATGTGGCTCGCGAAGAAGTCGGAGTTTCCACAAGTCGGTTCAAGCGACCGGCTGGCGGCGGCATTGAGCATCCACGGCGTTTTTTACGATGCCGTGCACCGGCGGGAAATCGCATGGCAGGTCCACCGCACACCGCTCGGGCTCGTGCTGTTTGTCGGCATCGGCGTGCTCGCGGGCTTGTTCGGGCTCGGCGCGGGCTGGGCGAACGTGCCGGCATTGAACCTTGTGATGGGCGTGCCGCTGCGTCTGTCGGCGGGCAGCAGCGGTTTCATCCTGTCAATCGTCGATTCGTCCGCGGTGTGGGTATATATCAACAAGGGGGCGGTGCTCGCAATCATTGCCGCGCCTTCCGTGATTGGCATGATGCTGGGCGCCTTCATCGGCGCGCGCCTGCTCACCATCATCAAGGCGTCGTCGATTCGCAAGCTGGTCATCGTCATGTTGCTCGCGGCGGGTATGCGCGCGCTGGCGAAAGGCCTTGGGATATGGACATGACGACATGGCCGTAAAAGGCGTGGCCGCGACAAACGGCGGCAGCCCGCGGCGCACGTATGCGTCTTCAGAGCAATTGCGCTACGCGCGAGTGCTCGACGCGGGTATGCGGTTCGGCCTGGGCGTGCTCGTGTGCGGGTTCATCGTGTACGTGACGGGTCTCGTGCCCGCGCGGGTGCCGCTCGCGCAAATGCCGGAGTTGTGGACGCTCTCGGCGCCGGAGTACCTGCGCGCTACCGGCACGCCGGAGGGCTGGGGCTGGCTCGGCATGCTGGGCAACGGCGAGACGCTGCCGCTCGTTGGTATTGCAATATTGTCCGGCATTTCCGGTTTGTGTTTTGTCGTTCTGCTGCCGCTCTACGCTGCGCGCCGCGACTGGATTTACGGCGTCATCGCGGTGCTCGAAATCGCAGTGCTGACGCTCGCGGCCTCAGGCGTTCTGACGGTCGGACATTGAAATTCGCTGCCGCGCGGTCGCGCTGAAGGCGGCGCAATACGGAAGTTTTCCGGTATAATCACGCGAGTTTTTTTGCTGACCAGGGACGACACCAGAATGAAAATGATGAACGCTATCGTGGCAGGCGCGGCGCTGCTGGTGTTGGCTGTATCAGCACTGGCAGCCGACGGCGATGCTGCGGCTGGCAAACAGAAAACCGCATTGTGCGAGGGCTGTCACGGCATTCCCGGCTACAAGACGGCCTATCCCGCGGTGTATCCGGTGCCCAAGCTCGGGGGACAGCACGCCTCTTATCTCGTCAAAGCGCTGCAGGCCTACAAGTCCGGCGAGCGCAGCCATCCGACGATGCGCGCAATTGCCGCCGGCCTCACCGACAAGGACATGGCGGATCTCGCCGCCTATTATGCGGCGAGCGACGTGAAGACTGCGGGGAAATAAAATGACGATCATGACGAAGCTTTTGGTTATTGCGGCGGCGCTGGCGGTGGGCGCGGTCGCGCATGCGGGCGATCCGGCAGCGGGCAAGGAAAAAGCCAAGGTTTGCGCGGCATGCCATGGCGAGAACGGCATCAGCCAGGCGCCCGACTTTCCGAAACTCGCCGGCCAGTACAACGACTACCTTGTGCGCGCAATGAACGATTACAAAACCGGCGTGCGCAAAAACCCGATCATGGCAGGGCAGGTTGCGAACCTCAAAAAAGAAGACATCGCCGACCTCTCGGCGTATTTCGCGAGCCAGCAGGCACTTGTGACGAAGTACTAGCAGCACCGCATTGCATGCAGAGCCGGATGGCGCGGGCCATCCGGTTTTTTTTGCGCCGGTCTTTTACGCGCGGATTTTTTTATCGACGCAAGCGAGATAGACCGCCGCATCGGGCGGTGCGCCCGTGCGCTGGGCCTGCCAGATCGTTTCGCCCAGGCACTCGACCACTGTGTGTTTGGCGTCGTGCTCCGAATCCGCAGCCGCGCGCAGCTGCTCGTATTTCGCGCGCAGCCCGGGCGGCTGGTCGATCGAGAGCTGCTCCTCGACCGCCAGATGCAGCGAAAGATGCAGGAACGGGTTAATGCCGCCTTCCGCCGGCGTGTAATCGCGGTCGAGATTGCGGTCCGTATCCTCGAGCAGCGCATGGTATTCGGGATGCATGCTAATTACCGCGAGCGCAACCTGCTCGAGCGCACTGAGCGCTTCGCCGGCCCGGTATTTTTTCCAGGTGTCGAAAAAGAACTGGCGAGCCTGATCGCGTGACGGGGCAAACATGTATATGCGCTAGGGATGCAGGCTGACCGGCGCGACAAGCTTGGTCTTGTGCCTGTATTCGCACAGATCGTTGATGAGGCAGCGCGGACAATCGGGTTTGCGCGCCGTGCACACATAGCGTCCGTGCAGGATCAGCCAGTGGTGGGCGTGCAGCTTGAATTCGTCGGGCACCAGCTTCATCAATTTCTTTTCCACCGACGCCACGTCCTTGCCAGGTGCGAGCCCTGTCCGGTTCGACACTCGAAAGATATGCGTGTCGACAGCGATCGTCGCATGGCCGAAGGCAATGTTCAGCACGACATTGGCGGTTTTGCGTCCGACTCCCGGCAGTCGCTCGAGCTCTTCGCGCGTAATCGGGACTTCGCCGCCATGCTGGTCGAGCAGCAACCGGCAGGTGGCGAGGATATTTTTGGCTTTGGTTCGATAAAGCCCGATGCGCTTGATATAATTTTCGAGTCCTGCCGGGCCCAGTTTCAATAGGGCGGCCGGCGTATTGGCCGCCGCGAACAGCTCGCGCGTGGCAAGATTGACGCTCTTGTCGGTTGCCTGTGCCGACAGCACTACGGCGATCAGCAATTCGAACGCATTGCGGTATTCGAGCTCGCCGCGGGGTTCGGGATTGGCGGCGCGCAGGCGCTCGAAAATTGCCGTGCGTTTCGCGGAATTCATGCTGTGATCTTTATTGGCAGTGCGCAATATCCGAATTCGTCAGCCGCCTGCACTGTGTTGAAATGCGCGGTATGACGCTTGAATGCGCACGCGAATTGCCCGGTTGCAGGTGCCCACAATGTCACACACGATGCTGGTAGGACCGTTCGGCGAGGCCGGTATGGCGATAGCAGCTGCAATATGTCACGCGACCGCGCCTGTGGCATGCTAATTGCAACCAGAGCAGTCAGGAGCGACCGCTTAAGCATGCGGCTGCAAGAAGAAAGCGGGATGATGGATAGCCGGACGCGCGGAAATTCTGAACTCGGTTCGTATTTCGTGAACCAGCATCGCGGACACTGGGTCGCGCTGGGATCGGCATTGCTGCTGCTGGTCGGCGCGATCGATTTTGCCACGGGCATGAAGCTGCGCTTGACCGAGTTGTACCTGGTGGCGCTGCTGGTGCTCACGTGGGGAATGGGGCGGCTGTTCGGTCTTTTGATGGCGGTGCTCGCGTGCACGTCGTGGGCTTATATCGAGGCGACAGGCGGCGCCTACATCGACAATCCGCGGGCGGTGTTCTGGAACTGGAGCGCCGCGCTGTTCAGTTTCATCGTGATGGTCGTCGCGCTGACGGAGTTGAGGCGGGCACTGGAGGACGCGCATTTCCAGTCGCGCAAAGATACGCTGACCGGACTCGTCAACAAGGGCGGTTTTTACCAGGTCGTCAGCGCGGAAATCGAGGTGTGCCGGCGCTATAAGCGCACGCTGTCGATCGCCTATATCGATTGTGACAACTTCAAGGTCGTCAACGACAAGTTCGGCCATCACGTCGGCGACGAATTGCTGCGCGTTATCTCGAAAACGATGCTGCGCAAGCTGCGGTCGTCTGATTTGCCGGGCCGCCTGGGCGGCGATGAATTCGCGGTGATGCTGCCCGAGACGAATGCGGAAGCGTGCCGCATGGTGATTGAAATGCTGCAGCAGCGGCTGCTGCATGAAATGAAAGCTCATAACTGGCCGGTGACGTTCAGCATCGGCATCGCGACCTTCCTGCGCATGCCGGCATCGATCGAAGACATGATCCGCCAGGCCGACAAGCTCATGTACGCGGTCAAGAACAGCAGCAAGGGCGCGATCAAGCAGGAAGTGTTTCACGGCTGAGCGCGCCGGTTATTTGCGCGGCATTCCGCGCAGTGCGAGGCGCTCGCGAGCGCGTGCGACTGCGCGCTCGACCACCTGCCGGTTGACGTCGGCGTTGGCGCCGCCGGCCCGGCGGTTCTTCTTTAGCAGGCCGGTCAAACGCTCGTTGTGCCGCTCGAAACGCAGGCGCGCCTGGATCGCCGCATCGCGGCGCTCGCCGCGCGTCGGCACTGCACCGGTCGGTTGCAAGTGGATGCAATCGACGGGGCACGGCGCGATGCACAATTCACACCCCGTGCACGCATGCGCAAGTACGGTATGCATCTGTTTTGACGCGCCGACGATCGCGTCGACCGGACATGCTTCAATGCACAGCGTGCAGCCGATGCACCGCGACTCGTCGATCACGGCTACTGCCGGCGGCCTGGGCTCGCCGAACCGGCGATCGAGAGGTAAATAACCGACACCTGCGAGGGCCGCCAGTTCGCGCGCGCCATCATCGCCCCCGGGCGGGCATTGGTTGATGCCGGCCCGGCCCTCCGCAATGGCGTCGGCATAAGGACGGCAACCGGGGTAGCCGCATTGACGGCATTGCGTCTGGGGTAGCAGCGCATCAAGACGCGCCGCCAGCTCTTGCGGCGCGCGCGTCAAGCGGGCGCGTCGGGCAAATCCGGCAACGGCTGCCAGTTGCCGTCGATCAAGCCCTGCATGGGCTGGAACTTGATTTTGTATGCCATCTTGCGGCTTTGCGCGATCCAGTAGCCGAGGTACAGGTACGGCAGATCGTTCTGCACGCAGCGCTCGATCTGCCACAGGATATTGTAAGTGCCGTAGCTCGCGGCCTCGATTTCAGGATCGAAAAACGTATAGACCGAGGACAGCCCGTCTTCGAGCTCGTCCAGTATGCTGACCATGCGCAGCACGCCGTCCTCGCGAAATTCGACGAGCCGCGAATCGACATTGCTCTGGAGCAAAAAATGGCGGTATTGCTCGCGGCTGTCCTGATCCATGCCGCCTCCCGCATGGCGCATCGCCTGGTAGCGCAGGTACAGCGCATAGTGCTCGTGGCTGTATTTCAGCTCGAGCAGGGTCGCGGTCAGGCCCGCGTGCTTTTTGCGGATGCGCCGCTGCGTGCGGTTGGGCAGGAAATTCCCGGCCACCACCCGCACTGGCACGCACGCGCGGCAATGATCGCAGTAGGGCCGGTAGGTGAACGCGCCGGAGCGGCGAAATCCCGCTTTCACCAATTCACTATAGACGGGCGCGTCGATCAGATGGCTGGGCGTCGCCACCTGCGAGCGCGCCATGCGCTCGGGCAGGTAGCTGCACGGATAAGGCGCCGTCGCGTAGAACTGCAGCACCGACAGCGGCAGGTCAGTCAATAAGGTCAAGGTCTAAGGTCCATCGGCCGGGTTCACGCGAATAGTTTACCAACTCCTGCAGATTACGCATAAAGTCGGCGCGCGGGACCTCGCGCGCTCCGAGCGACGCCAGATGCGGCGTATGCATTTGACAGTCGATCATGCCGAAGTTCCAGCGCGCGAGCTGACGCGTGAGATGCACGAGCGCGATTTTCGACGCGTCGGGCGCGCGCGTGAACATCGATTCGCCGTAAAACATGCGGCCGAGCGCGACGCCATACAGGCCGCCCGCGAGTTCGCCGTCGATCCAGGTCTCGATGGAATGAGCGTATCCAAGCTCGTGCAGCGCGCAATAAGCGGCAATCATTTCGGCGCTGATCCAGGTGCCGTCCTGCGCGGCGCGCGGTTCCGCGCACGCGCCGATCACGCGGCGAAAAGCGGTGTCGGCGCGCACCTCGTAGGCGCGATTGCGCAGCACTTTGGCGAGCGAGCGCGTCACCTTGAGCTCGCGCGGAATCAGGACCATGCGCGGGTCCGGACTCCACCATAGCAGCGGCTGGCCGGGACTGAACCACGGGAAGATGCCATGGCGATACGCGTTGATCAGAAACGTGGTGGACAGCTCGCCGCCGGCGGCAAGCAGGCCGTTGGGCTCGGCGAGCGCTTCGGTGAGAGGCGGAAAAGGATCGCCGGAATGCAGCCAACGGATCATGCGGCGATTTTACTCAGCCGCAGTGCGCCGCGTGAGCAGCGCGCCATCTAATGCGGTGGCGGCGAGAGGGGGGCAGGAGCGGGAAGTTACGCCAGCGTGAGTTATTCGCCGGCGTTGTGGGGTGCGGCTATTCGATCGAGCCGCAGGCGATGCGGTCTTTGCCTTGCTGAACGACCAGGGCTTTACCCAGCAGGCCGCCGGAATTCTTGCTGACCGATGTGCCGGTGACCGTATATCTCGCCACGGCCTTGCCGTATTCGTCCGGCTGCAGCGGCCCGAGTTCGCGCTCGAATATGCCGGCGCTCGCGGCGTCGGCCGCGCTGCAATCGCCTTTCTCGTAAATGCGCAGCGTGATCAGACCGGACGGCACGGCGGCCAATTCGGCATTGACGCGGACCGCGTTGCCGGTTTCGGCGAGCGTTACATTGCCGTGGACCTGGCTGCCGCTCGCCGGCCGCATGACGGCGTTGGCGGTTGGGCCGGTGACCTGCTCCGGCGCCGACGCGCAGGCCGCGAGCAACAACGTGCAGGAAACAACTGCCAGCGATGATTTCATCTGAGGCTCCTCCTTGTGGAACTTTGTCCGCGTCGCGTCTGCGGTGGCCACGACCGTGGTTTGCAGCGTGCGTGGATTTGTTTGTTTATGCTGCCTGCCGTGCCCGCTACTGTCAACCGTGCGCGTGCCGCGATGCCGCGTGCTTGCGCTTATTCGCGCCTATTCGATCACGCCGCAACCGAAGCGGCCGCCCGCGTTGCCGGTCGGATCGGTCTTGAGATCGTCGGCGTTGGCATGCACGATCAAACCGCGACCGATGATGCCATCGGGACCTTTGCCGACCGAGATGCCATCGACCGTCAGTGCCAGCGTTGCCTTGCCGTATTCGTTCGCAGTGAGGTTGCCCAGGTCACCCGCGTGGCGGTCCGATGTCTCCGGCGCGCCGTGCTTTTTCGCGAGCGGATTGAAGTGGCCGCCAGTGCTCATGCCGTCGGCGGCGCTGCAGTCGCCTTTTTCATGAATGTGAAATCCATGCACGCCGGGCGTCAGTCCCGCGATCTCCGCGGTCACGCGCACCCGATTGCCGACTTGCGTAAATTTGGCTTCGCCGTGGACCTGCGAGCCGCTGGCCGGTCGCACGACTGCCGTGGCGCTCGGGCCGTCAGGCGCGACTGTTGCGCAAGCCGTCACGAATAACGCACAGCCTGCCGCCGTCAAGATGCTTTTCATGTTGCCCTTCCTCCCGAAGATTGCCGCGCTGATTGTAGTTGTCGCACGGCGGGTTCATCGTCCCCGATTAGACCTGGTCTGTCAACATTGCACCTGCTGTCGGCAGTAGTTTTGCAGCTCGGTGACGACCGCGTTGCCCATTACCGGCTGGCGCGCGCGCTTGTCGCCGTATTCGATCGCCAGTTTGAATTCGTACTTCGCGAAGAAGGCTTCATACACTTCGCCGCCCAGCGTGCCTACCGCGTACAGGTAATCGGTGGTCTTGTCGTGCTCGAGCAGAACCACCGACAGCGGCTGCGGTGCCGGCCCGCCGAGCACGCGCGCGCCGGTGGCGGGATCGTATTCACTGTGTTCCGAGCAGCAGTGAATGACGTTGTTGTGCGTTATCTTCGCCGGGCCCGCCGCGGTGCGATAGCTGATGAAGCTGATCTGGCGCGTCGGATAGGACAGGCGGTGGGCGCAGATTGCCGAATAGCTGACGATCGCATTGCGCGGGCCGACGCCGCCCGGCCATTCGTAATCGGTGCCCGTTTCGGTTTTGAGCGTGACCGCCTGCTGCGTCGGTTTGCCGAGATTGAGCAGGAAGCACGGCGTGGCGGCGAACGGGTAGTGAAAGATGTAATTGCGGTCGATCGCCAGCGCCGAGGCGCGCAGCGGCTGCTGTGACTGATCGACGAGCCGGGTACGTGCGTAGAAGCGCGGCCGCAGGTTGGCGGCGTGGGCGGTGTACGTGACGTTAAGGCTCAGCGTGGCGCCGGCCGCGCAAATACCGATGAAGTCGCGCCGCTGCATGCCGGTTCAGGGGGCGCTCGCCCGCCGCGCGCCTGAGCTTGCCGGTTCGAGCGCAAACGCGCGTTCCATCTCGCGCCGGACGTTCGCCGCCTCGCTGTCGATGACCGCGACGTCGGACCACTTCACGGTTACGCCTTTGGCGATGGCGTGCTTGACTGCCACGCCGTGCGCGAGTCCCAGCGGCAGTCCCCCGCAGGCCAGCGAATCGGTGGCCGGCATGAGCTTGCCGAAAACGGTATAGCCGCCTTCGCCATCGAGCATCTCGCCGGTTTTGAGGTCGCGCTTGGCGGTGGCGACCACATCGCCGCGAAATCCGGTGGGCGCGCCGGTTGCTTCGCGGCGCAAGCCGGCCGACGCAACGCTGATCCCGAGTTCCAGCCCGATCAAATGGTACGGTTTATACATTGCTGAATAGTTGCCCGTGTTGTCCGTCAGCAGTCCATACTCGTGAAAGCAGCGCCGCACATAGTCGCTGTCGGCCGCGAAGCTCACGTATACGCCCCAGCGTAAATCGCGGAACACCGGACGGCCGTCACGCTCTAGGCTGGAAATCACTTCGACCTGGCCGGCGTGATGCAGCAGGCCCCCCGCATCGCGCGGGCGCATGCAGCGCGGCAGATCGTCGACGCCGCACGGCGGAAATTCGAGGCCCTGCGGCGCGGGCGTGAGCCCCGTCGCGTTGGCGACTGCTGCCATCTCGATCGCGGACTTGGTACCGTCGAGAAACGAGTTGAACATCTGCGCGTTGAAGTCGCCGCCCGCGACCATTTCGGGCGTGAAGCCGTAATGGCCCCACACCGTCGCCGGCGTCGATTCGTGATACGCGGGCAGATACTTGGTGCCTTTGCCGGCCGCCACGACTTGGAAGCCGGCCGCGCGTGCCCAATCGACCATTTCGCAGATCAGCGCCGGTTGGTCGCCGTAGGCGAGCGAGTAGACGACGCCTGCCTGCGCGGCGCGCCGCGCGAGCAGGGGGCCGGCGAGCGCGTCGGCTTCGACGTTGACCATCACGATGTGCTTGCCGTGCTCGCAGCATGCGAGCGCATGGCGGATGCCGGCGGCCGGATTGCCCGTCGCATCGATCGCGATTTCAATTGCGTCGGACCTGATTACCGCGAGCGCGTCGTCGGTGACGAAGGTGGTGCCATCTTTGTGCGCGGCGGCGAGCGATGCGGCGGCATACTGGCCGGCCGGCCAGCCGACGCGCTGCAGGCTCTCCCGTGCGCGCGACGGCGCGAGATCGCATACCGCGACGAGATGCAGGCCGGGAGTGCGCCGGACCTGCGACAGAAACATCGAGCCGAATTTGCCGGCGCCGATCAGCGCGACGCGCAGCGGCTGGTGGTCGGCGGCGCGCTGCAGCAGCAGGCGGTGCAGATTCATTCATTCACCTCGGGAGCCGGGATTGAAAAGTTACCACAGCACGCAGAATTCGGACAGGCTGGCCGCCGCGCAAGCGCCGCCGTTAGCGGCAATCGTCAGCGAGCGCTTTGGGTGCGCGGTCGAGATAAAACAGGATCGGAATCAGGAGCACCGTGGAGAGCAGCATGAAAAGCGGACCGAAGAGCCAGAAGACCAGCGGCACCGCGACGTAGTACGCGCGCATGCCCACCGCGTAAAAGGCGCCCGCACGGTTCAGATGCAGCGCCACGTGTGTCGGCGTGAAGGCGTGGTGATGGGCCGTCGCCGGCACGTTGATCATGTAGCCGACGTGATGAAACAGCCGGATCGCCTGGGCGAAGCTGAAAAACGCGACCAGCATGTCGAGCAGCAGGGCCAGAAGTTTCGCCAGCCAGAGGTCCGCGCGCGTCGCGCCGAACAGGTCGAGCGAGTGCCACGTCGTGCCGAGATGCTCGCCTTGGCCGCTCAGCGTAAGCACGCCGATGATCAGCAGTACTGCGGTCGACGACAGAAAAGTCGCACCCATGATCGAGTTGCGCAGCGTTTGCACCGCCAGCACGTCCTTATTGCCGGCGGTCATCACGGATTCCACCCATTCGGCGCGCGCGAGCGCATTGACCGCCTGTATCGTATACAGCGGATCGCGGCGAAGCTTTACGCGCAGAAACACGTGATAAATAACGAGCAGCAGCAGGCTCGCGCCGGCGCCCGTTAAATCGTTGCCGAACATATTCATCGCGATATTTCCTCCATCGCTCAGGTTTCGAGCAGCTTTAGCCGCTGGACTTTGCCCGACGGGCCCTTTGGCAGCGAGTCGACCAGCTTGATTAGCTTGGGCGTTTTATAGCGGCCGAGCTCCTGCTGCGAAAAACCGTAAAGCTCGGCGAGCGAACAGCTTGCGCCGGGTTTGAGCACCACGCACGCCATGATCTCCTGGCCGTACTGCGGGTCGGGCATGCCGACCGCGGCGGCCTCGAGCACCGCGGGGTGCTTGAGCAGCGCCTCGTCGATTTCGCGCGGCGCGATGTTTTCGCCGCCTTTGATGATGAGTTCCTTGATGCGGCCGGTGACGAAGACGAAACCATCGCTGTCCATATAACCCAGGTCGCCGGTATGCATCCAGCCGTCGGGCCGCAATGTCTTCGCCGTGGTCTCAGGATCCTTGTAATAGCCCTTCATCACGTTGTCGCCGCGCACCATCAGTTCGCCGACCTGTCCGGCCGGCAGGTTCCGGCCCGTCGCCGGGTCGATGACCTTGCCTTCGTTGCCGAATGCGCGGCCCGGACTGCCGATCTTGCGCTGCGCCCGCTCGTACGGGTTGGTGAAGCAGGGCGCGTTGGTCTCGGTCATACCGAACGTCTCGATGATGCTGATGCCGAATTTATCCTCGAACGCGCGGTGCAGTTCGGGCGGCAGCGGCGCTGACGCGGAGCGGCAGAATTTGACCGCGGATACGTCGAGCCCGCGCGCGCGCGGATCGGGCGCGTTCAGCAGGTAGGCAATGATGGTCGGCACGACGTTGATCCACGTGCAGCGTTGGGCCGCCACCGTTTCCCAGTAATTCGTCACGCTGAAGCGGTGCGGCATGACCACGGACCCGCCATGCACGAGAGGCGCCACCGCGGTCACGATCTGGCCGTTGATGTGATAAAGCGGCAGCGAGCACATCACGCGGTCGGCCGCGGTCAGATGATGGGCCTGGCTCGTGAACTCGCCGCCGGCGGCAACGCTCTTGTGCGAGAGCACTACGCCTTTGGGCTTGCCCGTCGTGCCGGACGTGTACATCAGCAACGCGTCATCGTCTTCCGTGACCGGCGGCAGCGCGGGCTGCGACGGAGCAGCAATGCCGGCGATCGCGGTTGCGTCGGGATCGATTACGACGACCTTGATCTCGCGTGCAATGTCCTTGAGCGCGGCGTGCACGCGCCCGGCGAGCTCGGCGCTGGTGAACACGAGCCGGGTATCGGAATGCTCGAGCACATACGCGAGCTGCGATGGCTGCGCGAGCAGGTTCAGCGGCGCAACAGTGAAGCCCGCATACATGACGCCGATCAGCAGACGTCCGGTCTGATATCCGTTGTGCAGCATGAGCGCGACCTTGTCGCCTTTCATGAGCCCCTGCGCGGCGAGGTAGCAGCCAAGCGAGATCGAATCGACCTGGAGTTGCGCGTAGGTGAGCACGCGATCTGTTTCCGGCGCGATCAGATACGGCGCGGTGGGTTGCGCCAGTGCCTGCAGGTCGACGTAGTGCCGGATCGTGCGCGTGTTCAAGCGGGGCTCAAGAATTGCGCTGGCGTGTCGACTGCCAGCGCGGCAGCTGGTCAAACATTATGTTTCTTGCGATAGGCGCCGAAGATGTCGTCCGGGCTCGGCTCGCGCGCGGGTATCGTGCGCACGATGCGCGTGATGTTGAGGAAATGCTTGTAGTGCAGGTTTTCCGAGAAACTGTTGCCGCCCCAGGTGCCGCAGCCCATTGACAGCGAGAACGGCAATCCGTTGTCGAAGCTGCCGCCGGTGGCGAACGTGTGCGCCTGCTTGACGATCACGCGGCATACGGTCATTTCGAGACCCAGGCGCCGGATGTGCGTGTCGTTCTCGCTGTAAATGCCGCACGAGTGGCCATTGCCCATGTATGCATAGATGTTTCTGAGGGTGTCGAACGCATGCTCGAAATTGTCCGCGCGGTAGACCGTAAGGACGGGCGCCAGCTTCTCGCCGGAGAACGGATAGTCGAGGCCGGCGCCGGTTTCTTCCACCAGAAGGCACTTGGCCGCTGCAAGCTCGCGGCGGGTAAGTCCCGCGATCGCGCAAATCCGGCCGACCGCCTGCGCCGTCACTGCGGATGACAGGTGGCCGCCCGGAAACATCGCTTTCTGTAGCGTTGCCTTTTCGGCCGCGCTCAACAGCACGCCGCCTTGCCTCGCGAGCGCCGCCAGCATGTCGTCGTAAACGGCGGCATGGATGATTACGCTGTTCTCGGACGAGCAGCTCGTTGCATTGTCGAAAATCTTCGACGCCATGATTTTTTTCGCGGCGTCGTCGACGTCCGCACTGTCATCGACGATCACCGCGACGTTGCCGGCGCCGACGCCGAGCGCGGGCTTGCCGCTCGAATAGCCGGCGCGCACGTTGGCGCGGGAGCCGGTGACGACGACGAGGTCCGCCTGGTGCATGAGCTCGGTCGACGACTCTTTGGTCACCGGCGCGGGCAGCATCTGCACGAGATCGCGCGGCGCGCCGACGCGCGCCAGTTCCGCATGTATGTAGCCGACGAGCGCGGCGCAGGTCGTGTAGCCTTTCGGCGACGGCGACAGTATGACCGCATTGCCGCACTTCAGCGCATTGATGATGTTGTTGGCAGGAGTGGCGCCGGGATTGGTCGACGGCACGACGGCCGCGACGACGCCCACCGGGCGGGCGATCTCGGTAATGCCGGTGTCGGCGTGCTCCGCGATCACGCCGGTGGTCTTCGCACCCTGGAGATCGCGCATGAGCCCGAGCGTCTTGCGGTGATTCTTGACGATCTTGTCGGCGACGTTGCCAAGACCCGTGTCCTTGACCGCCAGCTCGGCAAGCGCGCGGTTGCGCGCGGGTTCCATGATCGCCCACGCCGCGGCGGTGGCGACTTCATCGAGTTGCGCCTGCGAATACTGCTGAAATGTCGCCTGCGCGGCGCGCGCGCGCGTCATCAGCGCGGCAACGACGGCGTGCGCCGGGGACGATTCAATTGCAATCTGGGAGCGGGCAGTCATAAACTCTCCGGTCATGCGCGCATCCGCATGCGCGCGGGCCTGCTTCGACAATGCAAATGATAGCGTACCGCACGCCCTCCAGAGACTTCCGGGTGCGCGTCACGCGATTGCCGTTCAAAAAAAAGGACACGATGAAAACCATTTCGATTCCCGCGTTCGGCGGGCCCGAGCAGTTGCAGCTGCTCGAATTGCCGCAGCCGCGGCCGGCGGCGGGCGAAGTGCTCGTCAAGCTCGAGTACGCCGGACTCAATTTCATCGACGTCTATATGCGCAGCGGCAACTACGCGCGCTCGCAAACCTATAAGACGCCGTTGCCGATGACGCTCGGCATGGAAGGCGCCGGCACCGTCGCTGTAACGGGTCCCGGCGTGAGCGATTTCAACGTTGGCGATCGGGTCGCCTATTGCATAGTACGCGGCAGCTATGCGGAATTTGCGGTGGTGCCGGCAGCGAAGCTGGTGCGGGTGCCCGCTGCAGTGCCGCTCGAAATCGCGACTTCATTGATGTTGCAGGGGTGCACCGCGCATTACCTGTCGCATTCGGCTTACGAATTGGAGCCGGGCAGTTCGTGTCTCGTTCATGCAGCAGCCGGCGGCGTGGGCCAGCTGCTCACGCAGCTCGCCAAGCTGCGGGGTGCCACGGTGCTGGCGACGGCGGGAAGCGCGGAAAAAGCGGCGATCGCCAAAGCGTGCGGGGCGGACCATGTGATCGCGTATCGCGAAACCGATTTTCGCGAGGCGGTGATGAGCCTCACCGGCGGGCAGGGCGTCGACGTCGTGTACGATGCCGTTGGCAAGGACACCATCCACCAGAGCATCCGCAGCCTGAAAAAGCGCGGGCTGTGCATCAATTATGGCGGCGCCTCGGGACTCGTCGCTGCGGTCGAGCCGCTCGAGCTGGCGGAAGCGGGGTCGGTTTTTTTCACGCGTCCGCATCTCGCCGACTACATTGCGACCGCCGCGGAGTTGCGCGCGCGCACCGACGATCTATTCCGCTACTACGGCGAAGGCAGGTTGAAGCCCGCGATCGATCGCGTGTTCGCGCTCGGGGAAGCCGGCGATGCGCACCGCTATCTCGAAGGCCGTAATTCGCGCGGCAAAATATTGCTGAAGATATGACGGCGCCGTGCGTGCGGCCGCGTTTTTTTGAAAGCGCCGCGCTTAAAATGCTAAACTCGACGGCGCAAAAATCTGCGCTGGCGGGAAACAAAAAATGAACGAAAAGAAACACGTCAAGTTTCAGGGCCGGCTGGTCATCGTGGGCTTCGGTTCGGTCGGGCAGGGGACTTTGCCGCTGCTGCTGCGCCATATCGACATGCCGCTCGAGCGCATCCGCATCGTGACCGGCGACACGCGCGGCGTCGAGGAGGCCAAGCATTTCGGCGTCAGGTTCACCGTCAAGCCGCTCACGCGCGAGAATTACCGCGCCGTGCTCGAGCCGCTGGTAAAAAAAGGCGATTTCCTGCTCAACCTGTCGGTCGAAGTGTCGAGCGTCGAGCTCATCGAATTTTGTTTCAAGCGCGATGTCATGTATCTCGATACTTGCATAGAGCCGTGGCTGGGCGGTTATACGGACACTCACGTGTCGGCGTCGCGCCGCTCCAACTACGGCTTGCGCGAAGAAGTCATGAAGCTACGCACCAAGCATCCGGACGGCGGCCCGACCGTCATACCCACTCACGGCGCGAATCCCGGACTGATTTCACACTGGGTCAAGCAGGCATTGATCAATCTGTCGCGCGACATCCGCAAGCGTGCCGCCAAGCCCGAGTCGAAAGCCGATTGGGCGCGGCTCGCGATGGAGCTCGGCGTCAAGGTCATCCATTGCTCCGAGCGCGATACCCAGGTGGCCAATCCCGGCAAGCGCCGTCTCGAGTTCGTCAACACCTGGTCGGTCGATGGTTTCGTCGGCGAAGGCTCGCAACCGTGCGAACTCGGCTGGGGCTCGCACGAAAGGCATTTTCCGCGTGATGCCAAGCAGCACAAGTTCGGCGGCAAGGCAGCGATCTACCTGACGCGTCCCGGCGCCTCCGTGCGCGTGCGCACGTGGACGCCGGTCGAAGGCAACTTTCACGGCTTCCTCATTACGCATGGCGAAGCCATTTCGATTTCGGATTACTACACGGTGCGCGCCGGCAAGAAAGTCGTGTATCGCCCGACCTGCCATTACGCGTATCACCCG
>Ga0207648_10002477_pt1 | contig 19838 bp, 19 predicted proteins | sample KBSMisM32_FD_184310 | JGI IMG/M metagenome (GOLD analysis project Ga0207648, IMG submission 184310) | Miscanthus rhizosphere microbial communities from Kellogg Biological Station, Michigan, USA - KBS Miscanthus M3-2 (SPAdes) (version 2) | ecosystem: Host-associated > Plants > Roots >...
GCCGCCGCCGAGGCCCGCGCCGCGCTGGCGGCCGACCGCGTCGATCTCGTCGATGAACACGATGCAGGGCGCGTGCTTCTTCGCCTGCTCGAACATGTCGCGCACGCGCGCCGCGCCGACGCCGACGAACATCTCGACGAAGTCGGAGCCGGAGATGGAGAAGAACGGAACCTTGGCTTCGCCCGCGATGGCGCGCGCGAGCAGCGTCTTGCCGGTGCCGGGGGCGCCGACCATCAGCACGCCGCGCGGGATGCGGCCGCCGAGCTTCTGGAACTTGGAGGGGTCGCGCAGGAAGTCGACCAGCTCCGAGACCTCTTCCTTCGCTTCCTCGCAGCCTGCGACATCCGCAAAGGTCACCGTATTGGTCGACTCATCCAGCATCCGCGCGCGGGATTTGCCGAACGAGAACGCGCCGCCGCGCCCCCCGCCCTGCATCTGGCGCATGAAGAAGATCCACACGCCGATCAGCAGCAGCATCGGGAACCACGACACGAAGATGTTCATGAGGAGCGAAGGCTCCTCTTCCGGCTTGGCCTTGATCTTGACGCCGTACTTGAGCAGGTCGGTGACCAGCCAGAGGTCGCCCGGCGAGTAGCTGGTGACGACCTTGCCTTCCTGGGTGCGGGCCTTGAGGTTACGGCCCTCGATCTGGACTTCGGTGATGCGTCCCTGCTTCACCTCCTCGATGAACTGGGAGTAGTCCATGACCGCCTGGGTCTGCTGGCGGGTATTGAACTGGTTGAACACGGTCATCAGCACCAGTCCAATGACCAGCCAGATGACCAAGTTCTTGAGCATGTTGTTCAAAACCGTTGCTCCTTCACTAAAAAACCATCTTACAGGGGGCGCAATCCACGTGCCACCGCGTAGGTCTCTGCCGATTCACCCCGGGAGGCGGATGGTTTTACGACTTTTACCTTGCGAAAGATCATGTTGAGGCGCTCGCGCAATTCGTCGAACGCCTCGCCGTGAAAGGCTTTGACAACGAAAACGCCGTCGCGCTTCAGTACCTTGGCGCAGAGTTCGATCGCGGCGAGCGCGAGTTCGAGTAACCGCGCCTGGTCTACGTTGGGTATTCCCGACAGGTTGGGCGACACGTCGCACAGGACGACATCGACGGGGTTTTCGATCGAAACGGTGCGGAAGTCTCCTCTAAGGATCGTCACCCCGGAGATGGGGGCCATTTCGAGCACATCAATGGCAATCACTTGCCCGCCAGGCTTCACCTTCTGGACCGCAACCTGCGACCAGCCGCCGGGCGCCGCACCAAGATCGAGCACCGTTTGTCCCGCGCGGAACAGCTTCTCCTTCTCGTCGAGCTCGATCAGCTTGTAGGCAGCGCGCGAGCGGTAGCCCTCCTTGCGCGCCTTTTGGACGTAATGGTCACTGACGTGCCGGCGCAGCCACTCCTTGCTCGACTTGGCCATGGCCCGCGAATTTACGCCGGTACAGCCAAAGCAGCAGCGCGATCAGGGTGCCGCCCGGCAGAAGCAGCTCGATCATCAGGTACGGGCTGAATTTGCGAAGTTGTTCCACCCCTGCAGTCTGCGCAGGCGCCATAGCGGAACGGTTTCCGCACCGCGCGGCCCGGTTACAACCGAAACGCCTTGAGGCGTTCCCGGGCGGTGACGAGGCGCGTCGCTTCGCGCGGCGTCGGCGTGCGCAGGTGCGAACGCAGCGGATGGCGCAGCGAGCGCCGCGCCAGCAGCGTTCTCATCTGCGGCTCTTCGAGGTTCGATTTTGCGAGAACCCGGACCTGCCCGGCCTCCACGGCAGCGATCGGCAAACCGTCCTGGAACAGGATGCGGCTGCGATAGATCGCGGCGACGCGCGCTTCGGGCGTGAGGATGCCGACGAGATTCAGCGGGTCGGCGGCGCTCAGCACCACGAGCTCGCCGGTTTTTTCGCTCTTGCGTATCGCGCGCAGCCGGCCGACCGCGTCGGACGCGGCGAACTGCTCGCCGCCGAAGCCGGCGACGAAGCGACCGCCGCGGATCTCGCCGCGCGCTTCCAGGCGGCGGTACACGCGCACCAGGTCGCGCCACGGCGGCAGATGCGATTCGCGCTGCAGCAGCACGCGGAACACCACGCCATAGCGCTTCAGCAGCGCCCGCGCGATCGCTTCCACGTCATCGTTGTGCACCGGCTTCAGCAGCGACCAGCGGCCCGCCGTCTCGACCAGAGCCTTGCGCTTCTCCTGCGGCGCGAGGAGTGCACGCAAGCCGGCGAAACTGTCCGCGGTCGCAATGCCGGCGCCCGCCAGCTCGGCGAGGCCTCGCTCCACGAAGCTCGGCAGGAGGCTGGTACTTGCCGTCAATTCGTGGAAGAACGAGGCGCCGCGTTTCTCGAGCGCTTCGCGCACCGCCTTCGCCTCGGACGACAGCTCCATCGACGGGTCCGCCTCGACGCCCCACTGTGCGAGGTGCTCGCGCGGAATCACCGCGATTGGCGAGCTGCGCAGCGGCGCCTTCGAGCCCGGCGTAAGGCGGCCCCATGCCACGCGGCCGCTCAGGCACAGGCGGTCGATCTGCTCGGGCTCGTAGTCGGCGACGCGTGCCGGCAGCACATCGTTTTCCCAGGCCGCGGCCGCGAGCTCGAAGCCCTCGAGCTGCTCGACCACCGCCATCAGGCCATCGGCGCCCTTGACCTGGTCTTCGCCGGCGACGTGTTGCCAGTGCAGCAGGAAGCGCATGAAATCGGCGGCGGAAACCGGCTCGATTTCGGCGCGCAGCTTGTTCAGCGTATAGCGGTGGATGCGCGCGAGCAGGCGGCGGTCGCACCACTCGATGTCTTTCGATTCAGGAGTGAATCGGCCGCGCAGAACACGTCCCTGGCCTTCCAGCGCCACCAGTGCCGTTTCCGCCTCCGGGATATCCAGTTGGTGCGCGCCGACCGGGCCAAGAACTTCGAGCCGGCTCGCCAGGATCTCGAGCGGGTCGTCGTCCTTGCGCTCCAGGGCGAACCAGGCATTTCCCTTCTGCACTGCGCGCGCGCCCAATTCGCCGATCAGGGCGGGCCAGTGCGGCGCCAGCTCCCTCTCCTTTATGTACCCGGCGACCATCAGTGCGTCGTACATCTCGTCGGCGGTATTGGCGACCGGCCACGCTTCCTGGCGCACGCGCTCGATCGCCGCCGGATCCAGCGCGCCGAGGTCGTCGGCGTTGCGCACTTCGGTTGCGCGCCGCGTGTACACCGCGCGCGTACGGCGCTCTTCCAGCGGTGCGTCATCGAGGAACGTATAGACCGCCGAATTGAGCAGCTCGTGGCTGAGCACCGACGGCTCGGGCGTGTCGCGCGCGACGAAGCCGATCTCGCCGTTCACCAGGCGAGTCAGTACCGCTTCGAGACCCTTGGCGTCGACCGCTTCCTCCAGCGAGTCGCGCAAGGCCTGGTTCACCAGCGGATGGTCCGGGATTTCGCGCGCGCCCTGGATGTTGTCCTGGCATGCCACCGCGTCGGGGAACACCGCCTGCAGCAGGTCCTCGGCGTACATGCGCTGCAGCTGGTTCGGAATGCGCGCACCGCCGCGGTTGCGCGGCACGGCGAGCGCGAGCGTGGTGCTCCAGCGCCAGCGCGTCTCGAAGATCGGCGACTGCAGGATTGCCTGCACCAGTGTCTCGCGCACGGTGTTCGGATGCAGGTAGCGCAGCACCTCCTCCAGCGGGAACGAATGGGTCTCGCCGAGCGACAGGATGATGCCCTCCTCGGTCGCCGCCGCCTGCAGCTCGAAATTGAAGCCCTGGCAGAACTTCTTGCGCAGCGCGAGGCCCCAGGCGCGGTTGACGCGGCTGCCGAAGGGCGCGTGCAGCACCAGCTGCATGCCGCCGGATTCGTCGAAGAAGCGCTCCAGCGCCACGGTGTCCGCGGTCGGCACCATGCCCAGGCTGCGCTTGGCTTCTCCCAGGTAGGTCGCAATCTGCTCGGCAGCCGGCGTGCTCAGTGCATATTCTCGAACCAGAAAATCGATGGCCGGTTGAAGCTCGCCGTCCCTGCGCGGCTCATCCGGTCCCGGCAGCTCGAAATCCACCGCCGCGCGCAGCTGCGACACCGCGACGCTCATCTCCTCGCTGCGCGCCGGCGCCTCGCCGAGCCAGAACGGCATCGACGGCGGCTGGCCCTGCGCGTCGGCGACGCGCACCGTGCCGTTGCCGATGCGCAGGATGCGCCAGGAAGTGTTGCCGAGCTGGAACACGTCGCCCGGCAGCGATTCGATCGCGAAATCCTCGTTCAGCGTGCCGATGAAATGCCCTTCGGGCTCGAGCAGCACGCGGTAATCGAACACTTCCGGGATCGCGCCGCCGTTGACGATCGCGCTGAGGCGCGAGCCCTTGCGAGCACGAATCTTCCTGTTGAGACTGTCATAGTGAACCAGTGCTCCGCGCCGTCCGCGCCGAGTGGCGTAGCCACGCGCGAGCATCTCGACGACCTCGTCGAACTCTTCCTTGGTCAGGTTGCGATACGGATAGGCGCCCTTGAACAGCTCGAACAGCGCCTTGTCGTCCCATTCCGTTTCCGCCGCCGACTCGGCGACGATCTGCTGCGCGAGCACGTCGAGCGGCTTGTCCGGAACCGCCACGCGGTCGAGCACGCCGTCATGCACCGCGCGCACCATCGCCGCGCATTCGATCAGGTCGTCGCGCGTCAGCGGGAAGATGCGGCCCTTCGGCACGCCCTTGATGGTGTGGCCGGAACGGCCGACGCGCTGCAGGAAGGTCGCGATCCGATGCGGCGACGAAATCTGGCACACGAGGTCGACGTGGCCGATGTCGATGCCGAGCTCGAGCGACGCGGTGGCCACCAGGACTTTCAGCTTTCCGTCCCGGAGTTTTTCCTCGGCCTCGAGCCGCGCTTCCTTCGCGAGGCTGCCGTGGTGGGCGGCGACGTTCTCGGCACCGAGCCGCTCGGAGAGCTGGTGCGCCATGCGCTCGGCGAGGCGCCGCGTGTTGACAGTGATCAGCGTGGTGCGGTGCGACTCCACCAGCGCCACCAGCCGGTCGTAGATCTCCTTCCACACCTCGTGCGACATCACCGCTTCGAGCGGTGAGCTCGGCACCTCCACCGCCAGATCGACCTGGCGCTTGTGGCCCTTGTCGACGATGGAGCATTCTTCGCTCGTGAGGAAGCGCGCCACTTCCTCGATCGGCTTTTGTGTCGCGGAAAGCCCGATGCGCTGCAGCTTGCGTCCGCAGACATGGTCCAGGCGCTCGAGCGACAGCGCCAGATGCGCGCCCCGGCGCGACTGCAGCACCGCGTGGATCTCGTCGACGATCACCACCCGCGCGGTTTTCAGCATCGCGCGCGAGCGTTCGGCGGTGAGCAGGAGATACAGGGACTCCGGTGTAGTCACCAGGATGTGCGGCGGTGTGCGCAGCATGGCTGCGCGCTCGGTCTGCGGGGTGTCGCTGCTGCGCACCGCGGCGGTGATCTTGACCGGCTGGAGCGCGTGGATCTCCCGCCGCGGCACGGCGAGGTTCTTGTGGATGTCCGCCGATAGCGCCTTGAGGGGCGAGACGTAGATGACCCGCACTTCGTCCGGCAGCCCGTGCTCCAGGCCTTCACGGAACAACTGATCGATCGAGGTCAGGAACGCGGCGAGCGTCTTGCCGGACCCGGTGGGCGCGGCGATGAGCGTATGTCGGCCCTGGCGGATCGAGCGCCAGCCTTCGATCTGAGCGGGCGTGGGCTCGGCAAAGCGGCTCGCCCACCACTGCTGCAGGATGGGATGAAAATCAGGGGGTAGCAAGGTGCTCATTTTGACATTAGATTCGCTGATTCATTCATGCTGACCCCCGCGGAACGCAAGGCGCTGAAGGCGAAAGCCCACAAGCTCGATCCGGTTGTTCACATCGGCGCGAAGGGGCTCACCGAAGAGGTGATCGCGGAGGTCGACCGCGCGCTGCGCGCCCACGAGTTGATCAAGGTAAGGGCCGCGAGCCTGGAGCGCGATGCCCGCGATGAAGCGTTCGGGGAGATCGCGCAAAAAACCGGCGCCGAGGCGGTCCAGCACATCGGCAAAGTGTTCGTGCTCTTCAGAAAGAAGAACGATGAATAAGAGAGGCATGCTCACGCTGGAGCAGCTCAAGGGGATGGTGAAGAAAGGCGAGATCGAGACCGTGCTCGCCGGCTTCACCGACCATTACGGCCGCCTGATGGGCAAGCGCTTCGACGCCGAGATGTTCGTCGACGAGGTCGCGGAGGGCGGCGGCCACGCCTGCGACTACCTGCTCACGGTCGACATGGAGATGGAGCCGGTCCCGGGCTACCAGTTCGCCAACTGGGAGCTCGGCTACGGCGACGTCCACATGGTCGCCGACATGGATACGCTGCGCATCGCGACCTGGCTCGAAAAGACCGCGTTCGTCCTCTGCGACGTCAAGAGCGAGAAGACGCACGACTACGTCGCGGTGGCGCCCCGCTCGATCCTGCGCCGGCAGGTCGACGCGGCAAAGAAGGCGGGGTACACCGGCTATGCCGCCACCGAGCTCGAGCACTACCTCTTTACCAACACCTTCCGCCAGGCGGCGCAGCTCGACTACCGCAACCTCGAGCCCGCCGGCTGGTACCTCGAGGACTACCACATCCTGCAGGGCACCCGCACCGAGGGCTTCCACGCGGCGGCACGCCGCCACCTGAAGAACTCGGGCGTGCCGGTGGAGACCTCCAAGGGCGAATGGGGCAAAGGCCAGCACGAGCTCAACATTCGCTACGCCGAGGTGCTCGACATGGCCGACCGCCACGCGATTTTCAAGCAGGCGCTGAAGGAGATCGCCGAGAGCATGGGCATGAGCGTTACCTTCATGGCCAAGTTCGCCGCCGACGGCGCCGGCTCGAGCTGCCACATCCACTTCAGCCTGTGGCGCGACAAGAAGAACGCGTTCACGGGCCAGTCCGACACCTTCAAGCACTTCCTCGGCGGCTGGATCGCGCACGTGCCCGACGTGATGGTGTTCTACGCGCCGACGGTGAACTCCTACAAGCGCTACGTCGACGGCTCGTGGGCGCCGACGCGCATGGCCTGGAGCATGGACAACCGCACCGCGGGTTTTCGCGTGGTGGGAAGCGGCCAGAGCCTGCGCATCGAGTGCCGCATCCCCGGCGCCGACTGCAACCCCTACCTCGCCCTCGCCGCCTCGCTCGCCTCGGGCCTCGACGGCATCAAGAACAAGATCAAGCCGCCGGAAGTGTTCGTCGGCGACATCTACCAGGCGCGCAACCTGCCGCGCGTGCCGTACACGCTCAGCCAGGCGTTGGAAACTTTCGAGAACAGCAAATTCGTGAAGGCCGCTTTTGGCGCGGAAGTCGTGGAGCATTACAGTCACTTCTACCGCACCGAGGCAGCGGCCTTCGACAAAGCGGTGACCGATTGGGAGCGCCGCAGATACTTCGAGAGGATATGAGACTAAAAGACAAAGTCGCGCTCATCACGGGCGCGGGAAGCGGCATCGGTCTTCAAACCGTCCTTCTGTTTGCCAAGGAAGGCGCCTCGATCGTCGCTGTGGATGTGAACGAACAGGCCGCTCAGGACGCCGCCAGGAAGGTGAAAAACGCCATCGCGGTGAAGGCCGACGTATCCAAGGCCGCGGACTGCGAGCGCATGGTCGCCGAGGCGGAGAAGAAATTCGGCAAGCTGAACGTGATGTTCAACAACGCCGGGATCATGCACAGCAAAGACGACGACGCTATGTCGACGCCGGAAGAGATCTGGGATCTCACGCTCGACATCAACGCGAAGGGCGTATTCCTCGGCTGCAAGTACGGCATCCCGGCGCTCAAGCGCGCGGGCGGCGGCTCGATCATCAACACCGCGTCATTCGTCGCGCGCCTGGGCGCCGCCACGCCGCAGGTTGCCTACACCGCGAGCAAGGGCGCAGTGCTGGCGATGACGCGCGAGCTCGCCGTGATCCACGCCCGGCAGAACATCCGCGTCAACGCGCTCTGCCCCGGGCCGCTGAAAACCGAGCTGCTGATGGCGTTCCTCAACACCGAAGCCAAGAAGCAGCGTCGCCTGGTCCACGTTCCAATGGGGCGCTTCGGCGAGGCCGAGGAGATCGCCAAGGCGGCGCTGTTCCTCGCCTCCGACGACTCCTCCTACATCACCGGCACCGACTTCCTGGTCGACGGCGGCATCACCGCCGCTTACGTCACGCCGGAATGAGGGTTTTGGGCATCTCGGGCAGCCTGCGGAAGGGGTCGTACAACACCGCGCTGCTGCGAGCTGCCGTGGGGCTGATGCCCGACGGGGCGACGCTCGAGGCCGAATCGATCAAAGGCATACCGCTTTACGACGGCGACCTGGAGGCCGCGCAAGGCATCCCGCCCGCGGTCCAGGCGCTGAAAGACAAGATCGTGGCGGCCGACGGATTGCTGCTGGTGACGCCGGAATACAACAACGGCATCCCCGGGGTGTTCAAGAACGCGATCGACTGGCTGTCCCGGCCGTCCGCTGACATCGCCAAGGTGTTCGGAGACCGCCCGGTCGGGGTGATTGGCGCCTCTCCCGGCGGTTTCGGCACCATCCTGGCGCAGAACGGCTGGTTGCCGGTGCTGCGCACGCTCGGAACACGGTCCTGGTTTGGCGGCCGGCTGCAGGTTTCGCGCGCCGGTAATGTTTTCAATGCCGCCGGCGAGCTGACCGACGAGGCGATCCGCGCCCAGTTGCGCAAATACCTGGCCGGGTTCGTTGATTTCATCCGCAATCGAACGCCCGGCGGCTGAAATCGAGCGGTGCGCTGCCGGCGCGACGATGCCGGCATGGGAACACACGACTATTGGCTTTATTCCGTCGGACTGGTCTTCGTCACGCTCCTGGTGATCGTCGCGTAACGCTTGCCGCCGCTCTCCCCGCGGGACTAGAGTAGCTCACCGCGTATCGATTCCACTGGGAGGAGGCAGCATGCGCTTGACGATCAATGGGAAGTCTCACGAAGTCGACGTCGATCCGAACACCCCGTTGCTATGGGTGATCCGTGAGCAAGTCGGACTGACCGGAACGAAATACGGCTGCGGGATGGCGCAGTGCGGCGCCTGCACCGTGCACGTCAACGGCGCACCGGTGCGCTCCTGCGTGATGCCGGTGAGCGCAGCCGCCGGCGCGAAGATCACCACGATCGAAGGCCTGGCGAGCGGCAACAAGCTGCACAAGGTGCAGCAGGCCTGGATCAAGAACGAGGTGCCGCAATGCGGCTACTGCCAGTGCGGCATGATCATGGCCGCCGCGGCGCTGCTTGCGCAGAAGCCCAAGCCCACCGACGCGGACATCGACGCCGCGATCACCAACATCTGCCGCTGCGGGACGTTCCAGGAAGTGCGCGCGGCGATCCACGACGCAGCCAACGCGAAAGCCTGAGGGAGGACACCATGAAAATGAACCGTCGCTCCTTTATCGTCAGCTCCGCCGCCGTCACCGGCGGTTTGGCACTCGGCTTCGAAATTCCGTTCGCAGGCAAAATCGCGAGCGCACAGGACTCGGCGCCGGAAGTCAACGCCTGGGTCGTGATCCAGCCGAACGACACCGTCGTCATCCGCATGGCGCGCTCGGAAATGGGCCAGGGCACGATTACCGGCCTCGCCCAGCTCGTCGCCGAAGAGCTCGAGTGCGACTGGAAGAAGGTCACCTACGAATACCCGACGCCGGGCACGAACCTCAAGCGCAAGCGCGTCTGGGGTGACTACTCGACCGGCGGCAGCCGCGGCATCCGCACTTCGCACGACTACGTGCGCATGGGCGGCGCCACCGCGCGCGTGATGCTGGTCCAGGCCGCGGCCAACCAGTGGAAAGTGCCGGCGTCCGAGTGCACGGTATCGAACAGCGTCATCACGCACACGCCCTCGGGCCGCAAGACGACCTACGGCAAGGTGGCGCAAGCCGCCGCCAAGCTCGAGCAGCCGAAAGATGTGAAGCTGAAGGATCCGAAGGAGTGGAAGGTGATCGGCAAGCCGCTCGCGCGGCTCGACACCGCCGACAAGGTCACCGGCAAGCAGGTCTACGGCTTCGACCTGAAGCTCCCCGGCATGGTGAACGCCGCGATCAAGGACTGCCCGGTGTTCGGCGGCAAGATCAAGAGCTTCGACGCCGGCCGCGTCACCAGCATGAAGGGCGTGAAGAAGGTCGTGCCGGTGGGCGATTCCGCGGTCGCGGTGGTCGCCGAGACCTGGTGGCAGGCCAAGACCGCGCTGGATCAGCTGCCGATCCAGTGGGATGAAGGCCCGAACGCCAAGGTCTCGAGCGCGAGCATCGCCGAGATGCTGAAGGCCGGCCTCAGCGCAGAGCAGGCTTTCGTCGGCAACCAGAACGGCGACATCAAGGCTGGCCTCTCCAGCGCGGTGAAGAAGGTGGAGGCGGTGTACTCGTATCCGTTCCAGAACCACGCGCCGATGGAGCCGATGAACGCCACCGCGCGCTGGACTCCCGAGCGCGCGGAAGTGTGGGTGCCGACGCAGGACGGCGAGGCTTCGTTCGCGGCGCTGATGGCCGCCTCCGGCCTGCCGGCCGAGAAGTGCGACGTCTACAAGATCAACCTCGGCGGCGGCTTCGGGCGGCGCGGCGCGTTCCAGGACTACGTCACGCAGGCGGTGCTGATCGCCAAGACCATGCCCGGCACGCCGGTCAAGCTGCTGTGGTCGCGCGAAGAGGACATGGTGCAGGGGCGCTACCACCCGGTCATGCAGGCCAAGCTGACCGGCGGCCTCGACGCCAGCGGCAACCTGGTCGGCCTCCATATCCGCCTCTCGGGACAGTCGATCCTGGCCGCGGTGCGGCCGGCGGTCGTCGAGCAGCAGAAAGGCCGCGACCCGCTCACCTTCCAGGGCCTGGCGGACAGCGGCGAGCACTCGTTCGGCTACAACATCCCGAACCTGCTGATCGACCACGCGATGCGCAACACGCACGTGCCGCCGGGCTTCTGGCGCGGCGTGAACATCAACCAGAACGCGGTGTTCATCGAATCGTTCATGGACGAGCTGGCGGAAGCCGCCGGGCAGGACCCGCTCGCGTTCCGGCGCAAGAACATGTCCGGACTGCCGCGCAACCAGGCGGTGCTGGACGCGGTCGCGGCCAAGATCGGCTGGGACAAGCCGGCGCCGGCGGGCATTCACAGAGGCCTCGCGCAGATGAAGGCGTTCAACAGCTTCGTCGCCGCGGCGTGCGAGATCTCGGTGAAGGACGGCAACAAGGTGAAGGTGCACCGCATCGTCGCGGCCACTGACCCGGGCTACGCCGTCAACCCGGCGCAGATCGAGCGCCAGGTGTCGGGGTCGTTCGTCTACGGCCTGTCGGGCCTGTTCATGCAGGAGTGCACGGTGAAGGACGGGCGCATCGTGGAAGACAACTTCCACACCTACCCGTCGATGAAGATCGCGCAGATGCCGAAGGTGGAGACGATCATCATCCAGGGCGGCGGCACGGTCTGGGGCGGCATCGGCGAGCCCACGATCTGCGTCGCGGCGCCGGCGGTGCTGAACGCGCTGTACAAAGCCACCGGCAAGCGCATCCGCGACGTGCCGCTGAAGAACCACGGGATCGAGATGGTGTAGATGCGCTTACTGGCAGCCGCCGTGCTCCTCGCGGCTGCCAGCAGCGCCGCGGGCAACGACAGTCTCCCGTCGCCGCTCGAAGGAGCGACGGGGGATGCAGCGCGCGGCAAAGCGATTGTGCTGGATCGCCATGTGGGCCTGTGCCTGCTGTGCCATAACGGCCCGTTCCCCGAAGAGCGCTTCCAGGGCGACCTCGCGCCCAGCCTGGCCGGCGTCGGCGCCCGGTTGTCCGAAGGCCAGATCCGGCTCAGAATCGTCGATGCAAGTCGCGTGAACCCGAAGACCATCATGCCGGCGTACTACCGCACCGAAGGCCTCACCCGCGTCGCGCCCTCCCAGCGCGGCAAGACCGTGCTCAGCGCGCAGCAGATCGAGGACGTGGTGGCTTTTCTGGTGACGCTGAAATGATTTCCCGCAGGCACTTTCTCTTGCTGACGGGCGTTGCGATCGCCACGCCGGTGAAGGCACAACTGCCGCCCAACATCGCCGAGATCCGCAAGGCGGCGCTGCAGGAGGCGATCAAAAAGGTGATCGGCGACGCCCAGGTACGCCAGGGCAAGGTCAAGGTCGACATCCCGCCGCTGATCGACAACGGTAACGCGGTGCCCGTCACGGTCGAGGTGGAAAGCCCGATGACGCAGGCCGACCATGTCAAGGCGATCCATCTCTTCACCGAGCGCAACCCGCAGCCCTACGTGTTCACCGCGCACCTCGGCCCGCGTGCGGGCAAGGCACGCGTTGCCACGCGCGCGCGCATCGCCGACAGCGGTGACGTGGTCGCGATCGCGCAGATGTCGGACGGCTCGTTCTGGTCGGAAAGCGTGAAAGTGATCGTCACGCTCTCGGCGTGCCTCGAGGAGGGACTGATCTGATGGCGCGCGTCGTGGTCAACGTGCCGGCAGAGGCGAAGAAGGGCGAGGTGATCGAGATCCGCACCCTCGCCGGCCACCCGATGGAAACGGGTTTTCGCCGCACGCAGCTCGGCGAGCTGGTCCCGCGCGACATCATCCGCAGCCTGGTGTGCAGCTACAACGGCGTCGAAGTGTTCCGCGCCGAGCTGCACCCGGCGATGGCGGCGAATCCCCTGCTCACCTTCACCACCGTCGCCACCGAGAGCGGCACGCTGGAATTCCGCTGGAGCGGCGACAACGGCTTCTCGGTCACCGAGAAAGCGTCGATCAAGGTCGTTTGAAAGAGGTTTTACTCGCGTTCAGTCTTTTCCTTCCCCTGATCGCCGTTGGGGAAATTCCCCTCTCCGAGCGCAAGAGCGGCTACGAGTTCATGAGCCGCGAGACCAGGGCGATGCAGGACGACGAGGTCACCGGTCCCGCGGTGCTAACCCTGCTCGACGGCGAAGCGCTGTGGGGCAAGCTCGGCTGCCAGGGCTGCCACAAGGACGCTGCCGTCAGCATGAAGGGCGTCGCCGCGCGCTATCCGGCGATGGTCGATGGCAAGCTCACCACGCTCGAGCAGCAGGTGCGCCACAAGGCGCCGCAGCTCGGCTACGAGAGCCGCGACCTGCTGGCGCTCACGGCTTTCGTGGCGAAACAGTCCCGCGGCATGCCGATCGAGGTGGAGGTTTCCAATAGAACCCGCCCGTCGATCGATCGAGGAAATGAGTTCTTCCACCGCCGGCAGGGCCAGCTCAACCTCGCCTGCGCGCAGTGCCACGACGCCAACTGGGGAAAGAAGCTCGCCGGCACGCCGGTCCCGCAAGCGCACCCGACCGGCTATCCGCTCTACCGCCTCGAATGGCAGAGCGTCGGCTCGATCACGCGCCGCTTCCGCAATTGCCTGACCGGCATGCGCGCCGAGCTGCTGCCGCACGGTGCGCCGGAGCTGGTCGACCTCGAGCTCTACCTGATGTGGCGCGCGCGCGGCATGAAGATGGAAGCGCCGGCGGTCAGACCGTAAATCGGGGTCAGAGCCCGATTTCCGGGATGCGAAGCGGAAGGAAATCGGGCTCTGACCCCGATTTACCGTGCCAGACGGTAGCACCCCTTGCCGGCGCGTTTGGCCTCGTACATCGCGCGATCGGCGAGCTTGAGCATCTCGCTCGGCGTCAGGTTCTGCGCCCGGCTCGGGGTGAAGCAGGCGATGCCGCAGCTCGCGCCGATGCGCAGACCCGCGTCGCGGAAGAGGTCGATCTCGCCGATCACCTTGATCACGTTCTCGGCGACGAAGATTGCGTCGAGATGATCGCGCTGCAGCTCCATCAGCACCACGAACTCGTCGCCGCCGATGCGCGCCAGGGTATCGGCCTGGCGCAGGCGCCGGCCGACGCGCTGCGCGACTTCCTGCAGCAGCCGGTCGCCGGCCTCGTGGCCGAGCGTGTCGTTCACAGACTTGAAGCCGTCGATGTCGAACAGCAGCACGGCGATCTGGCGGTCGCCGCGCGTCGCCGCGGCCAGGGTCTGCGCCAAACGCTCCTGGAAGTGCAGCCGGTTGGGCAGGCGCGTGAGCGCGTCGCGCGAAGCGAGCTGCGCCACCTCTTCGATCTTCACCGCCAGGCGCTCGTTGCCGCGCTTGATGCGCGTCAGCAGGATTGCGCAGTTGATGGAGGTGGCGAGCATGCCGAAGATGATCGAGCCGCCGAAAATCAGCTGTTGCTGCCAGTAAAGCGACGCGGTCATGTTGTACGCCATGGCGCCGATGGCAATCGCCGTAGCCAGGAACAGGTAGTGCCGGCCGAATCGCAGTCCCCATCCGACCGTGGTGAGGAAGTTGAAGCCGACGTAGGCGGCGAAGCCGCCGCCCGAATAAGCGATCGCGCTGCCGATCACGTTGTCGAACACGACCGAGATGCCGCGGCGCCAGTGTGACGGCTCCGGGCGCCGGTTGGTGTCAATGGCAAGCGCGATAGCGTACAGCGTGTAGACGATGGAGAAGACGACCACGGTATCGGGCAGATCGACGAACAGGGAAGCGAGCCCGAAGCCGCACAATGCGACCAGGGTACAAATCAGGCGTGTGCGCGCCTGGCCCTGGTCCATGTTGCGGCCGGCTTCGGCGCCGAGCCAGTGCCGCAGCGGCAACAGCCGCTCGACTACACCCTCTTCGCCAGAAGCAAGAACCGAAGCCACGCAGCGGAATGTACTCTTAGGATGATGAATCCCAAACTGGACGTGACGATAAAATCCCGAACATGAAATCCGTGCAACGTACGATCACGCCAGTCGACGGTTCCGTCTACCTCACGCGCAAGCTCGCGTCGAACCCGTCGATCGAGAAAGCGCTCGCCCGCGCCGAGAAGGCGCAGAAATCCTGGAAGCAGGCGTCAGTCGCCGAACGGGCCGCGATCTGCCGCCGCATGGCCGAATGGTGCGTGCAGCGCGCTGACGAGCTGGCGACCGAGCTGAGCTGGCAGATGGGCCGGCCGGTGTCGCAGACGCCCGGCGAGCTCAAGCGCGGCTTTCACGAGCGCGCCCTCTACATGTGCAGCATTGCGGAAGAAGCTTTAAAAGACCTTGAGGTCGGGGACAAGCCGGGATTTCGACGTTTCATTCGCAGAGAACCGCTTGGGGTCGTTCTCGTTGTCGCTCCGTGGAACTACCCCTGGCTCACTTCGGTGAACGCCGTCCTGCCCGCGCTCATCGCCGGCAACAGCGTGATCCTCAAGATGGCGGCGCAGACGCCGCTGGTGGCCGAGCGCTATGCGGAAGCGTTCAAGGCCGCCGGCCTGCCCGACGGCGTATTCCAGTTCCTGCACCTGAGCCACGACCAGGTGGCGAAGATCATCGCCGACCCGCGCATCGCCTTCGTCGCCTTCACCGGTTCGGTTCCCGGCGGCCACGCCATCCAGCAGGCGGCTGCCAAGCGCTTCATCGCCACCGGCCTGGAGCTCGGCGGCAAGGACCCGGCCTACGTGCGCGCCGATGCCGACCTCAAGTTCGCGGTCGAGAACCTGGTGGACGGCAGCTACTTCAATTCCGGCCAGTCCTGCTGCGGGATCGAGCGCATCTACGTCGACAAGAAGATCTTCAAGCCCTTCGTGGAAGGGTTCGTCGACCTCACCCGGCAGTACAAGCTGGGCAATCCGCTGGAGAAGGAAACCAATCTCGGGCCGCTGGTGCGCACCGATGCCGCCGACGCCGTGCGCGCGCAGATCAAGCAGGCGACGCGCAAGGGCGCAAAGGCGCTGCTGAAACTGAAAGACAAGCCCGGCACGCCTTACCTGCCGCCCGAAGTGCTGGTGAACGTCGACCACGGCATGGAAGTGATGACCGAGGAGAGCTTCGGCCCGGTGGTCGGCATCCAGGCGGTGAAGGACGACGAAGAAGCGGTCCGCCTGATGAACGACAGCCGCTACGGCCTCACCGCCTCGATCTGGACCCAGGACGCGGACGCCGCGCTGCACGTCGGCGACCGCGTCGAGACCGGCACCTGGTTCATGAACCGCTGCGACTACCTCGACCCCGCCCTCGCCTGGACCGGCGTCAAGGATTCCGGCCGCGGCTGCACGCTATCGAAGCTCGGGCTGGAGACCTTTACACGCCCTAAGTCATTCCATTTGCGGCTAGCGACTTCCTAGAGAAGGCACGGCACCCGCGGCAGTTGCGGCATCTTCTGCCCCTATCCAAACATGATTTTCCTCACGGCGGACGCCGAGAAAAGCGCCGCAACCAGAGCGGTAAGACTTAGCCAGAAAAAACCGTGCTCAAGAGTGACCCAAGTTTTGCCTACAAACGGTTTTATGCCGTATGCACCCTGCTTGTCCGTCAAGAATTTTTTGTATGTTGGGCTTTCGATTGTCGAAGTGGCAACGATTGCGCCTGAGATACCAGCCAACACCATCAGAGCAAACGACACTGTCAGGAAGCCTGGCATACCGACAAAAGTTGCGAAATGCTTTTGGTTCACCTTCCCTTCGGCAACCAGGCTAATCAGGCCAGCCAATCCTCCTGCTGACGAGAGATAGATGCCGATGTGAAACTTCGTGTAGTCATAAAGCCGATCCAGTTGCTTGTCTTCCATATCTCCCCCATGTGTGGACATCGCATCCAGTCTGCCCAAATGGACAAGCGCGCACAAAGCGACAAAAAGCTAACTGCCTTGGATTAAGGAGGTCACCGATGGCCAAGCTGCGACACATCGCGATTACCGTGCCGGATCCGTGGAAGGCGGCGGAGTTCTACATGCGCGCCTTCGGCATGAAGAAGGTCGGCGAGACCGACTGGGAAAACGCGCGCGGCGTTTATTTGAGCGACGGCACGATCAACATCGCGCTGCTGAATTACAAGACCGAGGAAGCCGCCGGCAAGCGCGGGCGCGACTTCGTCGGCGTGCACCACTTCGGTTTTTTGGTCGACGATGTGGCGGCTGCCATGAAGGACGTCGAAGCCGCCGGCGCAAAGCACTGGATGGGCGAGCCCTCGGGCGGAGCCAAGTTCTACGAAGTGAAGTACCACGACCCGGACGGCATCGCGTTCGACATCACTGCCAATGGCTGGGCGACGTAGGCCCCCCAAGTCGAAATCCGCGGGCGCGGGCGTAGAGCGTGGCAAGCGCCAGCGGCGCGCAGAACAGCAGCGCGATTTCGTACCAGAGCGGAAAGCCGTGGTCGTCCAGCACCCACCGGTCGCCGACCATGATCAGCCAGGACAGGGCGGCGACGATGCTCACCACACGGAATGACCGGATGCGGCACATGTGCAGGGTCATCCAGAAGGCGAACAGCTCGGCGCCATAAGTAAACCCCAGGTCCAAGATCTCGGACACGACGTCCCTCAGGTCCTCGTCGTCCGTGATTGCGACCGAGAAGAACAGCGCCAGCTCCCACACGACGAACATGCCCAGGAATACGTCGAGCGCGAGGCCGACGACTACGGCAGCCCAGTTCGGAAGCGCGCCCGGGCCTTCGGGTGAAACGTCCGCGACCGGAGCGCTCGGCGGCTGGTAGCGCCTCGGCTTCATTGCTTGCTGCAGTTCCTCCACTCGTCCAGGCGCTGGAAGAACTGCAGCGTTTCCGGCGCGGCGTGCTCCTTCATGTAGTCCTCGAACAGCTGCTTGCGCGGGCACATCCGCTTTCCGGCGTACCAGGTCAGCGGAAAGCGCACGTCCTCGACGCGCACGAGATCGGAGCGCACGGCGGATTCGAGCTGGCTCACCATGAAGAAAGTGCGGTCGAGCCGGTCGATGATGTGCCGGTCGAGGTCGTTACTCTTTTCTTTCTCGAGCGCGGTGTAGACGGTGCGCACGTTGATCTTGATCTTGTTGCCGCCGATGACGTAGACGCGGCCCTCGTCGTCCCAGTCCATCATCTCCATCGCCTTCCAGCCTTCGTCGCCGACCATCTTGTCGATCATCTCGCGCGCGGTCTGCGCCTGCTTCCAGCGCAGCTCGCGCGAGTTCTGCAGGTTGCTCTGCCAGAACTGGTAGATGCCGGTAAAGGCGGCGATCAGTGCGCCCGCGAGTCCGACCAGCTTGACGAAGGACTCGAGGCGCGCCTCGTTCATTCGTAGCGCACGTCGACGATCTCGTAGCGCTTGACGCCGCCGGGCGTGTGGACGTCGACGCGCTCGCCGGATTCCTTGCCGATGAGCGCGCGCGCGATGGGCGAGCTGACGGAGATGCGGCCCTTCTTGATGTCGGCCTCGTCCTCGCCGACGATCTGCCAGGTGGCCTTCTCGCCGTCGGGGCCTTCGACGTCGACGGTAGCGCCGAATACGCAGCGGCCGTCGGCGTCCACCAGCTTGGGATCGATCACCTGCGCGTTGGCGAGCTTGGCCTCGAGCTCGGAGATGCGGCCCTCGATGAAGCCGGCGCGCTCGCGCGCGGCGTGGTACTCGGCGTTCTCGGACAGGTCGCCGTGCGCGCGCGCCTCGCCGATGGCCTGGGAGTTCGCGGGGCGCTCGACGGTCTTCAGGTGGTGCAGCTCGTCGCGCAGCAGCGCGGCGCCGCGCGTGGTCATCGGTGTTTTCATGAGGGTACGGGCTCCGGCGTCGTGCTTTGGCGCAGGCGCATGTGCAGATCCTGCAGGCGATAAGGCTCGAGGTGATCCATGTGCTTCATGCCGGCGCAGGCCGCCTTCGCGCCGGCAATGGTGGTGTAGTAGGTGACGCGGCGCGCGAGCGCGGTGGTGCGGATCGAGCGCGAGTCGCTCACCGCGGTGCGCGTCGCTTCGACGGTGTTGACGATGAAGCTCACGTCGCCGTTCTTGATCATGTCGACGATGTGCGGCCGGCCTTCGGCCACCTTGTTGACCTCGGTCACCTGGATGCCGTGCGACTTGAGGATGCCGGCGGTGCCGCGCGTCGCGAGCAGGGTGAAGCCGAGCTCCACCAGGTCGCGCGCCACCTGCACCGCCTGGAGCTTGTCCCCGTCGCGCACGCTGATGAAGGCGCGCCCGCCTTCGGGCAGCTTCACGCCCGCGGCGAGCTGCGACTTGACGAAGGCTTCGCCGAAAGTCTCGCCCACGCCCATCACCTCGCCGGTGGACTTCATCTCGGGCCCGAGGATGGTGTCGACCCCGGGGAAGCGCGCGAACGGGAACACCGCCTCCTTCACCGAGAAGTAGGTCGGCGTCACTTCTTCGGCGCCCTGCTCCTTGAGCGTCTTGCCGGCCATGCAGCGCGCCGCGATCTTCGCGAGCTGCTGGCCGGTCGCCTTGGAAACGTACGGCACGGTGCGCGAGGCCCGCGGGTTCACCTCCAGCACGTAGACCGTGTCCTTCTGGATCGCGTACTGCACGTTCATCAGGCCTTTGACCTTGAGCGCCTTCGCCATCTGCGTGGTCTGGCGGCGCAGCTCGCGCTCGACGTGGCTGGCGAGCGAGTGCGGCGGCAGGCAGCAGGCCGAGTCGCCCGAGTGCACGCCGGCCTGCTCGACGTGCTCCATGATGCCGCCGATCAGCACGTTCTTGCCGTCGCACACGGCGTCGACGTCGATCTCGATCGCATCGGTCAGATAGCGGTCGAGCAGCACCGGCGAATCGTTGGAAACCTTCACCGCATTTGCCATGTACCGCTCGAGCTCCGACTGCTGGTGCACGATCTCCATCGCGCGGCCGCCGAGCACGTAGCTCGGACGCACCACCACGGGGTAGCCGATGGCTTCGGCGTGCCTGATCGCTTCTTCCACCGAGCGCGCGGTGCGGTTCGGGGGCTGGCGCAGCTTGAGCTGGTTGAGCAGCTGCTGGAAGCGCTCGCGATCTTCGGCGACGTCGATCGAGTCGGCGCTGGTGCCGATGATCGGCACGCCGGCCGCGGCGAGGTCGCGCGCCAGCTTGAGCGGCGTCTGGCCGCCGTACTGCACGATCACGCCCCAGGGCTTTTCCTTGTCGACGATCTCGAGCACGTCCTCGAGCG
>Ga0207648_10002478_pt1 | contig 19816 bp, 13 predicted proteins | sample KBSMisM32_FD_184310 | JGI IMG/M metagenome (GOLD analysis project Ga0207648, IMG submission 184310) | Miscanthus rhizosphere microbial communities from Kellogg Biological Station, Michigan, USA - KBS Miscanthus M3-2 (SPAdes) (version 2) | ecosystem: Host-associated > Plants > Roots >...
TCAACGCCAGGCTCGCCGCCACGCTCGACGGCAAGGGGAACGCGACCGCCGTCACGATCAGCTACCCGCGCGACGCGGTCAAGCAGTACCTGGAGTACGGGTCCATGTATGACGCCAGCCTTCGCGGGGGAGGGGCTCGATGACCTCCCCCGCCGTTTCCCAGGTCGACACGCGGAGGTACCTGCTCGAACGCGTCGACGAAGCCGCCGTCGTCCAGCTCTACGCCGACGGCTTTGCCGACCTCGCGCTGCGCGAGAAGATCCTGATCTATCACCTGTATCAGGCGGCGCTGGCGGGACGCGACATCTATTACGACCAGCGCTACGAGCACAACCTCGCGATGCGTGACGTGCTCGAGGAGATCGTCACGCACGCCAGCGGCATCGATCCCGAGACGCTTGCCGAGATCGTCCGCTACACGAAGCTGTTCTGGATCAACACCGGCCCCTACAACAACCTCACCGCGCGCAAGTTCGTCCTGAAGTGCACGCCGGAAGCGTTCAAGGCGGCGGCGCGGCAGGCCGCCGACAACGGCGCGACGCTGCCCGCCGATCTCGACCGGTTCGATCCGCTGTTCTTCGACCCGGACGTCGATGCGATCGTCACCAGCAAGACCCCGGGCGCGGGCAAGGACATCCTGCAGGCGAGCGCGAACAACCTGTACTCGGGCCTGACCATGGCCGATCTCGCCGGCTTCGAGGAGCGCTATCCGCTGAACTCGCGCCTCGTGAAGCGCGACGGCGAGCTGGTCGAAGAGGTGTATCGCGTCGGCGGACGCTACGACAAGGAGATCCGCGAGATCGTCAGGCACCTCGAGGCCGCGATCCCGTTCGCCACCGAGCCGATGGCGAAGGCGCTGGCCGCCTTGATCCGCTTCTACCAGACCGGCGAGACCGAGGACCGCGTCGCCTACGACATCGCCTGGGTGCACGACCGCGATTCCCCCGTCGACACCATCAACGGGTTCGTCGAGGTCTACATGGACGCCCGTGGCATCAAAGGCGCGTGGGAGGCGCTCGTCTACTACGTCAATCCTCACAAGACGGCGGGCATCCGCAAGCTCGCCGACGCGGCGCAGTGGTTCGAGGACCGCATGCCGTGGGCCGACGAATACAAGAAGCTGAACGTCCGCGGCGTGTCGGCCAACGCCATCGACGTCGTGATCGAGACCGGCGACTCCGGGCCCGTCACGCCGATCGGCATCAACCTGCCGAACGATCAGATCATCCGCGAGCACCACGGCAGCAAGTCCGTCTCGCTGTCGAACGCCAACCAGGCCTACGACAAGTCCACGCTGCCGGAGTTCCGCCGCGAGTTCGCGTGGAGCGCCGAGGAGGCCGAGCGCGCCGAGAAGTGGAGCAGCCTGGCCGGCGAGCTGACGACCGATCTGCACGAAGTGATCGGACACGGCTCGGGGCGCGTCGCCGAGCATCTCCAGGGCAACCCGCAGGGGGTGCTGAAGGAGCAGTACTCGGCGCTCGAGGAATCGCGCGCGGATCTCGTGGCGCTCTATTTCGTGCCCAACCGCAAGCTCGTCGAGCTCGGGCTCGTCGAGGAGGACGATCACGAGGAGATCGTCCGCGCCGAGTACGAGGGCTACGCCCGTAACGCGCTCGTCCAGCTGCGGCGCATGCGGGAGGGATCGCAGATCGAAGAAGACCACATGCGCAACCGCCAGATGATCGTCCACTGGCTGATGGAGAACTCCCGCGCGATCGAGCGGCGGCGCCGCGACGGCAAGACCTACTACGTCGTCGTCGACATCAAGGCATTTCAGGTCGGCGTCGGGCAGCTCCTGAGCGAAGTCCAGCGGATCAAGGCAGAAGGGGACTACGAGGCGGCGAAGGCCTTGTTCGACACCTACGGCGTCCACTTCGATCCGGCGCTGCGCGACGAGATCGTCGCCCGCGTCGATCGCCTGCACATGCCGTCGTACACCGGATTCGTGCAGCCGCGCCTCGATGCCGTCCGCGACGGCCAGGGGAACATCACGGACGTCCAGATCTCGTATCCGCTGGACCTGACGGCCCAGATGCTGGAGTATTCAGGGCGACGATGAAATTCCTGGCGGCGGCGTGCGTGGCGTTGCTGCTGGCGCAGCAGCCGGCACGCCCCCCAAGGTCGGTGCAGCCTCTCGGCGCGGAGCCGCTGCCCGTCCTTCAGGCGGAACGTGCCTGGGCCGGCGCCGACCTGCTGCTTCCGCTCATCGCCGACTCCAGCGATCCCGGCGTCGCCTCGGCCGCCATCCGCGCCGTCGGCCGCCTCGAGGATCCTCACGTCGTTCCCACGCTGCTCGCACTCAAGCCGGACTACCAGGCGGCCGCCGCCGTCGCGATCGCCCAGTCGCTGAAGGGTTTCGATTCCGCCGCTGACCCCGCGCTGGTGCAGAACGCGTGGGCGTGGCTGTACCGGATCGGCATGCAGCCGATCGTCAGCGACGGCGGCCTCCGCCTCGCCGCCCGCGCCGTCGGTCCGATGGGACGGATCAAATACGCCAGCGAATCGCAGCTGCGCGGCGCTGAAGAGGTGCTGCGGCGAATCGGCGTCCGTGCGGCCAACGATCCAAAACTTTCGGATGTCTACAACAGCGCGATGCGGTCCTTCGAATCGCTCGCCCGTCTGAACTCGAGGCTGGCGCGACTGGATGACGACTCGAGGACCCTGCTGGCGAAGGTGGTCCAGAACACGGCCCCGAACGACGGGGCGACCGCGCGGCTCTACGCCTTCAGCGCCCTGCTCGCCGCCGGTGGCGTGGATCCAGACCTGGAGAAGGTTGCGCTGAAGGACGATGACTGGCAGGTCCGGCGGCTGGCGACCGCCCTTCTCGGGGGCGCGGGCGCGGGTCTCGAAAACGACGCGCGGCTGGCGCTCGTTCGCGAGCGACTGGAAGACGCGGCGCCGCAAGTCCGCTACGAAGCGGTGACGGCGTACGCGCGGCGCGGCGGACCGGCGGCGATGGGATGCGAACCGCTGGCCGGGATGATTGGCGACGACGCGCTGCACGTGGCGCTCGCGGCGCTCGACGCGCTGGGCGATGCCTGCAAGGACGACGAAGGCATCACCAATCGCGTCATCGCCGAGGCGCGGACGCCGCAGTCGACGTCGTCTTGGCATCGCGAGGCGCACGCCTTCGTGGCCCTGGCGAAGCGCGCACCCGACCGCGCGGCGCTGTCGATGGAAGCCTTCGCCACGCATGTCAATCCATGGGTCCGCCTGTATGCCGTCCGCGCCGCGGCGGCGATGAACGACCAGGCGCGGCTGGAGAAGCTCGCCTCCGACGCCAACGCGAACGTGGTCGAAGCGGCGCTGCCGGCGATGCGACGACTCAAGACTCCAGGCGCCGACGCGGCAGCGGTGGCGGCGCTCGCGCACGAGGGCCTCCAGGCGGTTCGCGCCGCAGCGCTCCTGCTGAAGGAGAGTCCTCCGGAACGGCGGCTGTTCCGTCCGCTGGCCACCAGCCTGCTCCGGATTACCAGGGCGCAGAGCGAAACGTCGCGCGACGCCAGGCTTGCGCTGCTGGATGCCATCGCCGTGCACGTCGTCGGTGACGATGCCCTCGAGCTGGCGCCGCTGCTCAAGGATTTCGATCCGCGCGTGGCGGAGAAGACCGCCGAGATCATGACGCGCGCCACCGGCAAGGCGGCCGCCGCCGCGCCGATCCCGATCCTTCGCGGCTCGACGGAAGTGCCCGCCGATCTCCGCCAGTGCGCGCTGATCGAGCTGGAATCGGGCAAGTCGTTCAGGATGAAGATGCTGCCCGACATGGCGCCGGTTACCGTCGAGCGGTTCCTGAAGCTGGCCGGCGATCACTACTACGACGGGCTCACCATCCATCGCATCGTGCCGAACTTCGTGATCCAGGGTGGGAGCCCGGGCGCCAACGAGTACGTCGGCTCCCGGGAATTCATGCGCGACGAGGTGAACGCCGCCAACGTTCGCGGCACCGTCGGGCTGTCGACGCGCGGCCGGAACACCGGCGACGCGCAGTTCTTCGTGAACATGGTCGACAACCCGCGGCTGAACGACGACTACACGGTCTTCGCGGCGATCGCCGACAACGAGATGCCGGTCGTCGACGCCATCCAGGAAGGCGACGTCATGCGCCGGATCACCGTCGCGCGGTGCCCGCGCTAGCGCTCAGCTGACCGGCGACTCGAGCAGCGCGATCGTTCCCGCGGCGGCGTCGATCTCCACCTGCGCCCCTTCCGGCACCGTCCACTGCGGCTGCGCGTGGCCGATCATCGCGCCCGACCAGGCCGGCACGCCGAGCGGCTTGATGTGGTCCGCGAAGATTTCCTCCAGCGTCAGCGCGCCGTAGTTGCCGTCGCCGGGGCCGCACTCGGAGCAGCCGCCGAACACGAATCCCTTGATCTTTCCCAGCACGCCCGCCAGCTTCAACTGCGTGAGCATGCGATCGACGCGGTAGAGATCCTCGCGCACGTCCTCGCAGAACAGGATCGCGTTGTCCCAGTCCGGCAGGTAAGGCGAGCCGAGGATCGTCGTCAGCACCGTGAGGTTGCCGCCGAGCAGCCGGCCGCGGGCCTTGCCCGGCGTGATCGTGCGGGTGCGGAACTCCACCTGCGTCAGCGCGTTGCGATCGCTGGAGATCCCCTGCTTGTTCGAGTACGTGACCGGCTCGCCGTTGAAGAGGACCCGCTTGTAGTAGTCGAGCGAGTAGGGGTCCCAGCGGCCGAGGCCGATCGGCCCGTGGAAGGTGATGATCCCCGTCTTCGCGTGAACCGCGAGCAGCAGCGCCGTGATGTCGCTGTAGCCGATGAGCACCTTCGGGTTGCGCCGGATCGCGTCGAAGTCGAGGTAGGGCAGCAGCCGCGCGCTGCCCCAGCCGCCGCGGATGGCGTGCACGCAGGCGACGGAGCGGTCCGCGAACGCCCTGTTGATGTCGTCGGCGCGCGCCTTGTCCTGGCCGGCGAAGTAGCCGTACCGCTCCATCATGTGCTCGCTCTGGCGCACCTTGAAGCCGAGCGCCTCGAGCGACTCGCGCGCGATGTCGAGCTCGACGGTGTTGAAGGTCGCGTTGGCGGGGCTGACGAGCGCGACGGTGTCGCCCGGCGCCAGGCGCTTCGGCTTGACGACCGGGCTGGCGGAAGCCGCGCGCGCGAGCGGCACGTGCGCCGCCGCCGCGACGGCCGCGGCAGACTGGAGGAATCGACGGCGGTTCATGTGCGGGATCTTATCCCGCCTGCGGAGGCCGCGTCCCGATCGGCAGCGTTGTCGGGCGCCGGCAGCCGGATGGTGAAACGTGATCCGCTGCCGATGCCGTCGCTGAAGACGTCGATCGTGCCGCCGTGCAGCTCGACGATCTGCCGGGCGATGGTCAGCCCGAGGCCGAGCCCTCCCTCGGGGCCCGTCACCTTCGGACCCGCCTGGCGGAACGGCTCGAAGATCTGCTGCTGCGACTCCGGGCTGATGCCGAGACCCGTGTCGCGGACCGCGATCAGCACCTGCCCGTCGCTGCGGGAGACGTCGACGCCGACCCGGCCGCCCTGCGGCGTGAACTTGATCGCGTTCGACACGAGGTTGATCACGACCTGGGCGAGCCGATCGTGATCGCCGGCGACCACCGCGTCGACCGACGTCCCCGTTTCCTCGAGCGCGATGCCCCGTGCCACCGCCGACGGCCGCATCGTCTCCACCACCGAGGCGACGATCGGGCCGATCGGGGTCGGCTCGCGCCGGATCTCGAGCTTGCCGCTCGCCGCTCTCGACAGGTCCAGGAGGTCCTCGATCATCCGCTGCAGCGACCCGGCGTTGCGCTCGATGGTCTCGAGCGCGCGCTGGCGCAGGCCGGAGTCGTCCGGCCGCTGCTGCATGATCTGCAGCCAGCCCATGACCGCGTGCAGCGGGTTGCGCAGCTCGTGCGACAGCTTGGCCAGGAACTCGTCCTTCATGCGGTTCGCGTTTTCGGCCGCGGACCGCGCTTCCTGCTCGCGCTGCAGCAGCTGTGCGCGCTCGGCCGCCACCTGCACGTTCTTGATCAGGTCCTGCCGCACCAGCCACAGGCAGCCGAGGACCGCGACGAGGGCGATGCCGCCGGCGAACGCGGCGGTGGCGAAGGCGGTGCGGCGGGACGCCGCCGAGCGCTGCGTCGCCGCCGCGAGGCGCTCCTCCTCCTCGGCCCTGAGCTGCGCCGCGACCGCGCGGATGTCGTCCATCTGCTGCCGCCCGCGGCCGCGCCGGACGATGGCCTCTGCCGCCGAGAGCCGTCCCTGCCGCCTCAGGGCGATCGTTTCTCCCAGCTCGGCACGCTTGGCATGAACCAGCTCCATCAGGCCATCCACTTGCGGATATGACGCGGCCGGCCAGAGAGTCCGCACGCGATCGAGGCTGGGGTCGAGCCCGGCGATGGCCTCGGTGTAGGGGGCGAGGTACTCTTCTTCGCCGGTCAGCAGGAAGCCGCGCTGCCCGGTCTCGGCGTCCTTGACCAGCGAGATGGCCGACTCCAGCGCGATCGCGCGCGCGTGGCTCGAGGTCAGCGACCGCTCAGTGGCAATCAGCGCCTTGATGTTCCAGTAAGCGATGAAGCCGTCGGCGGCGAGCGCCAGCAGCGCGACGGCCGCGAGGACGCGAATGCGGTTGCTCACCTGGACTTGGGTTCGATCTCGTCCCAGATCTCTCGCGAGATCGACGCCATGAGAGGTCCGCTGACGGTCTGTTCCTGGATCCCGCGCACGAGCACGACCAGGACGTAGGGACGCGGCCCGTAGACGATGGCGGCGTCGTGGTGAATCTTGGTGATGTTGCCGGTCTTGTGCGCCACCTCGACGCCGTCCGGCACGCCCGAGGGAATCGCGTCGTGGAATTTCTGCCGCTTCAGGATCGCGACCATCTCGGCGTCGGCCTTGCGGCTGACCGCTTCGCCCTTCGCCAGCTTCTCCATCAGCACCGCGAGCGCCGCCGCGGTCGTCGTGTTGTTCAGCCCCTTGTCGAAGGCCTTCTGGTCCTCGACGCCGCGCAGCACCACCATGCCGCTCGCGCCCAGCCGATCGACCGTCGTGCGGACGTTCGCGGCGCCGACCCGTTCGATCAGCAGGTTCGCGGCGAAGTTGCTGCTGACGGTGATCATCACCTCGCACAACTGGCGGAGCGTCATCGTTTTGCCGACCGCCTTGTAGACGTCGGCATCGGAGTCGTCATCGACGCTGAGCTGGTAGACGCTGCCGTCCACGATGCTGTGGAACTCGTTGCGGACCGGGAGCGGCTCGTCGAGTGACAGCGTTCCCGCCTCGGCCTGCCGGAACAGCTCGATCATGATCGGGATCTTCATCGTGCTGGCCGCATGGAACGCCTTGTCGGCGTCGATGCGGATTTCGTCGCGGCCGTCGACCGTCTTCATCACCACCGCGACTTCCGCGCCGCTCGCCGCGACCAGCTTCTGCACGCGCGCCGTGAGCGTCGAGGCTGACGGCGACGGCGGGGCCTGCGCCAGCACCAGGGAGAGCACGAGCCACGTCATGCCACCAAGTGTATCCTTCAACGATGCCGCCGCGGGACGTGGCCGGAACGAGCGTGATCGTCGCGGGTGCGGGACTGGCGGGGCTTGCCGCGGCGCGCGCGCTGGAATCGCGCGGCGCCCGCGTGACGCTGTTCGAGGCGCGCGATCGCGTCGGCGGCCGCGTGTGGACGCTCCGCGGCGCGTTTGCCGCGCGTCAGCACGCCGAGGCCGGCGCGGATCTGATTGAGAGCGAGCAGGAACACGTGCTTGCGTTCGCGCGCGAGCTGGGCCTGCGGCCCGTCCGTATCCTGCGCGACAGCTTCGGCTTCTACGGCCCCGACGCGCGCGGCCGCCGCCGCATCCACACCAGCCTGGGCGGCTTCCAGGAGTTCGGCAGGCGGCTCGCGCCGGTGGTGCGCGATTTCAAGCTGGCCGAGGAGCGCTGGGACAGCGCCGTGGGCGAGCGTTACGGCCGCCGCTCGGTGGCCTCGTACCTCGACGAGATCAAGGCGCCGCTGCGCATGCGGGCCGGCGTGCGCGGCTTCCGCGGCTTCTTTCTCGCCGATCCCGAGGATCTCTCGATGCTGCCCATGCTCGAGCAGTTCGCCGAGTCCGGCCCGCCCGGCCGCGACTGCTTCTACCGCATTCCCGGCGGCAACGATCGGCTGGCGACCGTCGCGGCCAGGCGCCTGAAAACGCCCGTGCGGCTGCGCACGATCGTCCGCCGCGTCGCGCAGCAGGACGATGGCGTGCGCGTCACCGTGGAGGACGAGGCCGGGCGGCGCAGCGAGTCGCGCGCCGACTTCTTCGTCTGCGCCACGCCGGCGACGACGACGCGCGCGATCGAGTTCGATCCGCCGCTGCCCGATCCGCAGCACGATGCCATCGCGCACCTGCGCTACGGATGCGCCACGCGGCTGCTGCTGCAGTTCGAGCGCCGCTTCTGGCGCAGGCGCGGGCGGCCCAACGCCTTCGGATCCGATCTGAGCGTCGGCGCGCTGTGGGAAGGCAACGAGCAGCAGTCCGGGCCCGCCGGGATTCTCAGCTTCCTCGCCGGCGGCCGCGCGTCGAAGGAGCTGCAGGAGATTCTCGCGCGCGAAGGCCCCGCCGGCGCCGTCACGCGCATCGCGTGGCTGGGCCCGCCGGCGCCCCTCATCGCGTCGCACACGATCGTCTGGGACGACGACCCGTGGGCGCGAGGCGGATACGCCTACTTCGATCCGTCGTTCGAGCCCCGCTGGCGCGCCTGGCTCGCGCGCCCGGCCGGGCGGATCGTGTTCGCCGGCGAGCACACGAGCGTCAAGTCACAGGGCTACATGAACGGCGCGATCGAGACCGGCCTCCGCGCCGCTGCCGAAGTCGCAGCTCTCCGTAGCTTCCGCCTTTAGGCGGAAGCACCTCTGTCAGGCGGAAGCGCCTTTCAACGTCGGCTCCGCGACCTCGATCAATCCTTCCCACGTCTCGGGATCCTGCGACACCAGCGTCGACAGGTACAGCGACACGTCGTCGGGCGCGAACTTCGTCGCCAGCTCGGTCGCCGCCTCGCGGACTTTCTCCGCGTCCGGCTTCGCGACGTTGTCCTCGCTGATGAGCCCGTTCTCGTGCGGAATGCCGAGCAGGTCCAGGAACGCCCCCATCATCGGGCGCTGCCGCTCGAGGTGATAGTTGACCAGCGCCCGTGCCGCGATGGCATCGGAGATCGTCGGCAGCTGCGCCAGGTACTTCGCGCGCTTGTCGGGCGCGAGGCCGACGACGCTGCGCGGACGAAACTTCATGTGCGTGGCAATCGACGCCACCGCTTCCATCTGCTGGTCGGCCGAATGCTCGTCGTCCCAGAACAGCCCGGCCGCGTCGATGCGGCGCTCGAGGGGCAGGCGGCGCCAGAGCTTCGACGGCCTGAAATGCGAAAGGTCCCGATCCATCCTCCGATTTTATGGTGCTTCCGCCTGAAGGCGGAAGCCACAAACCCTGAACGCCGGCGGCCCGTCTAACCCCGTCATGGAGACGTTCTTCCAGGACCTGCGCTTCGGGGCGCGCACGCTGGCCCGCAATCCCGGGTTCGCCTGCGTGGCGGTGCTCACGCTCGCGCTCGGCGTCGGCGCCAACGCCGCCATCTTCAGCGTCGTCAACGCCGTCCTGCTCCGGCCTCTGCCGTGGGGGGAGCCCGATCGCGCGGTGATGATCTGGAGCCGTTGGACCGCGTTCGACAAGACGTGGGTCTCGGACGGCGAAGTGAACGGCTACCGCAAGGAGTCGAACACGCTGGCCGACGTCGCGGCGTGGGACGACGGGCAGGTGAACCTGACCGGCGACGGCGAGCCGGAGCGCGTCGCCTACGCGGGCGTGACGGCGAACCTGTTCTCGGTGCTCGGCGTCTCGCCGATCAAGGGACGCGTGTTCACGCCAGCTGAAGACCTGCGGAACGGACCCAGGGTCGTCATTCTCGGCTACGGCCTGTGGCAGCGCCGCTACGGCGGCGATCCGAACATCATCGGCCGCAGGATCCAGATCGACGCCGAGTCGTACGAAGTCGTCGGCGTCATGCCCGCGGACTTCGTGCTGCCGACCGATTTCCAGAACCCCGCGCCGAGCGTGCTGTGGACCCCCGAGGGCTGGGACCATACCAGCACCGATCACGGCAGCCACGGCTACTACGCGGCGGCGCGGCTGAAACCCGGCGTGACGGTAGTGCAGGCGCGCGACGATCTGCACGCGCTCGCACAGCGATGGACGCAACAGGGCCTGTATCCCGCGCAGATGGGCTTCGACACCGTCGTCCTGTCGCTGCGCGACGAGGTCGTCGGGACCGTGCGCCGCGCGATCTGGCTGGTCTTCGGCGCCGTCGGGTTCCTGCTGCTGATCGCGTGCGCCAACGTCGCCAACCTCCTGCTCGCGCGCGCCGAGGCGCGCCAGCGTGAAATCGCCGTCCGCAGCGCGCTTGGCGCCGGCTTCGCGAGAGTGATGCGCCAGTTGATGACGGAAAGTCTCGTGCTGGCCGGCGTCAGCGCGGCCGTCGGGCTCGTCCTCGCCGCGCTGGGCATCTGGGCGCTCGCGCTGTGGAGCCCGGCCAGCGTGCCTCGCGTCGGCGGGGTCGCCGTCGACTGGCGCGTGCTGGCGTTCACGATCGTCGTCGCGCTGACGACGACGATCGTCTTCAGCCTGGCCCCCGCGGTGCGCCTGCTGCGCGCCGACGTTACCGACGCGATGAAGGAAGGCGGAGCGAATGCCACCATCGGCAGCGGCCGCCGCCGCTTCAGGGACGCGCTGGTCGTGGCGGAAACCGCGCTGGCGGTGGTGCTGCTGATTGGCGCGGGCCTGATGCTGCGCACGCTGTGGTCGCTGCAGCACATCGATCTCGGCTTCACGCCGTCCGGCGTCTTGACCGCGCGCATCGCGCTGCCGGACGCGACCTACCACCAGACCGAGCAGGTGGTCGGTTTCTATTCGCGCTTGATCGATCGGTTGCAAGCCACGCCAGGGATCACCGCGGCGGGCGCCGCGCGCTCGCTGCCCCTCGGATCGACGATTGGCGACTTCGGCCTGCAGGTGGACGGCTACGTGCCGCCCCCCGGCACCAACGCGAAAGGCGACTGGCAGATCGTCACCTACGGTTACCTGGAGACGATGGGGGAGCGCGTCGTCCGCGGCCGCGGCATCGAGCGGACCGACACGCCCGACTCTCAATTGATTGGTCTGATCAACGAGCAGATGGCGCGGCGCTACTGGGGCGGCCGCGACCCCATCGGCGGGCGGTTCCGCATCGGGACGAATCCCAGCCGCCCGTGGGTCACCGTCGTCGGCATCGTCAAGGCGGTCCATCACAACGGCCTCACCGACGTCGTGAAGGAGAAGTTCTACGTCCCGCACACGCAGTGGGCGCGCTCGCTGGGCAACACGAACCTGATTCGCGGCATGACCGTCGTCGCCAGGACCGACGGCAATCCTGCCGCGCTGACCGCGCCGATCCGCGAGGCGATCCGCCAGCTCGATCCGGCGCTGCCGATGGCCGACGTGCGGACGATGACCGACGTCGTCGGCGCGGCGATGTCGACGCCGCGCTTCACCAGCGTGCTGCTGTCGATCTTCGCGCTGCTCGCGCTGACGCTCTCGGCGATCGGCATCTACGGCGTCCTCTCCTACGTCGTCAGCCGCCGCAGGCGCGAGATCGGCATCCGCGTGGCGATTGGGGCGCGGCGCGGCCAGGTGATCCGGATGGTCCTGCAGAGCGGCCTGATGCTCGCCCTGGCCGGCATTGGCGCCGGCGTGGTCCTCGCGCTTGGTGTGACGCGGCTGCTGCAGGGTTTGCTGCACGGCGTGGCGCCTGCCGATCCCGCGACGTTTGCGGCCGTCGCCGTCGCGCTCGGCGCCGTCGCGATCCTGGCGAGCGCGGTGCCCGCATGGCGCGCCTCGCGCGTCGATCCGGTGGTGGCGCTGAAATCCGAGTAATAGGCGGTTAGAATCCGCTGATTGTCCGACCGACTCTTCACTCCGCGCTTCTTCGTGATGTGCGGGTTTTCGTTCACGGTTTTCCTGTCCGCCTTCCAGCTGCTGCCGACGGCGCCGTTTCACATCCTGGCGCTCGGCGGCGGCACCGCGGCCGCGGGCCTGTTCCTCGGCTTCCTGACCTATGCGTCGGCATTCTCCGCGCCGGTCACGGGCATGCTCGCCGATCGCGTCGGCACGCGGCGGATGCTGATCGTCGGCAGCATCGCGATCACCATCTTCTCGCTCGTCTACGCCGTCATCCCTGACTACCACGTCATGCTCGCGCTCGTGCTGGTGCACGGCGTGTTCTGGTCGGGCCTGCTCACCGGATCGGCGGCCTACATGACGAACATCCTTCCCGAGAACCGCCGCGCCGAGGGGCTGGCCTACTGGGGGCTCGCGACGATCGCGGCGATCGCCGTCGCGCCGACCATCGGCTTCTGGATGTTCGAGCTCGGCTGGAGCGCGCTCTGTGTCGAGGCCGCGGCGCTCAACGTCGTCATGGCGGTGATCGCGTGGCGGCTGCCGCCGCAGCCGATCATCCGCCACGAGGGCGGGCATCGCCGCCGCCTCATCGAGTGGCGCGTGCTGATCCTCTCGTTCACGCTGTTCCTCTATTCCTTCGGCTACGGCGGCATCACCAGCTTCACAGCGCTTTACGCGGACGCCAACGGCGTCTCGCCGAAAGGGCTGTACCTGACGACGCTGGCGGTCGTGATTCTCCTGACGCGCCCGCTATCGGGCCGCCTCGGCGATCGGTTCGGCTACCGCCGCATCTTCCTTCCGTGCCTCGTGCTGATCGCGGTGGGACTGGCGTGTCTCGTCTTCGGGGGGACGCGGTTCTGGCTGGTGCTGTCGGCGGTGGTGTTCGGAACGGGATTCGGGACGGCGTACCCGGTCTTTGCCGGCTACGTGATGCGCAACGTCGGCCCCGAACGGCGCGGCGCCGCCTTCGGCGCGATCCTCGCGTGCTTCGACACGGGGATCGGAACAGGATCGACGAGCATGGGGTGGATCATCGAACGCTACGGCTACGCGAGCGCGTTCGGGACGGCCGCCGCCCTTTCCGCGCTCGCGCTGCCGTACTTCCTCGTCGCCGACCGGTGGCTTCGCAGCCGCGATGGTCGCCCACCGTCTTCCGCCTAAAGGCGGAAGCTACACCAGAAAAACTACGTGGCTTCCGCCTTTAGGCGGAAGTCGATCCCGCTCAGAATCCGATCTTCATGCCGATGTCGAGCTTTCTCGCCGGGCCAGCCGCTGTCGGCTCCAGGAAGAACGGCGACGTCATCACCCCGGAGTAGCCCGTCGGATTGACCACGTTGAACAGGTTGGAGGCGGCGACGAACAGCTCGATGCGGACGCGCTTGTTCTCCGCGCCGCCGCCGCCAAGACTGCCCAGCATGTCGCCGGCGCCGCCGCCTCCCATGCGGATCATCACGACCTGTCCGCCGCCCGGCCCTCCGCCGCTGGCCTGCGGTCGATCGCCGAAGCCGAATGCGTACGTCAGGCGGCCGGCGACGTCCCACATGCCGGCGGTGGTAACCGTGTTTCGCCCGACGCCCTGCGGGCGATCGTTGAAGACGGTGTCGCCGTTGTCGTCACGCCCGGTGGTGATGGTGTATGGCGACCCCGACCGCGCCGTCGTCGACAGCGCCATCCGCAGCGCCTTCCACAACGTCGTATTCATGACCGCGCTGGCCACATGGGTCGCCACGCCCGTCGCACGACCCCACTCAGCGGCCAGGTCGTAGCTGTCGGCCGGCAGGCTGAACGCGCCGTCGGCGTCGTTGTGCTGGCGGTTCCACGAGTAGTTGGCGAACAGGAACGTTCGGCGCGCCGGAATGTTGAAGTTCAAGCCGACGTTCACCTGGTCGGCCACGAGCCTCGCCGTCGACTCGACCTGCGTGACGTTGCCGAGCGAGGGATCGGGACGGGCGCCCCCGGAATCAACGAGCGGCGCGTTCACGTTGCGGCCGCGGAAGCGATCCCAGCCCCTGGTGTGGCTGTAGCTTGCGTTGAAGGTCAGCCGCTGCGAGAGCTGCTGCGTCACCGCGACCAGGCCCAGGGCGCGCTTCGGCAGGACGACGCCGTCCGCGAGCAGGTACTTGCTCGGCGGCAGGATCTCCTGCGTCGCGTCGCCGCCGAGTGGATCGGGATAGCCCGGGTTGATCACGATCTGATCGCGCTGGTGCTCACCGTCGACGCGCAGCGTCTGCTCGAAGACGTCGGCGTCGAGCCACTCGTAGAAGAGGCCGCCGCCGGCGCGCACCGTCGTGCGGCCGTTCTTGAACGGGGACCAGGTCAGCCCGGCGCGCGGCGCGACGTTCCACTGATCGGGCATGTGCGACTGGAACTCTTCGCGGACGCCGCCGCTGAGGGTCAGGTTCTTGCGCACGCGCCAGTCGTCCTGCACGTAGAAGCCCGCCTGCCACTGCGAGAACTCGACCAGGGGATCGCCGGCGCGCCGGCTGAACGTCGCCGGACGGCCGGCCTCGTAGTCGGCCAGGCTCGGGAACGTGAAGGTGCCCAGGTAATTGGTGCGGCTGTCGCTGCTGTAGACGCCGCCCTCGACGAGCGCGCCGACCCGCAGCGCATGGCCGTGCTGCGCGTAGTCGACGTCCGACGCGTATTCGAGCTCCGTGGCGCGCCGTCCGCCCGCCTGCTGCGCGCCGCCCGCGGTGAACGCGTCGAGCACGCGGACCGTCGGCCGCTCGAACGCCGAGGCGCTGTCGCTCGTCGTCCGCCGGACCTGCAGACGCGAATCGGCATACCAGAGGCGCGACAGCGGCCCGCTCTCCGAGATGCGCAGCAGGCTCTCGCTGGCGTCGCGGCGATAGGCGCGGTCGGGAAGGTCGTAGCTGCCGACGCCGAGGTTGCGCGCCTCGTTGCCGTTCTGCTGCAGCGATCCGCGCAGCGTGTGCGACTTGTTGATCGCGTGGTCCACCCGCAGGTTGAAGTTGAGCCGATCCGACGGCCGCCGGATTGGCGTCACCAGCGAATTGTCCGGCCCCTGCGCGAAGATGTTCGCCGAGTCGTACAGCGAGGCGCCGCCCGCGGCCAGGGAGAACGACGTCCGGTCCTTCAGCAGCGTGCCGCTCAAGTTGAGGTTGTACTGCTGCGTCTGCTCCGGCCCCTTGCGCGGCTGGAAGGCGTTCCTCGCGTTCATCGAGTCGTCACGGAACGTGAAGTCCATGCTGCCGCGCAGCGGGCCGAGGCCGGGCTGGGTCGCCACGTCGATGAACGAGTGCCCCGCGCTGTGGTTCTCGGCCGCGAACATCGCGGACGAAAAGCGGATGGAGCGGATCTGTGATTTCGGCGGCAGCTTGCCGCCGCGGAAACCGTCGACGCGGATCGTCGCCCCTGGACCAGCCATCTCCTTCAGCACCTTCTCCATCTCGTCGGGATCGTCGGGCAGCGCCTCGATCTGATCGCGCGAGAGGACGTTGCTGAAGCGATCGCTCTTCGGGTCGGAGGCCGCGGTCGCGGCGTCGCGGCCGACGGCCACGCTCTGCGCCACCTTTTCGATCGGCAGCGTGAGATCGCGCCTGAGATCGCCGCTGCGGACCCGCAGATCGGCGAGCGCCCGCGTCTCGAACCCCGGGAAGCTGGCCGTCGCCGTGTAGCGTCCGGCCGCGAGGTTCGCGAACGTCGCGACGCCCTGCCCGTCGGTGACGGCCTCCGGGACGACGGTGTCCTGCGTCGCCGGCTCAGTGCCCTTCACGATCACCGACGCGTTCGGAATGACCGCGCCGCTCGGGTCCTTGACGACGATGCGGAGGGTGCCGGTCTGGCGGGCCTGCGCGTAGGCCGTGACGGCGCCGGCGGCCAGCATCGCGATCGCGACTGCCGCAACCGCGGCCGATTTCAACGTCCTCATGATCGCGCTCCTAGGTGGTCGGGGTGGCGAACCGTTTCGGATCGACCTTCGGGTTGACCTTGATCTTGTTGACGGTCCATTCCTCGCTGGTCGTCCCGCCCGACGCGCGGCGAATCCTGAACGGGAACTTCACCCCGTCGGCCTCGCGCCACTCCTCGAAGTAGATCGTGAAGTCCACCATCACGGGCGCCTGCTTCGCCATGTCCTGGATTTGCTTTTCCGCTTCGGACAGCGCCTTCTTGCGCTCTTCGTCGGACATGTCGCTGAGATTGCGCGTCATCACGTGTCCGCCGCCAGACCCCTGCGCCGTCTGCTGGAGGGTGCCCGGCCCGCCCGCGGTCATCACCCGCGGCTGCGGCCCCTTGTAGGTGACCATGAGCGGCAGGTTGGTCTGCTCGTCGATGAACAGGCGCGCGGAGAAGCTGTCGGCGTTCCTGACGTCGATGACGTAGGCCTTGCCGTCGGGCGACTCCGCCTCTCCGGCGAAGGTGTACTCGGCGTGTGCGGCGGGGTGGGCGGTGGCGAACCAGCCGAGCATCATGCGCGACGCCTCGACCTGGCTGTTGCGCACGAGCGAGCGGTTCATCTGTTCGAGCTGCTCGGGCGTCGGCTTTTCCTTGTTGTCGTCGCCGAACGAGGGGCCGGCTGCGCCCATGCGAATCACCATGCCGCCGGACATGGGGCCGCCGGTGAGCTTCTGCAGCGCACGATCGCCGTTGAAGCCGCTGACGCCGGACCCGGCCATCACCATCATTCCGCCGCCGCTGCCCGACGGAGTTTCGCTGCGCAGGTATTTGCCCGGCAGGTCGAGCACGACTTCGACGTCGCTGTTCAATTGCATGCTGCCGGCGTTGCGCTGCACCGACGACTGCACGGTGAAGGTCTTCATCGCGTCGAGTTTCGAGCCGCCGATCGCCTTGCGCGCGGCGGCGAGGATGTCGGCGGCGCGGCCCGCCTCCTGCGCCAGGAAGGCGACCGGCTGCGCGAAGGCGATCGCGGCGGCGAGCGCCGTGGGGACCAGAGCACGAAGCTTCATAGGCTGACCTCTCGCAAAAGGAATCGAACGGGTGTCGTTCGAATGAGACGAGCGATGATCGCGGTTCGGACCGGCGCCGTGGTTAAGCCGAGGCTAAGAGTTTGTTAAGCACGTAAAACCTGCGGCGCACCCGGAATTCACCGCGAAATCGCGTGCTAGACTCGCCCGTATGCGATGGGATCGCCGCGCGCCGATGTTCGCGATTGCGGCCGCGCTGCTCGGCCTGATCGCGCTGCTCGCGACGCTGCAGTACAAGTGGCTCGGGCAGATCAGCGGCGCCGAGCGCGAGCGCATGACGTCGACGCTCAACCAGCGCGCCAACGGCTTCGCGCAGGACGTCGATCGCGAAGTCACCCGCGCCTACCTGCTGTTCCAGCTCGATCCGATGCATCCGGAGCAGGGGCCCGCCGCCGGGCTGCTCGCCCGCTACGATCGCTGGCAGGCGACGGCGCGCTTCCCGCGCATGATCAAGGACGTCTATCTCGTCCCGCCCAACGCGCCCGATCACCCCGCGCAGATTCAGCGGCTGAACGTCTCGACCCGGTTCCTCGAGCCGGCGGAGTGGCCGGACGCGCTCGGCGAGATCCGCAAGGTGCTGGCGCGCGACTTCGTCCTCGAGCGCGCCGACAGCGGCGGCGCGTCCACGCGCGGGACGTTCCTGTTCCGTGCCGCGGTGCCGATGGTGTGGCCGGCGATTCCCGCCATCGTCGTGCCGTCCCCCATGTGGATGGTGACGCACACCGAGGTCCTGTCCGACGGCCGCCCCGAGCAGGGGCGAGGCGCCACCATGAACATGGCCGCGGAGCCGCGGACGACGATCGTCGTGTTCGACAAGGGCTACATCGACGGCGAGATGCTGCCGGCGCTCGCGCAGCAGCATTTCCAGGGCACCGGCGACGGCTTCGACTACCAGGTGGCGGTCGTGAGTCCGTCGGCCGGGGCGCCGCTCTATCGATCCGTGGCTGATTTTTCGCCGACGCCGGACACGCCCGTTGACGCGAAAGTGGATCTCTTCCAGGTGCGCATGAAGGACTTCGAGCCGCTCGTCGCCGAGGTGAGCCGCTTCACGACCTTCACCGCCCTGGCGGCACCCGGCGCGGCGCGGACCGGGACGATCATCCGCGGCGAGGTGACGGGCACGCCGCACACCAACGTGACGATCAAGAGCGCGCCGATGTCGATCGTCCTGCAGAGCAACAATCCCGCGGTCGTCCAGCAGCGCGTCGACAAGCTGGTCGCCGGCGCCGCCTCGTCGGCCGGCACCCGCCTCACGCAGCAGGGATCGCAGCCGGCGTGGCGCCTGCTCGTGAAGCATCCGTCCGGATCGCTCGAGCGCGCGGTGAACGCGGTGCGGCGCCGCAACCTGATCGTCAGCAGCAGCATCCTCGGCATCCTGGGGATCAGCGTCGGCTTCCTGGTCGTCTCGACCAGGCGCGCGCAGGACCTCGCGCGCCAGCAGCTCGAGTTCGTCGCCACCGTCTCGCACGAGCTGCGCACGCCGCTCGCGGTGATCCGCTCGGCGGCCGACAATCTTGCCGACGGCGTGGTGGCCGACGAGGCGCGCATCCGTCAGTACGGCGCGCTGGTGCGGCGCGAGGGTGTGCGGCTGTCGGACCTGGTCGAGCAGATCCTCGAGTACGCCGGCCTGCAGTCGGGGCAGCGGCGCCTGGCGCCGCAGCCGGTGGAGGTCGCCGGCCTGCTCCGCGAGGTCGTCGCCGCCGCCGAGCCGCAGGCGCGCGACGCGGACGTCGCCATCGAGCTGTCGCTCGGCGACGATCTGCCGGCGGTCGCGGGTGACGAAGCGGCGCTGCGCCGCGTGTTCCAGAACCTGGTCGGCAACGCCCTCAAGTACGGCGCCGGCGGCGGCTGGATCGGGATCCGCGCGGCGCGCGCCGGCGGCCACGTCGAGGTGCGCGTCAGCGATCGCGGCATGGGCATCGCGCCAGGCGACCAGGCCAAGATCTTCGATCCCTTCTACCGCGCTCCCGGCGTCGTCGCGGCGCAGATCCAGGGGGCGGGGCTCGGCCTCAGCCTGGTCAAGCGCATCGTCGAGGCGCACGCCGGGCGCATCCTGCTCGAGAGCGCCCCCGGAGAGGGCAGCACCTTCACCGTGGTCCTGCCGATCGTCACGGGAGACGCCGCCGACGGCCGTGACAAGATCTCCGAGGCCGCCCCGCAGCACTCGTGAAGCGCATTCTTCTGGTCGAAGACGAGCCTGGACTGGTCCTTACGCTGACCGACAGGCTGACGCGCGAGGGCTACGCCGTCGAGAGCGCCGCCGACGGCGAGGCCGGCCTGGAGCGCGCGTCGCGCGAGCCCTTCGATCTGCTGCTGCTCGACCTGATGCTGCCGCGCATGAGCGGCTTCGACGTCTGCCGCGAGCTGCGCCGGCGCAGCATCGAGACGCCGGTGATCATGCTCACCGCCCGCGGCGCGGTCGTCGACAAGGTGGTCGGGCTGAAGCTCGGCGCCGACGACTACGTCACCAAGCCGTTCGAGATGGCGGAGCTGCTGGCGCGCGTCGAAGCGCACCTGCGGCGCACGCCCGCCGCCCCGCATCCCACCGAAGGCTACGCCTTCGGCGACGTCCGCGTCGATTTCCGCAAGGCCGAAGCGACGAAGGACGGCGCACCGCTGGAGCTCTCCGCGCGCGAGTTCCAGCTGCTGCGCTACTTCGTCGAGCACCGCGGCGCGACGCTCACCCGCGAGGAGCTGCTGAACGAGGTGTGGGGCTACAACTCGATGCCGTCCACGCGCACGGTCGACGTCCACGTCGCCTGGCTGCGGCAGAAGATCGAGCCGAACTCGCGGCATCCGCAGTTCATCCTCACGGTGCATGGGATGGGATACAAGTTCGCGGGCTAAGCTAAAGGCGTGCTCGTTGGGCTGATCTCTGATACGCACGGCCTCATCCGCCCCGAAGTCTTCGCCGCGCTCGACGGCGTCGAGCTCATCCTTCACGCTG
>Ga0207648_10002479_pt1 | contig 19814 bp, 18 predicted proteins | sample KBSMisM32_FD_184310 | JGI IMG/M metagenome (GOLD analysis project Ga0207648, IMG submission 184310) | Miscanthus rhizosphere microbial communities from Kellogg Biological Station, Michigan, USA - KBS Miscanthus M3-2 (SPAdes) (version 2) | ecosystem: Host-associated > Plants > Roots >...
ATCCGCCGGCGGGAACGAATAATCAGTGCCCAGCACCACATTATCAAGCCCGACGAGATCGATGAGAAAGCGCAAGGCTTTGGGCGCGTGCACGATGCTGTCGTAGGTCATCTGCGTGGCATAGGCCGACGGCAGCTTGGTCGCGACATCGCCCTGCGCGGTCCGGTCCATGCGTCGATGCATGATGTCGAAACGGCCGGCGAGATAGGGATATGCACCTCCGCCGTGGGACAGCACCAGCTTGAGGCCGGGAAAGCGGTCCAGCACACCGGACATCAGCACCGAGCCGATACCGAGCGTGGTGTCGAAGGTGTACTGCACAACCTGGGCGAGACCGAACTTTGCAGCGCGCGGCGCGGGACCCACCAGCACGGGATGGATCAGCACGGGCATGCCGAGCGCCTCGGCCTTGCGCCAGAAAGGATCCAGCGGAAGCTCGCCGATATTGATGTTCTCGATGTTGGAGGAAATGATCACACCGCAGGCGCCGAGCCCGCCGGCACGTTCGAGTTCGCGCGCGGCGGCCTCTGGCTGGGTCAGCGGAACGGAACCGATCCAGGCGAACCGATTAGCGTTATCCGCACACCACGCCGCCAGCGTGTCGTTCAGCATCCGGTGCCAGGCGATGCACGCGTCTGCGGCAAGGCCGTAGCCGAAAATGTCAGGCCAGGTGCCAACGATTTGGACATCGATGCCCTGCTGGTCGAGCCATGTGAGCCGCTCACCGACCGGCTCGACCAAGCGTGGAAAAAACGGGCGCACCTTGAAGCCGTAGTCGAAGTGCAGCGCCGGCGGTGCTCCGCCCGATTGCACCAGTTGCACGCCGATGTCCTTGCCACGGGCGGCGATTGCATCGATCAATTGCGGCGGAACGTAGTGGGCGTGAATGTCGATCGGCATGCGGTCCCCTGACCGAGAAACTCGGCGGTGAGAAGAAGACTAGGTGGAAAGAACTCCGGACCGGCGCCTGCTCGATCTTGTCGGATATCAGCGCGCTGGCGTCCGGCGCATGTCAGCAGCCCTGCCGCGCACGGCCTTGACGATGTTTTGATAGCCCGTGCAGCGGCAGAGGTTAGACGACAGCACCTCGAGAATCTCCTCGTCCGTCAGCTCGGGATTGGTCTCCAGCGCATTTACCGCAAGCATCAGGAAGCCGGGCGTGCAGAAGCCGCACTGGAGCGCATGATGGGCGATGAAGGCCTCTTGCATGGGGTGCAATTTGTCGCCGTCTGCGAGACCTTCGACCGTTCGGATACGCTTGCCCTTCGCCTGGACCGCGAACATCAGGCAGGATCGTACCGCGTCATCATCGAGAATCACTGTGCACGCACCGCAGACGCCGTGCTCGCAACCGATATGCGTCCCGGTCAGCCCGCATTCGTCGCGGATGACATCGGCCAGCGTCTTTCGCGGCTCGACCCGGACAGAATGGTCATGCCCGTTGATGCGGAGCTGGAATTCGACTTTCTCAGTCATCGCCGCCGTTTGCGCTGTCGGTGAGGGTGGGGTCTCGTCGATCACAGCAGCGACCGCTCCAAAGCGCGGCGCGTAACCGTGCGCGCGAGGTCGCGGCGATATTCCGCGCTGGTTTGCGCGTCTTCCATCGGATCGATCGCCGCGGCCGCCCGCTCGGCAGCGGCGACAAAGCTGTCGGCCACCGGCGCCCGTCCAGCCAGAACCTGTTCCGCCTCGGCAAGCCTGCGGGCATGGGTCTCGGCGCCACCAACGGCAAGCCGCGGCTCGACGATCCGCCCATCCTCGACGCGATAGACCGCCAGCGCCATGGCAAGCGCAAAATCGCCGGCGCGACGGTTGAACTCGTAAAAGCCGAAGCGCGTGTCGGGTGGAAGCAGCGGCAAGCGCACCTCGGTCAGAAGCTCATCGTCTTCAAGAGTCGTCGTCATGATCCCTGCGAAGAACTCATGCGCGGGAATGACCCGCGTCCCGCGCACGCTTTGCGCGACCATTTCGGCGCCGAGCGCGGCGGCAACGGTGCACCACTCCGAAGCCGGGTCGGCGTGAGCGATGCTGCCGCAAAAGGTGCCACGCGCGCGGATGGGATAATGCGCAATGTGGCGCACCACGGTCGACAACAGCTCTCCCAGGGGACCTTCCACCGCCGGGCGATGGAAGGCCGAATGCCGAACGCATGCACCGATGCCGAGCCGATCGCCGTCGATGGCAAGGCGCCGCAGCGCCTCCACCCCGTTGATGTCGACGAGATGGGCCGGCCTCGACAATCGGAATGCCATGATCGGAACGAGACTCTGGCCCCCGGCCAGGATACGTCCGTCGAGCGGTGCGACTTCAGCCAGCAGGCTCACCGCTTCGTCAATCGTTTGCGGTGCATGGTATCGGAAGGGAGCAACCTTCATCTTGGACCCGTGTCAGCCGTCGCGGCATCGATCGATCCGGCAATTCGCGGACTTTCCGCCCGCCGATTTCGCTCCCCGCTCCGCTGGCAGTTCGAGTGATACATGCATTTTTCGGCGTGTAAAGCGGAAGGGGCGTGCAGGCCGGCTTGAACCGGGAATGCATGGCGCGATGCATTTGGAGCGCCTAGGATTGCCTGCCGCACGCACGGCAAGTCACGCTCGGTCGATGCCGCGATATGATCGAGCAGATCCTGCCACCGTCACAATGATAAGGGTACAAGCTATGTGGAAGCTGCTGTTTGCCGTCGCACTCATTGCCGGTTCGACGGCGGGCGGTGCGACGGCACAGGTCTACCCCGCGCGTCCCGTTACGATGGTGGTGCCGTTTGCCGCGGGCGGGTCGTCCGACACGATCGGGCGCATCATGGCCGATGGGATGCGGGCCCCTCTCGGTCAATCCGTTATCATTGAGAACGTCGGCGGGGCATCGGGCAATATCGGCGTCGGTCGGGTTGCCCGCGCCGCGCCTGATGGCTACACGCTCATCCTTGGCAGTTGGCCTACGCACGTCTTGAATGCTGCCATTTTCGCGCTGCCGTACGATCCCTTGAACGATTTCGAACCGGTGTCGCTGGTCGCGGCCCAACCGCTGCTCGTGATCGGAAAGAAGGGGTTGCCCCCGAAAGATTTGCTGGAGCTCATCGCCTGGCTGAAAGCGAGCCCGCACACGGCGACGCAGGCGACGGCCGGGGCCGGCGGGGCGTCGCATGTCGCGGGCGTCTTCTTCCAGAGGGCGACCGGCACGCGATTTCAGTTCGTGCCGTATCGGGGCAGCGGCCCCGGGATGCAGGACCTGCTGGCCGGACAGATCGACATGATGATCGACCTGGCAGCCAGTTCCACGCCGCAGGTACGTGCCGGCACCGTCAAGGCCTACGCCGTCACGGCCAAGAGCCGGTCGGCCGCAGCGCCGGATGTTCCCACGGTCGACGAGGCCGGACTGCCCGGTTTCCATGTTTTGTCCTGGCACGCCATCTGGGTGCCGAAGGCAACGCCGAAGAGCGTTATCGCCAAGCTCAATGGCGCCGTCGTGGAGGCCCTGGCCGATCCAGCGGTGCGAAGGCGGCTGGCGGATGTCGGGCAGGAGATGTACCCACGCGAGCAGCAGACGCCGGAGGCGCTGAGTGCCTACCAGTCAGGCGAGATCGGGAAATGGTGGCCGATCATCCGGGAAGCCAACATCAAGGCGGAGTGACGGACTGCAGGCCCTCGCCGCGACCACGACCGCGGATGCCGATGTCTGCGCCCAGCAGTCGAATGCGATCGTCGTCGCAGACCCGAGTGACATGACGGGAGGCGGGACAGCAGGAGGCGGCAAATGAAGACGACGCGGCATTTCCACCGGACGCGCAGAAGGTTCTTGCAGAGGGCCGGAGTTGCGGCAGCCTTGGGTCCCCTCATCATCACCGACCGCACGATTGCCCAGACCCGGACCCTGTATGTGAACTCCTGGGGCGGGAGCTATACGGCCGCCCAGGATGCCGCTTTCTTCAAGCCCTTCACTGCGGCGACAGGCATCCAGATCCGCACGGTGACACCGGTCGCGTACGGCAAGATCAAAGCCCAGGTGCAGAGCCGCACCTACGAGTTCGACATGACATCGGTGAACTCCATGCAGTGGCTGCGGGCGAGCCGAGAGGGCCTGGCCGAGCCGATCGACTGGACGATCGTCAAGAAAGATGATCTGCCGCCAAGTGCCATCGTCGCCGACGGGTACGGCATCGCGCAAAATATTCTGGGGACGGCGCTCTGCTATCGTAGCGACCAATATCGCGACGGCGGTCCCAGCTCATGGGCAGATTTCTGGGACGTCAAGAAGTTTCCCGGTAGCCGCAGCCTATGCCTGAGCGATTCGCCGCGGACCCTGATCTTCGCGCTGCTCGCCGACGGCGTGCCGCGCGATCAACTCTACCCGCTCGACATCGATCGTGCCTTCAAGAAGCTCGATCAGATCAAACCACACGTCAAAGTGTGGTGGCGCGAGGGCACCCAGTCGCAACAACTCATCCGCGACGGCGAGGTCGACATGATGTCGATCTGGAACGCGCGAGCGAGCGAGCTCAAGCAGCAGGGCGTTCCGGTCGAGGTGGTTTGGAACGGCGCGGTTCGCAGCACGAGCACCTGGTCGGTGCTCAAGGGAGCACCTAACCGCAAGCTTGCGTGGGAATTGATCGCATTTGCCTCGCAGGCCAAGCCGCAGGCCGAGTTCAACACGCGGCTCTTTTACGGCCCAATCCATCCGGGCGCCTATGCCTTCATCCCCAAGGAGATCGCGCTTCAGTTGCCGACCTACGCGGACAACCAGGCGATTTCAGTCCGGGAGGACGATCAATGGGAGGCAGACCGGATTGTTCAGATCGAACAGCGGTTCACACAATGGCTCGCGTCATAACGCAGATCGAAGGCCGAAACCTTGCACGGTGATCACGAATTCGGGGAGCCATCGCGATGATCATTCAAACAGCACCGGCCGGAAAGCCTCGCCTGGCCATCATGATGCACGAACATACCGCGCTCTCCGGCCAGTTCGCTCGCGCCTTCGGCAATGATCTTTTCGAAGCGGCGCAGCCCGACGACTTGCTGTTCTACGTTGTTTCACACCACGACGAGGGATGGGCCGAATTCGACCGCAACCCCGTCACCGACGAGAATACCGGCCTGCCCTACAATCTGGTCGAGACGCCGGCGAAGTACATCACGGTCACGAGCCGGCGATCGCCCGACTTCAACGAGCGGCGGCATCCTTACTGCGGCCTGCTGTCGAGCATGCACAGTTGGGGCCTCTACAATGGGCGCTACGGACTTTCAAACCTTGTGCTCATCGACAAAATCCCGCTGCATGACCGGCCTTTGGCCGAACGGATGCTCGAAGGCGAGATCAACCGCCAGACCAGGCTCAAGACCGAGATCGCAAAAGAGCCGCAGGCGACGGCATGGATCGAGGAAAAGCACTTGTTCCAGAATTACAAGCAGCTTCAATTCTTCGACACCCTCGCGCTCTATTTCAACCGTGTGCATCCGCACGAACGTACCGAACAAAGATTCGAGCATGTGCCGTTGAACGCCGGACAGGACATGAGCATCACCATCCGTCCGAGGGACCCCGGTGTATACGAGATGTCGCCATATCCCTTCGCTGCCAATTTCGCCGAATTTGCCTTCGCCGGCCGCTTCATCGAGCCGCGGCAGGGAGACGCAGGCTGGTCGGCGGCGCTCAGGGAAACACCTACAGCGTGGGAAAGCTTTCGTCTGGTTGCGGGATGATGGCGGCGTTCGTGGCCCATCTGGCAACAAGAGACGCAGAAGGCTTCGCTATTTCCCGCTGTTACATTTTGACGTACGTTGTCCGCATTAGGTCGATCCATCCCCGCCGGGAGTAAACCTATGACTCGTCGTTATCGAGGTCGAGCCGCTGTCACGTTGAGTTTTCTGTTTCTATTGATGTCCATCTCCGCCGGATGGAGCCAGGCCGCGAGAACGATCAAGATCGTGGTTCCTTACGCGCCGGGGAGCGGTCCCGATATCCTCGGGCGCCTTCTTGCCGAACAAATCGGCCGCGCCAACGGACTGACAGTTTTCGTGGAAAGTCGCCCCGGGGCCGGCACGGTCATCGGGACGGAAGCCGTGGCACGTGCCGCTCCGGACGGAAACACGGTCCTGGTCGTGGCGCCTTCGTTCGTCATCAATCCGACCTTGCGAAAGGTGAATTATGATGCGTCGAAAGATTTCGAGCCGATTTGCCATCTTGCCGCGACTCCCATCGTTCTCGTCATCAACAGCGCCTCGCCCTATCGCACGGTGGCAGACCTGATTGGTGCGGCGCGAGCCAAACCCGGCGAGCTGACGCTCGGAAGCGGCGGGCCCGGCTCCTCCTTGCACATTGCATTCGAGGTACTGAAACGTGCTGCCGGAATTAACATGACTTATGTTCCCTTTGCCGGTTCGGGACCGGCCATCAACGCTCTGTTGGGGGGCCACTTGACCGCAGTGTTCGCGGATTACCCGACCGTCGTGGAGCAGCTGAAAACCGGCACGCTACGCGCACTCGCCACCACTTCGCGAACCCGCGCCGAGGCGCTGCCGGATGTTCCCACCATAACGGAACTTGGCTTGAAGGATTACGAGGACGAAATCTGGTATGGGCTGGTTGCGCCGGCGAAGACACCGCAAGATTCGCTTTCCCAGCTCTCAGGCTGGGCCGCGGCCGCAATCAACTCGCCGGATATGAAGCCGAAGCTCGCGCTACAAGGCCTCTCTCCCGTTGGGGTCTGCGGCTCCGAGTTCGGCGCGCTACTGCGCAAACGTCACGAAGACTACGCACGCGTGATCCGGGACTCGCACATCAAGGCGGAATAGCCCGCACGCAGACTTACGCACAAACATTCTCACCAAGCCAGTCGATTGCCGCTTGCACGCCGCCCGCGCCGTGCGGCATCCGCAGAGCCCTGAGGCCGACCTCGATCACGCCGAGCGTGCCCAGGATCATTGGTGCATTGACGTGTCCCATGTGCGCGATGCGAAAGGCCTTGCCCGATAGCGCACCGATGCCAATACCGAGCACGACCCCGCACTTCTCGTCGCAATATTGGACCAGGGGGCGCGGGTCACCCGAGCCGTTCATCAGGACGGTCGTCACCGTATCAGAGCGCTCGACCGGCTCGGCAACGCCAAACCCGAACGAATTCCCTTGAGACCAGATCGCGACCGCGCGACGGACGGCCTCCGCCAGCAGCCGATGCCGTAGAAAGACATTATCGAGGCCTTCCTCGAACAACATGTCCAGTGCCTGCCGCAACCCGAACATGAGGTGCTCGGGCGGAGTGCCCGCGTATTTCTGATAGTGCACGTGGCCGTCGCGGGCGGTCCAATCCCAATATGGGGTTCTCAAATCGGCACGCGCGTGAGCTTCGCGCGCGCGCTGGCTGACGGCCACAAACCCGAGACCGGGCGGCATCATGAGGCCCTTCTGCGATCCCGCGACTGCGACGTCGACGCCCCATTCATCCATCTCGAAAGGCACGCAGCCCAGCGAGGCAACCACATCCACCATGAACAAGGCACTGTGCCGCGCAGCCTTGATCGCCTGGCCGATTGCATCAATATCGTTGGCGACACCCGAGGCGGTATCGACCTGGACAGCCAATATTGCCTTGATCTTGCCCGCCCTGTCCTCACGCAGGCGCGCCTCGACCTCGGCCGGACGTACCGCGCGGCGCCAATCCCCCTTGAGCACCTCGACGTCGACGCCAAGCCCAGCGGCAGCATCGCCCCAGCCCACCGCGAACCGGCCGCTTTCCAACACCAGGATCTTGTCCCCCTTCGAGAGCACGTTGGTCAACGCCGCTTCCCACGCGCCATGCCCATTGGCGATGTAGATGTACGAGCGTCCCTGGGTTCGGAACAGCCGGCTGAGATCGCTCAGCAAGCTATCGGTGAGCTGCACCAGTGGCCCGGAATAGATGTCTACCGCCGGCCGATGCATCGCCCGCAAGACCTCGTCGGGTACGGTGGTTGGACCGGGGATCGCCAGGAACTCGCGTCCGGCTCGAACTGACATCGCTTATCCTCTTTCGCAGCTACAAATCATGCTCGCATGGCGAAGCATTTCCCGCCAGCGCCGTCCACCCTGACGGACAAACATCATCGGTTCGTGCTGGACGCGCGACGGCCACTAGCCGACATATCTTCGCGGCACATTCTTGATAGGATCGCTGTCCACCGATGCCGCCGCCGGAGCAGCAGATCAGTCGCGGAGAGCTGTAAATTGGCAACAACCAGGACCAAGATCGGCAAGGACCACGTCGGTATGGGCGCGAGAAAAAGCCGGGCTGAAGCCGGCAGGAGCTTGCGCCATCGACAGTCGGTAGAGACCCAGCTCGCGGAGCTCAAGCATCGCCTGCTCGAGATCGGCGACCTCAACGCCGCGGGTGCGCTGCTTGGCTGGGATCATGCAACCTACATGCCGAAATGCGGAGCAGGCGCGCGGGCCCGCCAGAGCGCCACCCTTAGCAAGCTGGTGCATGAAAAGTCGGTCGATCCGCAGCTCGGCAAGCTGCTCGACGCGCTCGAGCCCCATGCCGGCCGCCTGCCCCAAGACTCGGACGATGCGAGCCTGATACGCGTGGCAAGGCGCGACTTCGAAAAGGCGATCAAAGTCCCCGCTGAATATGTCGCGCGTGCCAGCGCGTTCGGCTCCACTTCATACGACGCCTGGACGCGGGCCAGGCCGGCAAACGACTTCGCCACCATGCGGCCCTTCCTGGAAATGGGCGTCGATCTTGGTCGCGAGTATGCCGGCTTTTTCGCGCCCTATGCCAACATTGCCGATCCTCTGATCGATGGCGCCGATGAAGGCATGACGACGGCGGCGATATGCAGCCTGTTTGCGGCGCTGAGGGAAGCGCTGGTCCCGCTCGTGCGCGCCATCGCCGAGCAACCGCCGATCGACGATGGCTGCCTGCACGGCACTTTCAACGAGCCGGCACAACTCGACTTCGGCCTGTTCGTGGCCAAGCGCATTGGATACGACCTCGAGCGCGGTCGCCTCGACAAAACCCATCATCCATTCTGCACGACGTTGTCGGCAGGCGACGTGCGGATTACTACCCGCGTAGACGAGCGTGATATCGGCCAGTCATTGTTCTCGATACTGCATGAGGCCGGCCACGCGCTGTACGAACAGGGTATCAGCTCCATACTCGAAGGCACCCCGCTCGGATCCGGCGCTTCCGCAGGCGTGCATGAAAGCCAATCCAGGCTGTGGGAAAACATGGTCGGTCGCGACCTTGCCTTCTGGCACCATTTTTACCCGGCGCTGCAGCGCATCTTTCCGGATCAGCTGGGCGGGGTGACGGTTGAATCCTTCTATCGTGCCATCAACAAAGTCGAACGATCCCTGATCCGAACGGATGCAGACGAGGTGACGTACAATCTGCACATCATGATGCGCTTCGACCTGGAGCTGGACTTGCTCGAAGGCCGTCTCCGAGTGAAAGATTTGCCGGAAGCCTGGCGCGAACGGATGCAGGCGGATCTCGGCCTTGTTCCACCCGACGATCGCGACGGCTGCTTACAGGATGTCCATTGGTATGGGGGCGCCATCGGCGGCGGCTTCCAGGGCTACACAATCGGCAATATTCTCAGCGCGCAGTTCTTTGATGCCGCGCTCAAAGCAGATCCTGAAATCTCGCACGAGATCGCGGCGGGAGAGTACCGCAGGCTCCACCAATGGCTGCGGACGCACGTCTATCAATACGGGCGCAAGTTCAAGCCGAACGAACTCGTGGAACGGGCGACCGGCGGCGAAATGAGTATAGGTCCCTATCTATCGTACCTTCGAAACAAGTACGGCGAGCTTTATCGACTGCAAAACATCTGATGCAAGCCATTTTCGGCGATCGCATCGGCGAGATCTGGATACCCGGACCTTGGTCCGCGAAAGAGATCCTCGGGGGTTTTCGCCTCGCGGCTTTCGTGCATCACCACAAGTCTCGCCATAGGGCCGAGATGCGCGATCAAGGCAATATCCATCCGGCGGCACACATGCACCTCGGCCGGTTTCAGGCAATGTCCTGCGGAGCGCTCACGCCGTTCCTCCGGGTCCGCAGATGATATTCAACAGCGCCTGCCGCCTCTCATTCTTTACGACCGATATTGCGCGCTCCAGCGCTCCGGGAAGCGACCCCGGATCGTCCACGCGTTCGCCATAGCCGCCGGCGGATTCGCAAATCTGTTCGAATGCCGGCAGTTTTCCCAGCTGAACGAAATTTGCTTCGTTGCTCCTGGACGCCAGCCCTTCGGGATACATGGCGAGGGTGCTGCGTTGAACCGCACCCCACATCGCATTGTTCATGACGACAAAGAGAACCGGCAGATCGTGCAACGCCGAGGCATGATGTACGGCGGCAGGATTGCTGAACATGAATGCGCCGTCGCCGACGACGGCCATGACCGGGCTTTGCGGGCGCGCGAGCTTGGCGCCGAGCGCCGCGCCGGGGCCCCAACCCAGGCCGGATGCGGAGCTCGATCCGAAATACAGATCCGGAGACTCGAAGCTGCAATACTCCGGGAACAGCGTGTACTCATTGATGACGATGCAGCGCGGATCCTTGGCGCGATCGATACAGTGGCTCACCCATGCAGGATCGAGCGGGGCTCTTCGCGCGGCGGCGTCGAGCGCCGTCTTCCAGGCCGTGGTCAATGTCGCGCGCTCGTCCGCGATCCAGCGCCGGCGCGGCGCGACCGCTTCGGCCGCGACCAACTGGTCGAGAGCCGAGGTCAGCGCGGAAAGCGTCGCGAGGGCGCCTCCCGTGATGGCGACATCGCAGGGAAAACCGCGGATCGGGTAACGCGTGAACAAGGGGTCAAGCCCGCATTGGATGACCTTGCAGTCTTCGTTGACCGCGACCTGGCTTGGAATCCAGGGAACGTCGCTCTCGATCACCAGTATCGCATCTGCCTTTGGCACCAAGCGCGCCGGATTGAACCCGAGATTCATGGGATGAGACGAGGTCAGCGAGAGATAACGCGGCCGATGCTGGACGACCGGCACCGCGAAGCGCTCCGCGAACTGCGCCAATGCGCCGAATGCCGTCGCATCTCTTCCCGCGTTCGACGTCACGATCAGGGGTCGCTTCGCCTGGGCGAGCAGGCGCGCAGCCTCGGCAATCGCATTTGCATCCGGCGCCGCCGGGGCCGCCGGATTGAGACGCGAGGGCGAGGCTTGCTCCGGCTCAGCGAACGGCGCTGCGATCACCTCACGCGGCAAAGAGAGATAAACCGGACCGCGCGGTTCCGTCGCCGCGATCGCGAGGGCGCGGTCGACCACCGTCGTGAGTTGCTCGCCATTTCTCAGCTCATAGTCCCATTTGACGATCTCGCGGATCATGCCGGCCTGATCGTACATCTCCTGGGCCCAGTGAATGTAGCCGTCGCGCGATCCCAGCAAGCCGGTTTCCGTAAGCGGCGATCTGCCCGCGGTCAGGAGAATCGCGACGTTCTCGCGCGCCGCGTTCATGGCCGCACAGACCATGTTCGCGGTTCCGACGCTGACATGCACCATCACGGCAGGTATCCGGCGAGACACCATGCCGTAGCCGTGCGCCATCGAGACGGCGAGATTTTCGTGCGTTGCCAGGATCGGGCGCGGAACGGCAACCCCGGTTTGCGCGGCCTGCGAATAGGCTTCTATCAGCGGCGCAAAATCGGTCCCCGCATTGCCGAACAAATAGTCGACCCCCCGATCGGCCAATAACGCAAGATAGGCCCCCGCGACATTGCCGCCTTCCTTCGCTTTCGGTCGGTTGCTGCGCTCCAAGCGCGGTCCCATCACGATGCACTCCTGTGGCAGGGCGCAATCTACCCTTATCGTCCGGCATCAACCAACCCTCGCGCCAAAGTTGCGCAGCTCGCAAGCCAAGCGGGACGTGCAGGGACCCCGCAACGCTGGACAAGTTCCGTAGCCTGACCGAATAATGGCCAGCCGGATATCGACGCGCGCTGCTCGGCTTGTCCGCGATTCGCCGGGCGTCGAGCGGCTCACGAGGAAAACGGAGAGGTAGGAGCATGAAGCGGCTTTCCATGGCGCTCGGCGCGTTGGCTCTGTTGTTGACGTCGATCCCGGCCACGGCTCAGGACAAGCTCGTCGTCAGCATATGGGGTGGCAGCTGGCGCGACATGGCCGCCAACATCATCGGCAAGAAGTTCACGGCCGAGACCGGGGTGCCGGTCGAGTACATCACGGGCGGTACGATCGATCGGCTGAACAAGGAGAAGCTTGCCAAGGGCAATCCGGAGAGCGACATCACGTTCACGACGTCGCATGTCGGCTGGCTCTATGCGAACGACGGCCTCTACGAACAACTCGATCTCGCGAAGGTGCCGAACGCCAGACATCTGGTCGAACAGGCGAAGATCAGCCCCTATCACATCGGTACGTGGGCCTATGTCTACACGATCGGGTACCGGCCCGACCTTCTCAAAGGCGTGGCTTTCGAGAGCTGGGCGGATCTCTGGAAGCCCGAGATCAAGGGCAAGCTCGCCGCGCCGGATTTCGATCCGAGCCATCTCATCGCCGTCGCCGCGATGCTGTCCGGCGGCGACGCCGCCACCTGGGAAAAAGGACAAACAAAGCTCAAGGCGCTGAAACCCAGTTTCAAGGCGTATTACACCAACGATGCCAACAGCCAGCAGCTCATTGCCAACGGCGAGACGCCGGTTCAGGTGATCTTGTCGATGAACGCGCACTACATGGCCGGCGAGGGCGTGCCTATCCAGCTGGTGATTCCGAAGGAAGGCGCTGTCCTCGGCATCGACACCGTCGCGATCATGAAAGGCTCCAAGAAAGCCGATCTCGCCTATAAATTCATCAACATCGCCCTCGATCCGCAGGTGCAGGCCGAAGTCGCCAAGTTCAAGAAGGGCAGCCCGGTGGTCCTCGACGCGAAAGTCGATGCGGACATCGCCAAGCTGCCGGGAGTGTTCACAACGGCAGACCAGTGGAACAAGCAGGCGATCATCATCGACCACAAGCTGCGCGCGGAGAAGACCGCGGAGTGGCGCAAATGGTTCACAGAGAATATCATCAACTGACGGCCTGACCGCGCACCGGCGCGTGCGCACCGTCCCATCCGGGCGAACGCGATGACATCCAGGCCGTTCTTGCGCGTCCTGGTGTCGCCGGCCGCGTTATGTGCGCTCGGGTTCGTAGCCGCGCTGGCCGCGGTGATGCAATACAGCCTGCGCGCCTATGTGCCGGGCTCGCTGGAGCCGGGCGGCTTCACGCTCGAAAACTTCACGGCGCTCATGAAGCCGCTCTATGCGCGGGTCTTCCTGGATACCGTGTGGATATGCTTCCTGACGGCATTCTTCACGCTCGTCGTCGGATACCCGCTCGCCTATGCCCTCGTGCACGCCAGGAACGTTGCGCTCAAATCGACGATCCTGGTGATCACCGTCACCCCGCTGTTCCTCGGGGAGGTGGTACGTACCTATTCATGGATCGTCGTGCTCGGGAATAACGGGTTCCTGAACTCGATGCTGCTCAAGTCCGGCTTGATCGAACAACCGCTGCAACTCATGTTCACCAGGTTCGGTGTGGTCACCGCGCTCGTGCACGTCACCTTGCCGGTGATGGTGATCATGCTGGCGGCTGCACTCTCCCACATCGACCGCGACTACGAGCGGGCAGCCGCGAGCCTTGGTGCCGGACCGATCCGCGCCTTTCTTACGGTCACGCTACCGCTCTCCACGCCCGGGATCATCGCCGGGGTCACCACCGCGTTCGCCTGGACCTTCAGCGCATTCGCGACCCCGCAATTGATCGGGGGCGGCCGGGTCAACATGGTCTCGAACCTTGTCTATCAGCTCGGATTCGCGAGCTTCAACTTCCCCTTCGCGGCCAGCCTGTCGGTTGCCGGCCTCGCACTCACTTTCGCGGTGTTGGCACTGATGCGTGCGGCGGCCCGGCCGCTGGAACGGTTTGGACCGCACTGAAATGCCGCACTGGCTGTCGCACAAGCTCTTGCGTTTCCTGGGCGTCATCACCGTGACCGCGATTGTCGGCTTCCTGCTTTTGCCGGCACTGGTCGTCACGCTGGCTGCCTTCAACGGCAGGGCGATTCTGTCCTTCCCCCCCGAAACTTGGTCATGGCGTTGGTTCATCAAGGCGATCGAGTATCAGGACTTTCAGCTCGGCTTCCGCAACGGGCTGATCGTGACGGCGTGGGCCTCCTCCATCGCACTAGTGGTAGGGGCGGCTTTCGCGCTCGCGCTCGAGCGCTACGAGTTCCGCTTCAAGCGAGCGCTCGAGACCGTGCTGCTCTCCCCGCTCGTGGTGCCGCACTTCACGGTCGGTCTCGGTTTTCTGATCCTCGCCGCGCATATCGGGCAGGCCCGCGGTTATGCCGTGATCGTTGCCTGCCATGTCGTGCTTGTGCTGCCGTTCGTGCTGCGCAGCGTCTATATCTCGCTGCGCAACCTCGATCCGCGCCTGGAGCTCGCCGCAGCGAGCTTGGGGGCAACACCACTGCGCGTTCTCATCACCGTCACGCTGCCGTTGCTGCTTCCGGGGCTTGTCAGCGGCTGGCTGTTCGCGGCGATCCTGTCGTTCAACGAATTCACCGCTTCGCTGTTCGTCACCGCGCAAAGCACGCAAACGCTACCCGTCGCACTGTACAATTACGTGCGCGAGTATGCAGACCCCTCGATGGCTGCGATCTCGGTCATGTATATCGTGGTCACCGCCACGCTGCTGACTTTTGCCAATGTATTCCTCGGTCTCGCAAAGGTGTTGAACGTTGAGCACCCGCGCTGAACGTACGCCTTTCGCTCCCTCCGCGACGATGGCATCCCGCCCGAACGGCGAGGACATCGCGGTCCAGCTCGATCGCGTTACCAAACGCTTCGGGAAGACCACCGCGCTCGATGAGGTGTCCTTGCTGGTCCGCCGCGGCGAGCTGATGACGCTCCTCGGGCCCTCGGGCTGCGGCAAGACCACGCTGCTCAACCTCGTTGCCGGCTTTCTGATGCCGGACGGCGGCGAGATCGCGATCGACGGGCGGCGGGTCACCGATGTCCCCCCCTATCGGCGGGAAAGCGGGATCATGTTCCAGCAATACGCGCTGTTCCCGCATATGAGCGTGGCGGCCAATGTCGGCTACGGCCTCAAGATGCGCCGGATCGCAAAGCCCGAGATCGCGCGCCGGGTCGCCGAGGCCCTCGCGCTCATCAAGCTCGAGGGCCTCGAGGATCGCAAGCCTCGCCAACTCTCCGGCGGGCAGCAGCAGCGCGTCGCGCTGGCGCGCGCGCTCGTCATCCGCCCCAAGGTGCTATTGCTCGACGAGCCGTTCTCGGCGCTCGACCGGAACCTGCGGGCGTCAATGCAGGTCGAGATCAAGGAGATTCAGCGCAAGCTCGGCGTGACGACCATCTTCGTCACCCACGACCAGAGCGAGGCGCTCAGCCTGTCCGACCGGATCGCCATCCTTGCGGAGGGCCGCATCCGCCAACTGGGCACTCCGGACGAAATCTATTGCCATCCGGTCGATCGTTTCGTCGCGTCGTTCGTCGGCGACGTCAACGTGCTGCACGCACGCCTTGAGCAGGTCGACGGGCCATCCGCGACGCTCGCGCTTGGTCCAGCGCGGGTGCTGGTCCCCGCGTCGACGCTGCAGGGCGCGGCACCCGGTGCCATGGTCGACCTGTTCGTGCGGCCCGAACAACTGCGCGTGGCCGGGGACGGCACGCCAGTCGCGGTACACGGCATCGTTGCGGCGCAAATCTATCAAGGGGGCCACGTCGACCTCTACGTCGACGTGCCGGAGGCCGCGTCGGGACGCGTTCTGATACGTGTGCCCGGACGCGAAGGCATGTCGTTATGGCCGGCCGGCACCCGCATCGGCATTACCCTCGCTGTGGACAGGGCGATCGCGTTCAGACCTGCGGCGGCTGCAGGCGCTACAGGTGAGCACGCATGAACGCGCCGGCGTGAGCGAGCGCGGAGCGGCCGGGCTTGAGACCCGCGTTCCACATGGGCCATGCATGGACCATGTGCGGCCAAATCTCCAGAGTGACGGACACATCGGCGGCTCCCGCCGCCGCCGCAAAACGCGTGGCGTCTTCGAGCAGTGTTTCGGCAGAGCCGACCTGTACCAGCATCGGCGGAAGGCCCTTCAAATCAGCATAGAGTGGCGACACTCGAGGATCTTTCCTGCCCATCCCGAGGGGAACGTACGCGTCGGCCAGTTCGCCGAGATAGCCCTTGTGAATGATGGGATCCACATTGTCCTTGGTGATGAGCGTCGATCCGGACATCGTCAGGTCCGTCCAGGGCGACACCAGCCACACGCAACCCGGAAGCTCCTCGTCGGCATCGCGCAATCGGTTGTTCAGCACCACCGTGAGCCCGCCACCTGCACTGTCTCCGCCGATCGCGATATGTCGGGCTGCGATGCCTTGTTGGCGCAGAAAGTGCCACGCGGTCAGGGCATCCTCCATTGCCGCCGGGAACGGATGCTCGGGCGCCAGCCGATATCCCACCGCCAGCGTTCTTATCCCCGCTGACCGACCGGCCTCGGTCACCAGGCGACGATGGCTGCGGATGGAGCCGGAGCAATAACCTCCGCCATGGAAGAACATCAGAACGCGGGAGGCGTCGCTGCCGGCCACGCTCGACCACTCTCCCGGCACGCCGCCGAGATCGGCAGGCTCGAGTTTCACGTCGGTGGCCACCGGCCAGACCGAGCCGACTTCGTCGAGGCGCTGACGCCGCTCCCCCCATCCGACCGGACGTGGCTTGGCCGACAGCAGCGCGCGGATTGCATCGATTTCGCCTTGTCCCATCGCCCTCTAATCCCGGTGCGGTCAACGTCGATCGAACCCAGCGGATACAGCGGTACGAATCCCCTCACCGTCCGGCCTGCTCGGTCGAGCACTGCGCCAAGAGCAAGACGTGCGGTCACTTCGGCGGCAATACCGCGATCGCCTCGACTTCGAACAACGCGCCCGGGCGTGCCAGCTGCGGCACGCCAATCGTGGTACTGGCGGGCGGCGCTGCTTTATTCACGTACTTGTCGCGTACCTCGCGGTAGTGAGCGATGTTCGTGCTGATGTCGACGATATAATTGTTGAGCTTCACGACATGATCGAAGGTCGCGCCGACCGAGGCCAGCGCCGCCTTTACGTTCTCGAACGCGATCTCCACCTGCTCGCGCGCATTGGCGCCCATCTTGCCGGACTTGTCGATGCCGAGCTGACCGGCGAAATAGACCGTGCGACCGGGTCCGGTCACTTCCACCACGTGGCTGTAGCCCGGCGGCTTCTGCATGGTGTCTGGATTCGAAAAACGAAGGTTGTCCGGCATGCTTGGGCTCCTGTCGGTTGACTGCGCGAAGGCAGACGAGATCGTGCCCGCAATGGATAGCGTGACCTCACCGGCCACGACGCGCCTGCGGGAAATATCGGTCGAAAACAGCTGCGAGTCTTCAGAGGAAGATGTGTCAGCCATGTCAGCGCTCCTGCGATCGACGCTGGCAGTATACCGGGAGAGTCGTCGAACGCTACCTCGGCCCCGCGCCTAACAACGACGAGCTCCAGGCGAACTCCAGATCGGCATGATGGCCATCGGCGGGATGCGTGGCGCCGAGGAGGAGCCGGGCACATTGCCCCAATTCAAAAGCCCTGAATGCCGGAAAAGTCGGAGATTTCTTGGCTTCGGAGATTTCCGCGGCCCAACGCCAAAATTGTGATGGCCATCACAGTCGAGCACCAGCGGCGTCGCCTAGATCATCAGAGTGGATGAATCAGCACCCGACCAGCCAGGGTGCTCGGCCTGATGAGGAGAGCGCGATGAGCACCCTAACCAGACTTTCTTATTCCTTGGCGCTTCTGGTGACAGTCGCGTTCAGCGCAGCCCCGGCGCGTGCCCAGTTCCAAGGCACGGGCGATCAGATGGCTCAATTTGCCCCCATGATGGAGCAATTTGCCCCGATGATGCAACGGATGACCAGCAAAATTGGCAAGAAGCGCATGGGACAAATGATGCAAATGGTTGCGCCGATGGTGGCGAGCATGATGCCGCCGGGCGGAGACATGCCTGGCATGGAGAATGTCATGAGCATGATGGGCGACGGCCCGACCCGGCGTGTCGGCCGCCCGCACAAGTGACCGGTCGCGTCGCTCATCGAGGACTGCTGCGCGAATTTCGAAGGCAGCGGCTCGAAGCGAATCTCGTCGAGAAATAGCCTATTCGTCCTAAAGATAATGAAGGCGCACGCGGCGCCTTCTCGAACCTGTATGGCGGATCTTAAAGGCCGCGCCGCCGCGCTGAAGCGAGAACTCCTGGGCCATATCCGCAGACGCCACGGGCGCAAGACCCCTGCAAGCCATCAATAGAAGCCTACGCTCCGCGATATGCGCCTCCAGAAGGCCGCGGGGCCTGGATATGGACGCGTGCATGTCCGCTCGACGCTCTCGATGGCCTTTCGCGAATTTTCTAATGAGATCTGGTTATGCGGAGGTTGGAGGTGAGACCCCTGAATCGAGAGCGTCCGCCCCGCCTTCATTGCATCCAGAAGACCATTAGGCACGCCTCCAGCACGCGTAGACAGAGGAAGCGCTGACTTGAGCGTTCCCGGCACGGAAACGGCGAATGCGTCTTCATCGACGACCAGTTCGATGTTGCCTTGGATATCCGGTCCCATCACCGAGAAGTACAGGCTCACCGGCGACCCCGGCTGGTCGCAACGGACGAATATGCACAGCCAATCGCCGGCCTTCTGCGGATCGTTAGCGCATCCCTGGACGGCCCGGTTCTGCTCGCCGGGAAGTTTGGCTGAAGTCCAAGGCGCTGCCTGCGCGTGCCCCATCGAAGGAAAGCAGACACATCCCACGACCAGACTTAACGCCATGAGTTTCATCTCATGCTCTCCAGCAGTGAGGGTTGTAGATCACGCAGCCGCCTTGCATTGGATCGGGCACCCGAGGCGCAGGCCAGGGTGAGCAACGTGGCAACCTTGCAAACACTGGTTAGCACTTCGTTAATTCTGGGCTTGGTCGATTGCTCTTTGATGCACCGACTCCTGAGCAAACCAGGAACAGGGCGAATGGCCGTGAAAAGGCGGGGCCATTTTTGACCGTCGGGCCCGATCCGATCGCGCCCCACGCTCGGGGGCTGCGGCTCGAGGACCCCGCTGACAAAACAGACTAAATCTTCAGAAAGACGATTATTGCTCGAACTTCACGTCCGACTGCCGGGCAACGTCAGTCCACAGCTTGATCTCCGCATCGATCGCCTGGATGAACTCCGCCGACGAGGTGCCGAGTGCGTCCGTCGACATCGAGCGCAATCTCGCCTTGAAATCGGGTAGCTGCGCGATGCGGCGGCATTCGGCCTCGAGCTTGGCGACGATTGCAGGAGGAGTACCCGCAGGGGCAAACAACCCGAGCCAGAGCGCGACATTCATGTTGACGCCGCTCTCCTGCATGGTCGGCACGTTCTCCAGCTCAGGAAGCCGAACCGGCGACGCGACCGCGAGCGCGCGCACATTCCCGGACGCGATTTGCGGCACGATCGGCGGCGGTTCGGCGATCGCGTACGTGACCTGGTTGCTTACCACGCTCATCACCGAATCGTTTCCGCTCTTGAACGGAATGGCCTGCCCGGGCGTACCGGTCCTGAGCTTGAATAGCTCCGACGTCAGCGTGAAGGCTGCCGACGTGCTCGCGTAATTGGTCTTGTCGGGATTGGCCTTGGTCCAGGCAATGAAGTCCTTCATGGTGGTTGCGGGATGCTGCCCGTTCACGACCATGATCAATGGATAGCTCGATACCATCGACACCGGAACGAAGTCTCTGAGCGGCTGATAGGGAATCTTCGGATAG
>Ga0207648_10002481_pt1 | contig 19810 bp, 23 predicted proteins | sample KBSMisM32_FD_184310 | JGI IMG/M metagenome (GOLD analysis project Ga0207648, IMG submission 184310) | Miscanthus rhizosphere microbial communities from Kellogg Biological Station, Michigan, USA - KBS Miscanthus M3-2 (SPAdes) (version 2) | ecosystem: Host-associated > Plants > Roots >...
TCGCCGCCTACATGCTCTATCGGGCGATCGCGGGCTGACACCCGGCGGCGCTCTCTTGATCAGCGGTACCCGCTTGATCAGCTCGCGCCGAGCTCGAAGCGGATGCTCGCCAGCGTGACGTGATTGCCGCCGCGCTTCTGCGCTTCGGCCAGCGCCGTATTGGCGGCCCGCAGCAGTTCGTCCTCGGTGTGCGCGGTGTGCGGGAAGCTCGCCACGCCCATCGACACCGTGAAGCCGAGATCGCGCCCGTCGAGCACGACGATCTGCGTCGCGCACTGGCGGCGCAGCCCTTCCATGCGCGAATGCGCGGTGGCCAGGCCGACGCCCGACAGCAACACCGCGAAGCGGCGATCCTGCAAGCGGCACGACGCGTCCATCGCGCGGGTGTTGCCGCGCAACAGCCGGCCCATTGCCTCCAGCACCTGGTCGTGCGCGCGCGTTCCCAAGGCTGCCACGCGCTCGCTGTCATGATCGAGCTCGAGCAGCACCATCGCGAATTCGCGGTGCTCCCGGGTCGACAGATCGACCTCGCGCCGCAGCTGATCCTCGAAGTTGGCGCGCGTCGCCAGCCCGGTGGCGCTGTCGCGCATCAGCTGCTCGCCGAATTCACGGCGCAGCTGCTGGGTGGCGAGCTGGTGCTGTTCGATCTGCTCGAGGGCGGCGTGCAGCTGCGTTTCACGCACTCGTTGTGGAGCGAGGTCGCGCCACAGGCAGGCCAGCACGCGACGCCCGTTCAACTCGGTGACCAGGCGCAACACCTCCCAATCGTGCTTCGCATTGCGCCAATCGAAACGGTGCTCGCTGGTCAGCTGCCGCCCGTGCGCCAGTGCGGTCTGATCGGCGGCGCGCATCGCCGCGCCCAACGTCGGATCGAGCAACTCGGTGTCGTTGTGCCCGAGCACCTCGTCGATCGGGCGACCGTAGAACTGGGCCAGCGAATCCGACGCCGCGACATAGCGGCCGTCGCTGGCATCCTTCAATCCATACATGACCCCGGGGAGCGAGGCATGGGCCATCAGCAGCCTACCGGCGGCACTCAACAAAGCGGCATCCTGGCGGTCGCCCCCGCTGGTGGCCTGTTGCGCGCGGAAGTTGGTCTCAGCGCCTGCGCTCATTCAAAACGCTCCGGTGCGCCCCCCAGTCGCCATGGTGCAAGGCCATGATATCCGCCCGTTTGGGGTTCGTCACGAACCGAGCGGCACTCTGCACAGCCCCGTTTTCGGGGGTCGTGATGGAATGGCATCTGGACACCCGGGTCCGGCTGCGCCCGGCCAACGACGATGGCGATCGCCTCCTACCTGCGTGAAATCGGCCGCGGCGCCCATGGCGCGCGCTCGCTCGGAGCGGCGCCCGCGTGTGACCTGATGCGGCAGGTGCTGGACGGCCGGGTGAGCGACCTCGAGGTCGGTGCATTCGTGCTCGCGATGCGCATGAAAGGCGAGTCACTGGACGAGCTGGTCGGGTTCCTGCAAGCCTTGCACGAGCGACTGCTCCCCCTGTCGAGCGACCGCCCGGTGGTCAGCATCGCCAGCTACAACGGGGCGCGGCGGCTGCCGAACCTGGTACCCCTGTTGGCGCTGCTGCTGTCGCGCTCCGGCGTGCGCGTGCTGGTGCACGGCCCGGAACACGATCCGCAGCGCGTGACGACCAAGCAGGTGTTCGAGGCGCTCGGCATGGCGCCGGCCGACTCCGCCGCCGCGATCGAGCGCGATTGGCGGGCGCGAAATTGCGCCTTCGCGCCCACGGCGCTGATGTCCCCTGCGCTGGAACGCCTGCTGGCCGTGAGGCGCACCGTGGGCCTGCGCAATTCGGGTCACACGATTGCCAAGATGATGCTGCCGGTGCAAGGCGCCCCCTGCCTGCGCCTGATGAGCCACACGCACCCCGAGTTCGGCCGGCTGATGGCCGACTACGCCTCGCACAGCGCTGGCCACATCGGGCTGCTGCGGGGCACCGAAGGCGAGGCGGTGGCCGACCCGCGCCGCCTACTCAGGCAACGCATCTGGCTTGCCGGCGTGCTACAGGACGACCTGAGCACCGACGCCGAGTCGACCGCGCTGCCGCAGGCGCCGCAGCTGCCCGCGGCGATCGACGCGGCTGCGACAGCGCACTGGATCGAGGCCGCGCTGGGCAACGACGTGATGCTGCCGGCCTCGCTCACCGAGCAGGTCGAACGCCTGCGACGGGCGGTCGAGCGGCTGGACGGGCGGCTCGGAGTCGATCCGCAGACCGGCGACGGGCCCGTTTCGGGCTAGAATCCGTGTCTTTGCCACCAAGGCGGTCGGCTGCAGGCCGCATCTGGCGGCCCGGCCACCCGGTGGCCGGCGTCAAGGAATTTCGAAGCGTTCATGACAACCATTCGCGTCAAGGAAAACGAGCCGTTCGACGTGGCCCTGCGCCGCTTTAAGCGCACGATCGAGAAACTGGGGCTGCTCACGGAGCTGCGCGCCCGCGAGTTCTACGAAAAGCCCACTGCCGAACGCAAGCGCAAGAAGGCGGCCGCCGTGAAGCGGCACTTCAAGCGCGTGCGCAGCATGCAGCTGCCCAAGAAACTGTACTGACGTCCGCTCGCGCCGCGAGCCGGCCGTGCGCTCGAGCCCACGCGGGTGCAAACCGGCGCGGGCTTTTGCATTTGGGGACCGCCGATGACCTTGAAGGACCGCGTCACCGCAGACATGAAGGAGGCCATGCGTGCCAAGCAGGCCGACCGGCTGTCGACCATTCGCATGCTGCTGGCCGCTTGCAAGCAGAAGGAAGTCGACGAACGCATCGAGCTTGACGACGCCGCGGTGATCGGCATCGTCGACAAGCTGATCAAGCAGCGCAAGGATTCAGTGGCCGCCTTCGCACAAGGCGGCCGCAGCGACCTGGTCGACAAGGAAACGGCCGAGATCGCGGTGCTCGAGGCGTATCTGCCGCAACGCCTGAGCGAGCAGCAGATCGCCGACGAGGTGGGGCGCCTGGTCGTGCAAACGGGTGCCACCGGCCCGGCCGACATGGGCAAGGTGATGGGCGCGGCCAAGGCGCAGCTGGCCGGCAGGGCCGACATGGCGCTGGTGTCGGCCGCAGTCAAGCGTGCATTGGCCAAGTGAGGTGAGGCAATGAGCGACACCCTCCCGATCCGCCCGGTTGGACCCGACGTGTGCGTGGCGCCACAACTCACGCCCGAAGCTATGGCCGAGGCCGCACGCGCCGGCTTTCGCAGCGTCATCAACAACCGGCCCGACTTCGAGCATGGCCCGCAGCAACCCACCAATGCGGTCATCGAGGCCGCGGCGCGCGCGGCCGGTCTCGAATACCGATTTCTTCCAGTGGACAGCGCTCACCAGTCGCCCGAGGAGATCGCTGCGTTCGCGCGACTGCTGAAGGAGTTGCCGCGCCCCATTCTGGCGTTTTGCAGGTCGGGTGCCCGTTCCACGCGCCTGTACATGGCCGCGACCAGCTGACGCTGGCCCTGGCGATCCGGTGCGCGTATTCACCGGCATCGAGCCCTCCCTCGCCTTTCTAGAATGCGTGCGCCACGGCGGCCCCGCCGATGGCGCACGCCACGACATCACGAGGGGACCGCATTGGGCGCACTGCTATCGCTGTCACGCCGCATCGACAGCCTGAACGAATTCGTCGGTCGCTGGCTGGCTTGGCTCGTGCTGGCCGCCGTGCTGATCAGCGCTGCCAACGCTGCGGTGCGCAAGGCGTTTGACATGAGTTCGAACGCGTTCCTCGAGATCCAGTGGTACCTGTTTGCGGCCGTGTTCCTGGTCGCTGCGGGCTACACGCTGTTGCGTCAGGAGCACGTGAAGATCGACGTCGTGCTCCACAGATTCAGCCGACGCACCCAGATCAAGGTCGAGATCTTCGGCATCGTGGCCTTCCTGATCCCCTTCGTGCTCGCAGTCACCGGCCTGGTTTGGCCCCTGGTGACCAAGGCCTACATCCACGGCGAGATGTCGTCCAACGCCGGTGGGTTGATTCGCTGGCCGGTGTTCGCGATGGTGCCGCTGGGATTTGCATTGCTCGGACTGCAGTCGGTCTCCGAGTTGATCAAGCGCGTCGCATTCTTGAAGGGCTTGGCTCCCGACCCGGGCAAGAAGGTGCAGGCAAAGACGGCCGAGGAGGAGTTGGCCGAAGCGATCCTTGCGCGCGAAGCTGCGGCGGGGACCAAACCATGACCGCCTGGCTGCTGGCCAACCTGGCCCCGATCATGTTCACGGGGCTGGTGGTGTTCTTGCTGATGGGGTTCCCGGTTGCCTTTTCGCTGGCGGCGTGCGGGCTGTTCTTCGGCTGGATCGGCATCGAATTGGGCGTGCCGGGAATGCAGAGCCTGATGCAGGCGTTGCCGCTGCGCATCTTCGGGATCATGGCCAACGACACGTTGCTGGCGATCCCGTTCTTCACCTTCATGGGCTTGATCCTCGAGCGCTCGGGCATGGCCGAGGACCTGCTCGACACCATCGGTCAGTTGTTCGGCCCGATTCGAGGCGGCCTGGCCTATGCGGTGATCCTGGTGGGTGCCATGTTGGCGGCCACCACTGGCGTGGTGGCCGCGTCGGTGATCTCGATGGGCCTGATCTCGTTGCCGATCATGCTGCGCTACGGCTACGACCGGCGCATCGCCTCGGGCGTGATCGCCGCGTCCGGCACGCTGGCCCAGATCATCCCGCCATCGCTGGTGCTGATCATTCTGGCCGACCAGTTGGGCAAGAGCGTCGGCGACCTCTACAAGGGCGCCTTCATCCCGGGCTTCACATTGACGGGTCTCTACGTCTTGTTCGTGCTGTTCGTGACGTTCTGGCGTCCGAGCTTCGCCCCGGCATTGCCGGCGGAGGCGCGCTCGATCCGCGAAGACGACGGCACGCCCGGGCTGCGCTCGCTGGGCGTGCTGTTTCTCGTCTCGCTGGCGGCGGCCCTCGCCTGGGCCTACACGCGGCCGGCCACTGCGCCGACCGACGAGACGATCGTGGTGTCGATGTCGGTGGGAGTGGGTGTCGCATTCGTGCTGGCGGCGCTCAGCCGACTGCTGAAGCTGCACCTGCTGTCTCGCATGGCCGAGCGCGTCACGTTCGTGCTGATTCCCCCGCTGGCACTGATCTTCCTGGTGCTGGGCACCATTTTCTTGGGCATCGCCACCCCGACCGAAGGCGGGGCGATGGGCGCCGTCGGCGCGTTGGTCATGGCCATTGCGCGGCGACGGCTCGACTTGAAGCTGCTTCGCCAGGCGATGGATACCACGATGAAGTTGTCGTGTTTCGTCGTCTTCATCCTGCTGGGGTCGACCGTGTTCAGCCTGTCGTTCCAGGGCGTCGACGGGCAGAAATGGGTGGAGCACCTCTTGACCAGCTTGCCTGGCGGCCAGCTCGGTTTCCTGATCGTGGTGAACATCCTGATCTTCTTCCTGGCGTTTTTCCTCGATTTCTTCGAGTTGTCGTTCATCGTGATCCCGCTCATCGGCCCAGTGGCCGAAAAGCTCGGTATCGATCTGGTTTGGTTCGGCGTGCTGCTGGCGGTGAACATGCAAACATCGTTCATGCATCCGCCTTTCGGCTTTGCGCTGTTCTATCTGCGCAGCGTGGCGCCGCACGACGAATACACGGACCGTTTGACCAACAAACGCTTGGCGCCGGTGACCACTGGACAGATCTACTGGGGCGCCGTCCCGTTCGTGTTGATCCAGATCCTGATGGTCGGCCTGATCATCGCGTTTCCGAGTCTGGTCTCGGGCGGGCTTGCACGCAAGGCGGACGCCGACCTCTCCAACATCCAGATCGATGCACCCAAGGGTAAGTACAGCTCCGATGAGCCGGCCTCGGCACCCGCGACGCCGACGCCCGGCGCACCGGCCAGCGGTGGCGCATCGAGTGACGAGGACCCGATGGAAGCGGTCAAGCGGGCGCTGCAGCAAGACCAGCAGAAAAAGCCCTGACCACGCCGCCGCAGGCATAGGGCAGTTCGCGCCATCGCCGATCGCACGGGACCTGCACAAACAAAAGCCCCGCGGCACGGCCGCGGGGCTTTTGCTATCGGGCGCGGCCGATCGCCGCGCTCCGGTGCTAGAGCTTCTGTGCTTGCATGAAGTCGTCGAAGCTCGCCTCGGTGAAGCGGAACCACAGGTTTGCGTCACGGCGGAACGCCGCGTAGTCGTCGTAAACCTTCTTCCAGTTGGCGTTCTTGGCCGACAGTTCGCTGTACAGCGCCATGGCTTCCTTGAAGGCCGCGTCCATCAGGTCCTTCGGGAAGCGGAACAGCTTGGAGCCGCCGGCGACCAGTTTCTTGAGCGACTGGGCGTTGCGCGCGTCGTACTTGGCGATCATGTCGTGGTGGGCGTAAGCCGCCGCGCACTCGACGATCGTCTTGTACTCGCCCGACAGGCCTTCGTATGCCTTGGTGTTGACGTACAGGTCGAGCTGCGGGCCGCCTTCCCACCAGCCCGGATAGGCGTAGTTCTGCGCCACCTTGTAGAAGCCCAGCTTCTCGTCATCGTACGGGCCCACCCACTCGGCTGCGTCGATCGTGCCTTTTTCCAGCGCCTGATAGATCTCGCCGCCCGGGATGTTCTGCGGCACGCCGCCGATGCGCTCGACCACCTTGCCAGCAAAACCACCGACGCGGAACTTCAAGCCCTTGAAGTCGGCCAACGACTTGATCTCCTTGCGGAACCAGCCGCCCATCTGGGCGCCGGTGTTGCCCATAGGGAAGTTGATGATGTTGTAGTTCTTGTAGAACTCGCGCATCAGCTTCAGGCCGTTGCCTTCGTACATCCACGCGGTCATCTGGCGGGCGTTGAGACCGAATGGGATCGCGCAGCCGACAGCGAAGGTCTCGTCCTTGCCAAAGAAGTAGTACGGCGCGGTGTTGGCCATTTCGACGGTGCCGTTCTGCACCCCGTCGACCACGCCGAAGGCCGGCATCAATTCACCAGCCGCGTGCGTGGAGATCTGGAAGTGGCCACCGGTCATTTCGCTGACCTTCTTGGCGAACACATCGCACACGCCGAACAGCGTGTCCAGTGATTTGGGGAAGCTCGATGCAATGCGCCAGCGAATGTTGGCTTGCGCGTGCACGATCGCCGGCGCGGCTCCGGCCGCCAGCACGCCGGCCAGCCCGGCGCCATGCACGAAGGAACGACGTTCCATTGAGATCTCCTTGTAGAAACTGCGAGAAAAACGGTGCACGCGATTCTAGGAATCGCCCCTTCGCAGCCCGACCCGGATTTACCCCCGAGCCGGGCGCTGCTCGTGGGACGTTTTTCTCAGCTGCCGGCCAGCGTCATGCGCGGCACCAGCAGTGAGCCCGTCGTCTTGCCGCCACCGGTGTACTCGTCGGCGCCCAGCGCGCCCGCCTCGCGCAACATGGCGCGCAGGTTGCCGGCGATCGTGACCTCATGCACCGGGTGCACGATGCGGCCGCCCTCCACCCAGAATCCGGCGGCGCCGCGCGAGTAGTCGCCGGTCACGAGGTTGACGCCCTGCCCCATCAATTCGGTGACGAACAGGCCGCGATCGAGCTTGCGCAGCATCGCGTCGAGGTCGTCGCCCGGCCGCGTGAGCCGGCTCGTCAGGCGCAGGTTCTGAGAGCCACCGGCGTGGCCGGTGGTGCGCATGCCGAGCTTGCGCGCCGAGTAGCTGGACAGGAAGTAGCTCTGCACCACACCGCCGTCGACCACGCGGCGCCGGCTGGTGCGCACGCCTTCGTCGTCGAACGGCGCACTGGCCTTGCCCTTCGGCTGGTGCGGATCTTCGTCGAGGTCAAGGTGGTCGGCCATCACCGGCTTGCCCAGGCTGTCGAGCAGGAAGGTCGCCTTGCGATACAGCGCGCCGCCGCTCACGGCCTGTACGAAGCTGCCGATCAGCCCGGCCACCAGCGGCGACTCGAAGAGCACCGGCACCTCGCGCGTGCCGACCTTGCGCGAGTGCAGCCGCGACAGGGCGCGCTCGGCCGCGTAGCGCCCCACGGCCTCGGGCGACGACAGTTCGGCGGCGTCGCGCATCGAGCTGTACCAGGCGTCGCGCTGCATCCCCGAGCCGCGGCCAGCGATCGGCGCCACCGAGATCGAATGGCGCGAGCTCGCATAGCCACCGCGAAAGCCGCGGCTGTTGCCGGCCCAGAAGTGCGACTGCTGCGCCGACACGCCGGCGCCTTCGGAGTTGGTGACGTGGCGGTCAGTCGCGAATGCCGCGGCTTCGCAGCGCCGCGCCAACTCCGCCGCCGCCTCGGCGTCCACGGCCCATGGGTGGAACAGGTCGAGGTCGCGCGCCGCTTCGTCGGGCGTGGCGAGGTCGTTTAACTCAGGGAGGCCGGCGGCCGGGTCTTCCGCCGTGAAGCGCGCGATATCGTAGGCGGCACGCACGGTCTGCTCGACCGCCTGCGGCGAGAAGTCCGAGCTGCTGGCGTTGCCGCGGCGCTGGCCGACGAACAGTGTGACGCCGAGCGATTTGTCGCGGTTGCGCTCGACGTTTTCCAGTGCGCCCTTGCGCACCGACACCGACAACCCGCAGCCCTCGGACACTTCCGCCGCGGCCTCGCTGGCGCCGAGGCTTTGCGCGTGGCGCAACACGTCTTCGACCAGCGACTGGAACTGCTCGCGTGAATAGGCAAAACCTTGCCGGTCGGAAGCCGTGGACATGGATGCGGCGCGCATTGCGCGCGCAAGTGGGGGCCCAACTATCATAGCGACCCCCTTTGCGCCGCCTCAGTCGACACCGATGCGCCCCGCGACCCCATCCACCGCGCGAGATGACGAACACGAGCAGCGGCCGAGCAAAACGCAGCTGAAGCAGCAAATGCACGAGTTGCAGGAGCTCGGGCACGCGCTGACCACCCTGCCCGCCGAGCGGCTGCGCGCCTTGGGCCTGCCGGAGCGGCTGAGCGAGGCGATCGATGAATTCAAGCGCACGCGCTCGCACGAGGGCCGCAGGCGTCAATTGCAGTTCATCGGGAAGCTGATGCGGGGCATCGACGCCGAGCCGTTGCGCGGCGCGGTGGCTGCCGACCGGCTGGAACCCGCGCGGCAGGCGCTGGAGTTGCACGAGGCCGAGCGCTGGCGGGCCGAGCTCGTGCAAGGCGACGCGGCGCTGACGCGCTGGTCGAGCGCGCACCCGGACAGCGATCTGTCGCGGCTGCAGACGCTGGTGCAGGCGGCGCGCCGCGAAGGTGCGCTGCCAGCGGGGCAGCGCCACCGGCGCGCATGGCGCGAACTGTTCCAGTTCGTCAAACTCCACCTCAAAGACATCCCCTCATGAACGACCTCGATCCGGTGCGCATCGGGCTGGTGTCGGTGAGCGACCGCGCGTCCACCGGCGTCTACGAAGACAAAGGGCTACCCTCACTCCAACAGTGGTTGCAGCGCGCGCTGCGCAATCCGGTGCAATGGGAGACGCGCCTGATTCCCGACGAGCAAGAGCGGATCAGCGAAGCCCTGCGCGATCTGGTCGACAGGGCGCGCTGCGACCTCGTGCTCACCACCGGCGGCACCGGCCCTGCGGCGCGCGACGTCACGCCGGAGGCCACGCTCGCGGTGGCCGAGCGCGTGATGCCGGGCTTCGGCGAGCAGATGCGCCAGGTGTCGCTGCGCTTCGTGCCCACAGCGATCCTGTCGCGACAGGTGGCCGTGATCCGCGGCGGCGCATTGATCATCAACCTGCCGGGCCAGCCCAAATCGATCGCCGAGACGCTCGAGGGCCTGCCGAAAGCCGAGCCACCGGTGCCCGGCATCTTTGCGGCCGTGCCCTATTGCATCGACTTGATCGGTGGACCCTACCTCGAGACCGACCCGGCGGTGTGCGCCGCGTGGCGGCCGAAGTCGGCGCTGCGCTCGCCGCGCCAGCCTACTTGACGAGGCGGTTCAGCGCCGCGGCGTCGAAATTCTCGGTGGTCTGCGCGTCTTGAGGCACGCAGTCGACGCCCGGCAGTTCGCGTGCGCGCTCCGACAGTTTTTCGATCGCCTGCCACAGCAGGGCGATCTGATGCTCGTGGCCGGCCGCGTTGTCGATCAAGCCTTTCATCGCCGACGCCACCGGATCGTCGCCCTGCGTGACGCCGTAGGCGGAGAACCCCATCTTGGCCGCCGCTTGTTCGCGCTGCGCATCGATGTCCTTGATGACGATGCGCGCCGGGATGCCCACCGCCGTGGCGCCCACAGGCACCGGCTGCAGCAGAACCGAATTGGCACCGACGCGCGCGCCATCGCCCACCGTGAAGCCGCCGAGCACCTTGGCGCCCGCGCTGACGATCACGCCGCGGCCGAGCGTGGGATGACGCTTGGTACCGGGGGTCAGCGACGTTCCGCCGAGCGTGACACCTTGGTAGATGGTGCACTCGTCGCCGACTTCGGCGGTTTCGCCGATCACCACGCCCATGCCGTGGTCGATGAAGACCCGGCGTCCGACCTTCGCGCCCGGATGGATCTCGATGCCGGTGAGCCAGCGGCTCACGTGCGAGACAAAGCGGCCCAGCCACTTCAAGTCGCGGCGCCACGCGCCATGCGCCCACCGGTGCAGCACCAGCGCATGCAGCCCGGGATAGCAGGTAAGCACCTCCCACGTCGAGCGCGCCGCGGGGTCGCGCTCGCGGATGCAGTCGATGTCTTCGCGCAGGCGGTCGAACATCTCGGGGTGCTCAAGGGTCGTGGCGGGCCACGGAAGTGTATGCGTGCAGCGTCGACCCTGCCCGCGAGCCAGGATTTCAGCGCACGAGCCGGCGTGCCGCACGCGCGATGCCGCGCAGGATGTGCACCTCCTCACGCCGCAGCTGCGCGCGGTTGAGCAGCTGGTTGAGCCTGGGCATCAGACGCTTGGGCACCGCGGGGTCGAGGAAGCCGATCGCCTCGAGCACCTCTTGCCAGTGCGCCAGCGCGGCCTGCACCTCGGCTGCGTCGGCGATGTCGGGCCTCGGGGTGCGCGGCAGCACGTCGTAACCGCCCAGCGCCTGCCGCCACTCGTAGGCGATCAGCTGCACCGCCTGCGCCAGATTGAGCGAGCCGAACCCCTCGGCGGTGGGAACGCTCAGGCACAGGTGGCAGCGGTAGACGTCGTCGTTCGACAAGCCCCAGCGCTCGCCGCCGAACACGAAGGCCACCGAGGCACCTTCCTGTGCCAGCGCCGACAGACGCGCGCGCGGCGCGAACACCGGTGGGCCGAAGTCGCGCGGTGTCATCGCCGTGGCGCATGCCACTTGTACGCCGCTCAGCGCATCGGCCAGCGTGGGCACTATGCGGGCGGATGCGAGCACATCGTGCGCCCCGCTGGCCATGGCGCGCGCCTGCGGCTGCTGCAGCACGTCGGCATGACGGGGCGCCACCAGCACCAGGTCGTGGAAGCCCATCACCCTCATGGCGCGCGCGGTCGCGCCGACATTGCCGGCATGGCTCGCGTGCACCAGCACGAAGCGGGTCGGATCGGACGAGGTACGCAGCGCCGGCCCTTGCATCAGCGCACACAGATAAAATTCATGCAGACCCATCTTCCACGACAGACTCCATTGTCGTCGTCCGTCGCTCGCACCGCGCCTTCGAGCGGTGTGCCACGCGGCCGCGCTGAACCTCATGTCCCAATCCCTGCACCCCATGCTCAACGTCGCCATCAAGGCGGCTCGCGCTGCCGGCGCGATCATCAACCGCGCCGCGCTCGACGTCGATCTGCTGAAGGTCAACGTGAAGGGCCCGAACGACTTCGTCAGCGAGGTCGATCGCGCCGCCGAGGCCGCGATCATCGAGACGCTGCTGCAGGCGTACCCCGACCACGGCATCTTGGCCGAGGAGTCGGGCAGCACCCATGGCAACCGGACGAGCGAGTTCCAGTGGATCATCGATCCGCTCGACGGCACCACCAATTTCCTGCACGGACTGCCGATCTACGCGGTGTCGATCGGGCTGGCGCATCGCGACGTCGTCCAGCAGGCGGTGGTCTACGACCCGGCGCGCAATGACCTGTTCTTCGCGTCGCGCGGCCGCGGTGCGTTCCTGAACGATCGCCGCTTGCGGGTCAGCAAGCGTACGCAGCTCAGCGATGCGCTGGTTGGCACCGGGTTTCCGTTTCGGCGCGGCGACGACTTCGAGCGCTATCTGCGGATGATGCAGACGGTGATGCAGCGCTGCGCCGGCGTGCGTCGGCCGGGCGCCGCTGCGCTCGACCTGTGCTACGTGGCCGCGGGCTGGTACGACGGCTTTTTCGAGACCGGCCTCAGCCCGTGGGACGTGGCGGCCGGCTCGCTGATGGTCACCGAGGCCGGTGGCCTGATCGGCAACTTCACCGGCGAGTCGCAGTTCCTGCACCAACGCGAGGTGGTCGCGGGCAATCCGAAGGTCTATGGGCAGTTGGTGCACCTCCTGGCACCGTTCACAAAAGGCGCCAAGGGGGCCAGTGCCGCGGCGGCTGAGGCGGAGCCGAACGCGGCACCCGTGGCGCGCAAAACGCTGTCGCGCAAGACCACCGGCTGAGCGGCGCCACGCCCGGCACCGCGTCGATGGCGGCGCGCCCCCGACTCGCGGGGACGGATCGATCGGCGCGCGCAGTGGGTCACGCCCCCCACCGACCCTGTGACAAAACGCATCCGCCAGTTGTGAGGTTGTGCCCCGTGCGAACGCCCCGGCCCGCCTAGAGTTTGTGCGTGGCCGAGCCTGGCACGCGCATCACAGCAGCGACGAGCTCGCACCGTTCGGCCAGCCCATATCGGGAGCGATCATGAGCAAGTTCCAGCAGTCTCTGAAGGTCCTGGCGGCAGCGGTCGGCATCGTCGCGCTCGGCGCGTGTCAGTCGATGAACGCCAACAACACGCCGGTGGCAAAGGCCGACAACGGCTTGGGCAACCTGCCGCACTACCGCGATTGGGTCGACCCGAGCGGCCGTGCGCCGATGGACCCGGTGATGACCGCCAACGATGCGACGCGCTGGCCCTGAGACAGCGCTGTACCGCGCAGCGCGTAGTCCATCACGCGCGGCAGCCGGGGTCGTGAGACGCCGCTGCCGCGTTGTGATGTTGTGCCGGTCGCGCAAGCGCTGTCACGAATAGATTCAGCGGCGCAAGCGGCGACACAGGCGTCACGCGGAGTCAAGGCTCCTGGCGCCGAACGCCGAACACTCGCCGACCCGGAGACTGGCATGACCCTTCATCGCACCCCACGCAACCCGCTGTTCATTTTGGCGACTGCTGCCCTGTTGTCGGCCTGCGCACCGCAGATCCCCGATACCCTGACCATCGCGGTGGCGCAGCCGCTGTCGGGCCCGCAAGCCGGACGCGGCCAGGACCTGCTCAACGGCGCCAAGCTGGCGATCGACGAGATCAACAAGTCGGGCTTCAAGATCGGTGGCAAGCCGGTGACGCTGGAGCTGCTGTCGGTCGACGACAAGGCTGACCCTGCCGAAGCGAAGAAGGTGGCGCAGGAGTTGGTCGACAAGCAGGTGTTCGCAGTGCTGGGTCACCTCAGCTCGGACATCACCGAAGCCACGATCCCGATCTACAAGCAAGGCAACGTGGTGCAGCTGTTCACCTCCTCGGCCGCCGAGCTGACCAAGCAGGGTGACGGCAACACGTTCCGCCTGGTGGCCAACGACGCGATGCAGGCTAAGGCGGTGGCGAGCTACGCCTCCGAAACGCTGCGCGCGGCGAACGTGGCGATCGTTTACGAGAACTCGGCCTACGGCAACCCGATGCGTGCCGACGTGGCGGCCGACCTAAACAAGAACAAGAAGAAGGTGTCGCTCGAAGAGCAGGTGGACAGCAAGTTGACCGACTTCGCGCCGTTCGTCGCCAAGCTCAAGGCCGCGCCGCCCGACGTGCTGATCGCCGTGTTGCGCGACCATCAGCTGCTGCCGCTGTTTGCGCAAATGAAGGCAGCGGGCCTGTCGGAGCTGCCGGTGATTGCCACCAGCACCGGTAAGACCAGCAAGGTCGCCAAGGCCCCTGTCGACGTGGCCAAGGTGTACAGCACGATCAGCTCGGCTGAGCCGCGTGAGTTCACCGCGGGCAGCGACTTCCTGTCCAAGTTCCGCGCCGCGTACAAGTCGGAGCCGGTGTGGGCCGCCCACTACGCCTACGACGCCATGTACGTGCTGACCCACACGCTGCGCGTCAACGGCAACGTCGACAAGGACGCGCTGCGCGCCAGGCTGCGCACCATCGATGCGATGGCGCCGGTCACCGGCACCATGCGCTTCACCAACAGTGGCGAGCAGCTGTACGGCGCGATCACGGTGTACGAGCGTCGCGACGGCAACTGGTGGCCGCTGCTGCGCTCGGATCAGTGGTGATCGCACGCTGAGCAGCAGCGCAGCCGCGACGCTGCGGGATCGCGCCGGGCCAGCCTGCTCACAGCGCGTCGAGCGCAGCGCGCAGGACGGCGTGGTAGTCGTCGAACGCCTGCAGATCGTTGTGCCCAGCCCCCTGCACCACGTGCAGCCGCGCAGCAGGGTTGCGCTGGCGCAGCGCCTCGCTGTGTGACGGCGCGATCAGCGTGTCGCGCGCGCCATGCAGCAGCAGCAGCGGCGTGCGCAGCTGCGTCACGTCGGTATCGGTAGCCAGCGGATAGCGCAACGTGCGCGTCGGCACCCACGGGTAGTACTCGGCCGCCAGCGCACCCATGCTGGTGTAGGACGCTACCAGCACCGTCAGGTCGGGCTGCACCGCAAGTGCCAGGCGCGCGGCCAACGCGGTGCCAAGCGAACGGCCCAGGAGCACGCGCTTTTTGCTGGCGTACGACGGAGCGATGGCATCCCACGCCGCGCGCACATCGGCGTGCAGTTGCGCTTCGTTCTCGATGCGGCCGCTGCTCTTGCCGTAACCGCGATAGTCGAGCATGAAGAGGTCGAAGCCGGCCTGGCGGTAGAAGTCGAGGTCGGCGAACCAGCCCTGCAGATTGCCGGCGTTGCCGTGCAGGTAGAAGACCAGGCCGCGCGCTGCGGGCCGCAGCAGGTGCAGCGCGTGCAATCGCGCGCCCGGCACGTCGATGAAGCGCTCGTGCACATCGGCACCGAAGTCGAAGCGGTGATTCGCCGGCAGCCGATCGGGCTGGAACAGCAAGCGCTCCTGGCCCCACCACAGGGCACCGAGCAGGGCGCCGTACAGGCCGATCACCGCAGCGCCGAACGCCACCAGGCGACGGCGTGATGCGCGCAACACCCTGAGCAAGGGCCCGGTGACGGCCGCGCTGTGGTTCGTCACCCGCGATCAGCCAGTGATGCCCGGGCGCAGCGTCTCGTCTCGTCGACCACGAAGCCGAAGCCGGCCGCCACGCGCGGCCTGCGGCGCAGCTGCGGTCGCGCGAGGATGCGCCCGCTGCGCGTGCGCTCCACGATCGGACCGAGCACGCGTCGCAGCTCGGGCTCGGCGTGGCCCAGCGCCGCGGGCGGCGGCAGGTGCTTCAAGTCGTCCCAATCGAACATCGTCACGCTGCAACTTTGCGGCCCATTGTGCAACGCCGTTCCTGGCGTGACCGGGCGCAGGGAGCGGCCCACCCGCGGCCCGTGCACCGCGCTGCGGTACGGCGAGGTCAGCGCGCGGGTGTCGACCCGCCGGTGCTTGCACCGCCCGGCAGCGGCAGCGGAGCGGGCAACGGGATGCCGCCCGGGTCTTTCTCGATCAGGAGACCCGGTGCGCGCGACGCGTCGTCGCCGTGCTGCAGTGTCGGGTCGCCGCCTGGCGTTGCCGTCGGCTCGGGCGACTGCCCGAGCTGCTGCACGTCCTGCTCGGTCATGTAGTGGGTTGCGCCGTCGATCGTCACCTCGTACAGCCCAACCAGGCCGTGCACGCCGTCGGCCGGACGCACGCTTGCGTTCGGTGAGAGGTTCAGGGTCGATGATGCGTCGGTCGACGTCGCGGGCGGCAACGCCGGAGTGAAGCTGGCGCCAGAAACTGACATGGGCTCTCCTGTCGGTGGTGATTCAGCGCCGCACCAGCGACGCCGCGATCTGTTGCCGCCCGGGCGGCCGCCTGCACACGCTTTGCGCTACGAACGCGCCGTCATCGCGCCGCGCGTCGGCTGCGCGGTCTCGCTGCTGTCGACACCGCGGATGAAGCACTCGAGCACCGGGTTGACGAGCCAGCTGTGCGTCACCGGCGCCATGTGGCCTGCATCGACGCGATGACGCCGCGCATGGGGCAGCACTTCGGCCAGCACATCGATCACGTCGCGCGGCGGGCGCGGACCGGTATTGCCGGAGAACAGGCACACCGGCACGTGGATGTTGCGACACCCGTCGAGATCGCACGGCTCGCGCGAGATCGCCTCGAAGTCCTGCAGCGTCTTGGGCACCAGGTGCGCCAGGCTCGTCTGCACGCTGCGCGGCAGCTGAGCAAATGCGCCGGCCCCCGACCAATAGTCGATGAAGCGCTGCGCACCGAGCAGCGCCTCGCCGCGGTCGGCGCAGCGCTGCAGTTCGTCGCGCACCGATTCGAGCTCGACCCGGCCGCGATGGCCGGGCGGCAGCAGGTGGTAGGCCACCGGTTCGTACAGCGCAAGGCTTTGCAGCAGATGCGGCTTGCTGCGCGCGAGCTTCAGCGCGACCGCAGCACCGTACGAATGGCCGACCAGGTGGAAGGTCTCGCCCGGCAACAGCGCGACGCGCAGCACGCTGTCGATCAGCTGCAATTCGTGCTGCAGCGTGAACGGCTGGCCGACCGGGGGCATCGGCGAGGTGCCGTAACCGCACAGATCGATCGCGATCAGGCGGTGGCTGCGTCGCATGCGCTCGACCAGCAGGCGCCACTGGCCCTTGGATCCCATCGAGCTGTGCAGCAGCACCACGGGTCGGCCACGGCCCTCGATGTGAAAGCCGACCCGGCTGTCCAGCAGGGCCGCGGATGACGGTGGAAGCATCGATTCCCCTCGGGTGTCGCGGTTGTTCAGGGCACCCTTGAGCGAGTCGGGCGATCCCTGCGACGGCACGTACGACGTCGCCGTCGGCACGGACGCGCTCGACGCGGCATCGACACAATCGGCTACATCAGACCTTGCATCCACGAGTCACCCCTTCGCTGCGATCCACGCGATCCACGCGGGACCGTCGTCAACGCTGCCAAAGGCTGCATTACAGGCGTCACAAGCGCGCCGGACCAGACGCACGTTCGGCAGTTGGGGGTTGCGCTAGCCGGTGTCCGGATCGGACGTCGGGTTGCGTTGCGCGCGCCGACGCGCGTGATCGATGTTCAGGCGCGCGCGGCGGGGACGAGGTCGAGCGCGAGCTTGGTCACGCCGCGCAGCAGCTCCACGCGCACGCTGCGGCCGACGCGATCGCCGCCGAGCACGCGGTGCAGCGTGTCGACGTCCTTGATCGGTACGCCGTCGACGCCGACGATGCGGTCGCCCGCCTTCAAGCCGGCTCGCGCTGCTGGCCCTTCGGGCAGCACCTCGTCGACGCCCACCGCGCCGGCCGCCTCGAGCCGATGGTGCACCATCGTGCGCCGCGGCAGCGGCACGCTCTGCGCGACGATGCCCAACGACGCGCGCCGCACGTGTCCGTGGCGCAGCAGCTCGCTGACCACCCAGCGCGCGGTGTCGGACGGCACCGCAAAGCACAGCAGCTGCGCGCCGGCGATGATGGCGGTGTTGACGCCGACCACGCGCGCACGCGTGTCGAGCAGCGGGCCGCCCGAGTTGCCGGGGTTCAGGCTGGCATCGGTCTGGATCACGCCGTCGATCAGGCGCCCGTTGCGCGCCCGCAGGCTGCGCCCGAGCGCCGACACGACGCCGGTGGTCACGGTGTGCGACAGCCCCTGCGGGTTGCCGATCGCGATCACCACCTGGCCCACGCGCAGCTGCTTCGAATCGCCGAGCTCCAGATGCGGCAACGGCTGCGTGCTGCCGATGCGCAGCAGCGCCAGATCGGTGTCGACGTCGATGCCGACGCGCTGCGCCGCGTGCTCGATGCCGTCGTCGAGCAGGACCGTGATGGCATCGCCGGCGTCGACCACGTGGCTGTTGGTCAGCAGGTACCCGTCGGGCGTGATCAGAAAGCCCGAGCCCGCACCCTCGCCCACGCGTGCTCCGCGGCGCGTGCTCACACGCAGCGACGCCACGCCGCCGCGCGTGCGCTCCAGCGTCTGCACCACGGCGCGCGAATAGGCGTCGAGCAGTTCGGTGTCGTCGGGAATGTCGTCGCGCTTCACAGTCCGATCCAGCCGTGGCGCAGGCCTTCGCGCACCGCCTCGGCGCGCGTGGCCGCGCCCACCTTGGCGAGGATTTGCGCCACGTGGTACTTGGCGGTGTGCGCCGAGATGCCGAGCACCCCGCCGATGTCGCGATTCGACAAACCCTTGCCGAGCAGCTCGAACACCTCGATCTCGCGCGGCGTCAGCGGCTCGCGCTCGCTGGCATCGACGGTCCACGGGGTTTCGCGCACCGACAGGCCCGCCAGCACCGCGCCGATCGCCGCGCGCAGGCGCTGCGCGCTGACACCGGCCGACAGCTGCGCCGTGGCGCCGCCGGCGCCGCGCACGGCGACGCCTTCGTCGAGCAGCACCCAGGCATCGGCATCGTCGTCCGCGCCCCCGGTCGCGACGCGCCATTCGGTGTCGCGCAACGCCGCTGCCACGCCGTCGGCCAGCAGCGGCGTGGCACTGACGATCACGATGCGCGGTGCGTGCTCCACCGGTTCCTTCAACCGCAGCGCGCGTGCGGCCGCTCGGCCACCTGCATCGACAGCGTCTGCGCGCGGCCGCCGCGCGCAATGTCGACGTCGACCTGCGCGCCCACCTGCAGCCGCTCGCGCAGGCCTTCGAGGCTGCGCACCGCCTGACCGCCGAGCGTGACGATCACGTCGCCCACCAGCAGGCCGGCGCGCGCCGCCGGGCCGTCGTCGGACACCGAGCTCACCAGCAGGCCGTCGACGCCGACGCCGTCGCGCTGCGCGCGCACCGGCTGCGCCGCGATGCCGAGGTAGCCCTGCTGCACTCGGCCGTGCGTCAGCAGTTGCTCGACCACGCGCTCGATCGTCGCCGTCGGCAGCACCACGCCGTGATGGCGCGAGAACATCGGGCTGGCCACGCCGAGCAGCCGGCCGGCGGCATCGGCCACCGCGGCACCCGACAGGCCGGGATACAGGCCGCCGTCGAGCCGGATCAGCTGCTCGACGCGCCCGCCGCGCCAGGTGCGCCACGGCCCGCCCACTGCCCCGAGGTGGCCGAAGCTGGCGTGCACCGCACCCGACGGCTCGCGACCGACGGCGAACACCACGTCGCCGACGCGCGGGGTGGCCTCGGCCGCGCGCGGCAGCAGCGGCGTGCCGCGGTCGCTGAACGACACCACCGCGAGATCGGTGCCAGGGTCGATGCCGCGCACGCTGCCCTCGACCTGTTCGCCGTCGGGCAACACCACCGCGACGCCACCCGCGCGCCAGAGCGCCGATGCGCTGGCCACCGCGACACCGGATCGCCACAGCACGCCCGCGCTGCGTTGCCGCCGCGTCACGAGGCCGAGCACCGAGGCGGCCACGCGCTCGACGACTTCGGCCAGCGGCAAGGGTTCGCGTTCACTGTTCATCTGCGGGCTCCGATGGATTCGAATGCACGCATCGTCCGCGCTAGGACGCCGGCGCGCCTCCGCCAACCGGGTTGGCCGCCCCTGCCCGTTCGGGCAGGGGCGTGGGCATCAGATGGGGATGCGCCGCCGCGCGACAAGCCCGCGGCCCGCGCACGGGGGCCGCGTGGCCGCCTCAGGCGGCGCAGTCGCGCACCATCACCACGCTGTCGTGACGTCGCCCTTCGGCATCGCGCATGTAGCCGCGCACCAGCCCGGCTTCGTCGTAGCCGAACCGCTTGTACAGCCGCTGCGCCGGGCTGCCATGCCGCGTGTTCAGCATCAGCAGCGAGCGGCCGCGCCGACGCG
>Ga0207648_10002483_pt1 | contig 19806 bp, 19 predicted proteins | sample KBSMisM32_FD_184310 | JGI IMG/M metagenome (GOLD analysis project Ga0207648, IMG submission 184310) | Miscanthus rhizosphere microbial communities from Kellogg Biological Station, Michigan, USA - KBS Miscanthus M3-2 (SPAdes) (version 2) | ecosystem: Host-associated > Plants > Roots >...
GACGTCGCCGGCTCGCTCGGCATCGCGCTGTTCCCCATGCAGGCTGAGGATGCGGAGACGTTGCTGCGGCGGGCGGACGTGGCGATGTATGTGGCCAAGGAGAACGGTGGCGGCTACGAGGTCTACCAGGACACGTTCGACCGCCATAACCCGCAGCGGCTCACGCTGATCGGACAGGTTCGGCCGGCGCTCGAGACGGGCGAGTTCGTCATGTACTACCAGCCCAAGGTGCGGCTCATGGACGGCCGCGTGGCCGGCGCCGAGGCGCTGATCCGCTGGGAGCACCCGACCCTCGGCCTCGTGCCACCGGACGAGTTCATCCCGCTCGTCGAGAAGACCGTGCTGCTGCGGCCGCTCACCCACTACGTGGCCGAGAGCGTGCTCAAGCAGTGGCGGGAGTGGGCGAGCATGGGCATCCGGCTCCCGATCGCGATCAACGTCTCGCCGCGCTCGTTGCTCGACGCGGACTTCCCCGACCAGATCCAATCGCTGCTGCGTGAGTACGACGTGCCACCCGCGTTCCTGCGGATCGAGCTCACCGAGGGGTTCCTCATGGGCGACTCCGGCCGTTCGATCGCCGTCCTCGACGCGTTGTCCAACGTCGGCGTCGGCCTCTCGATCGACGATTTCGGGACGGGGTACTCGTCGCTGTCCTACCTGAAGCGGCTGCCGATCGAGGAGATCAAGATCGATCGTGCGTTCGTGATGCAGATGCACGTCGACGCGAACGACTTCATGATCGTGCGTGCCACCGTGGACCTCGGTCGGAACCTCGGCCTCCGCGTGGTCGCCGAGGGCGTGGAGGACCTGGCCACCTTCGACCGACTCGCCGATTTCGGCTGCGACGAGGCGCAGGGCTACTACATCTCCAAGCCCATCTCGGCGATCGAGTTCACCCGCTGGCTGTCCGTGCGGAACCTCGATCGGGAGCCGGTCGGCCTCGATGAGGACGACGATCGGCGCCAGCCCCAGCGCGGCCTCCGCGCGATCTGAACCCGATCTCCCGTTGACCCCTTAGACTCCGTTCGGATGCCCCTGTCGTTCGCGGCCGGGGCTTTCGGTGTTGTCTCGAGGAGCGCAAGGAAGGGGGGAGATGTCGCTCGCGGAGCACGTGCAGGCCTTGCTGGGCTCAGAGCCGTTCGAACGGCTGCTGCTGTCGCGCGATCACCCGATCGTGGCTCGCGCCGAGACCGGGGACGCCTTCGTCGCCGCCGGGCTCGCGACGGCGCTCGAGCTCCCGATCCTCGCCCTCGCGCCCGGCCCGCACGAGGCCGAGGCCCTCGTCGCCGACATCGAGGCGTTCCTGCCGGGCGGCGCGGCGCTGTTTCCCGCGTGGGAGGCCCTCCCATACGAGTTGCTCTCACCGACGTCGGAGGTCGCGGCTCGCCGCGCGAACGCCGCTCGACGGATCCGTGAGGCGACCGGTCCGCTCGTCGTCGTCGCGCCGGCGGTGGCGGCGATGCAGGCCGTCGCGCCGACGATCGGCCGTGCCGAACCCATCGAGGTCGCCCCCGGGATGGAGCTCGCGCCCGACGGCCTGGCCGAGCGGCTCGTCGAACTGGGCTACGAGCGGGTCGACGTGGTCGAGCACCGAGGGGAGTTCGCGCTTCGAGGCGGCGTGCTCGACGTGTTCCCGGCCGTCGAGCGACGGCCCGTGCGCCTCGAGTTCTGGGGCGACGAGGTGGAGTCGCTGCGTCGGTTCGTGCCCTCGACGCAGCTGTCGAGTGGCGCCCTCGACGCCGCTCGTATCGACCCGGCGCGTGAGCTGCTCGTCGACGACGAGCTGCGGGAACGAGCTCGCCGAGCCGCACAAGAGGTGAGCGACGAACGGATCGCCGACCTGCTCGGGCGGATCGCGGACGGCGCCGTGCCCGAGGGGCTCGAGTCCGCCGCTCCCTTCCTCGTCGACGAGATGCCGACCATCGCGGACCTGCTCCCAGAGGGCTCATGGGTCGTCGTCACCGAAGCGCGCCGCACGCTCGGCCGCGCGGCGCAGGCGCACGAGGAGGCCGAGGTGCTGGCCGAGGCCCTCACCTGGCCGGGTCCGAGGATCGTCCGGCAAGCCGGCGATGCGCTCGGTGATCACCGGCAGCTGCATCTGTCGGCGTTCACGGAGGGCGAAGACCTCCAGATCCGATCCTGGGGCGCCGCGGGCGGCAGCCCGTCCGAGCTCGCGAACCAGGCGCGCGATCTCGTGGCGCTCGACTATCGCGTGGTCATCGCCGCCCACGGGCATGGATCGCTCGAGCGAGCCCGCGAGGTGTTGGGTGACGTCGACGTTGAAGCCGTCGAGGCGCCGCTCGCATCCGGGTTCGTGTTCGGACCGGGGAAGCTCGCCGTGCTCACCGAGGAGGACCTGTTCGGCGCGCGGCGGTTCACGCGACAGGCGCCGCGGTTCGCAACGCGCCGCAGCGATTCGGTTGCGGATGAGCTGACGCCGGGCGACTTCGCCGTCCATCGCATCCACGGGGTCGGCCGTTATCAAGGGATCGTGCACCGCGAGCTCGCGGGCTCCGAACGCGACTACCTCGTGCTCGAGTACGCCAAGAAGGACAAGCTCTACGTGCCGTCGGATGCCGTCGGCATGGTGGCGCGGTACATCGGCGGAGACGTGCCGCGGATCCACCGGATGGGCGGGTCGGACTGGGCGCGAGCCACGGCCAAGGTCAAGCGGGCGGTGCGCGACATGGCGGGGGAGCTCGTGCGGTTGTTCACCGTGCGGATGTCGGTGCCGGGCCACGCGTTCGGACCGGATACGCCGTGGCAGCGCGAGTTGGAGGACGCCTTCCCCTACGAGGAGACGCCGGACCAGCTGCGGGTGATCGACGACGTCAAGCGCGACATGGAGCGTCCGGTGCCGATGGACCGTCTGTTGTGCGGCGACGTCGGGTTCGGCAAGACCGAGGTGGCCGTCCGCGCAGCGAGCAAGGCCGTGATGGGTGGCAAGCAGGTCGCCGTCCTCGTCCCCACGACCCTGCTCGCCGAGCAGCATTTCCTGACGTTCCGCGAACGGTTCGCCCCGTTCCCCGTGACGGTGCAGATGCTGTCGCGCTTCGTCGATCCGGAGCGGCAAGCGGCGATCGTCGCCGACCTGGCGGCGGGCAAGATCGACGTCGTGATCGGCACGCACCGCCTCCTCGGCAGCGACGTGAAGTTCGCGGATCTCGGACTGCTCGTGGTCGATGAGGAACAGCGGTTCGGGGTCTCACACAAGGAGCGGCTCAAGGCGATGCGGGCGCAGGTGGACGTGCTCACGATGACCGCCACGCCGATCCCGCGCACGCTCGAGATGGCGCTCGCGGGCATCCGGCAGATGAGCACGATCGACACTCCGCCGGAGGATCGCCAGCCCGTGCGAACGTTCGTCGGTTCGTTCGACGAGGACCTCGCCGTCGGGGCGGTGCGGCGCGAGCTGCTGCGGGAGGGACAGATCTTCTGGGTCCACAACCGCGTGGCGACGATCGATCGCCAGGTGGGTCGGCTGCAGGACCTGTTGCCCGACGCGCGGATCGTCGTCGCGCACGGACAGATGGACGAGGAGATCCTCGAGCGACAGATGCTCCGGTTCTGGGAACGCGAGGCCGACGTGCTGGTCTGCACGACGATCATCGAGTCGGGCCTCGACGTGCCCAACGCCAATACGCTGGTGGTGGATCGAGCGGACCTGCTCGGCCTCGCGCAGCTCTATCAGCTGCGTGGGCGGGTGGGGCGCTCCTCGGAGCGTGCGTTCGCGTACTTCTTCTTCCCCGAGCATCGCGAGATGACCGAGGAGGCCCACCTGCGCCTCGCCACGATCTCGAAGCACCAGGCGCTCGGCTCGGGGTTCAAGATCGCGTTGCGGGACCTCGAGATCCGCGGTGCGGGCAACCTGCTCGGCGCCGAGCAGAGCGGCCACATCGCGGCGGTCGGGTTCGACGCGTACGCGCGGATCCTGCAGGAGTCGGTCAACGAGCTGCAGGGCACCGAGGTGACACCGGAGAAGGAGCTGCGGATCGATCTGCCGGTGAAGGCGTTCGTCCCGCCGGGATGGCTCGCCCAGGAATCCCTCCGGCTCGAGCTCTATCGCCGGATCGGGATGGCGGGCGATCATGAAGCTCTCGCGATGATCCGCGACGAGACCACCGACCGGTTCGGCGCGCTGCCGGTCCCGGTGGAGGTGCTGTTCGCGATCGCGTCCCTGCGACTCAGCGCGCAAGGCCTCGGCGTCGAGGAGGTCGCGACCTACCGTCAGCAGGTGCGGATCAAGCCTGTGACGTTGGACGATGTGATCGAGATCGGCCTGTCTTCGGTGATCCCCGGCGCGACCTACGCGGAGGCGACCCGCACGCTCAACCTCGCGCCGGAGCGCGTCTTCGGCGTCGATCTCGTCCGCTGGGTGGAGTCAAGGATGCGGCAGGCGGCGGGGGAGCCGGCCGAGCCCGGACTGCCCGCCCTCATCGCCGAGCCCGCCTCGTAGACTGACCCGATGCATCCCTCCAGGCGATCGGTCGCGCGCGCGCTCGTGCTTGTCGTGCTTGCGCTCGCGACCGCCGCGTGCGCGAGCAGCACCGGACCGCGGCCGGCGGCGACGGTCTCGGGCTCGGACATCACCAACGAACAGCTCGCGAAGACGGCCGGTGTGTTCAAGACGGTCGCCGGGCTGAACCAGCAACCGTGCGGACAGACCGAGGGCGATACCGACACCGCCGATGCGGCTTGCAATCGATTCTCCCTCGGGTTGCTGATCCAGTTCCGTGAGGCAGACCTCTACGCGCAGTCCCATGGCGTCACGGTCGATGACGCCAAGGTGCAGAAGGCGCTCGATTCGTTCGAGCAGAGCGTTGGCGGAGACAAGCTGTCCTCGCAGCTCAGCGCGAACGGCGCGACGGTGGACGATGTGCGGGAACTGATCCGGCTGACGCTCGTGCAGCAGGCGGTTGCGAAGGCGGTGACGGCCGATCGAGTGACCGAAGCACGGCTACGCCAGCAGTATCGGGACTCGATCGCCGACTACACGACGCTGCACGTCGACCACATCCTGGTCGACAGCGAGGCGCAGGCGAAGTCGATCTATCAGCAGGTCACCACGCCCGGGTTCACGCTCCAGGACTTCCAGGCGCTCGCGAAGAAGGTCTCGACCGATCCGAACGCCGCGACGGATGGCGGGGAGCTGAGCGTGACCGCCAGCCAGCTCGTCAGTGAGTTCTCGACAGCCGCCCTGAAGCTCCAGCCGGGCGAGATCTCCCAGCCGGTGCAGACCCAGTACGGCTGGCACGTCATCTGGATGATCGGTACCGACGTCACGCCCTACGCGCAGGCGCGGGCCAAGGTCCTGCAGACCGCGAGCACCAACGAGTTCGAGGGGTGGCTCCGGGACCAGGCCTCGCAGGTCGTCGTCGATCCGAGCTTCGGTCGCTACGACACGCAGCAGCTCCTCGTCGTGCGTATCGCGAGCACCGATCCGAGCGCGACCCTGCCGGCGGCGAATACCCCGGTCAACGCGACACCCTCCCCGTGACCCGCGAGCCCATCGCCGAGGGCCCCGTGCCGTCCTCGCGCGGCGGCGAGGCGCTGCTCGATCTGATCCGCGTGCAGGCGCGCTTGCGCGCCCCCGGCGGCTGTCCATGGGACCGGGAGCAGAACCACCGCACGCTCGCACGGCACCTGTTAGAGGAGACCCACGAGCTCCTGGAAGCGATCGATGCCAACGACGACGCGGGCATCCGCGATGAGCTCGGCGACCTGCTGCTCCAGGTGACGTTCCATGCCCAGATCGCGGCCGACGAGGGCCGATGGGACATCGATGAGGTCGCCGATGCCTTGGTCGCGAAGCTGGTGCATCGACATCCGCATGTCTTCGGGGACGTCCAGGTGGCCGACGCCGACGAGGTCCTCGTCAACTGGGAGAAGCTCAAGGCTGAGGAGACCGGCGGCCGCAAGGCCGTCGATGAGGACATCCCGGCGTCGTTGCCTGCTCTCGCGCGCGCCGCGAAGGTGCAGCGGCGCGCCGCCGGATGGGGGTTCACGTGGCGGAGCCTCGACCAGGCGCTCGCGAAGCTCCGGGAAGAGGTCGCCGAACTCGCCGACGCCGGCGAGGATCCCCAGCGAGCGGAGGCGGAGCTCGGTGATGTGCTGCTCGCGACGGTCGCGGTGGCGAGGATGGTGGGGCTCGACGCCGAGTCGGCGCTCAGGCGGGCGACCGCGCGTTTCGCCGCGCGTGCCGAGGGAACCCTCGCGCTGGCGACCGAACGTGGCCTCGACCCAGAGGCCCTCAGCGATGACGAGTTGCTGGCGCTGTACGGCGAGGTCAAGGCCCCGGAGCATGGGTGATGATCTCGACCGGATCGTCGCGATCGACGACCTGTACGCGGCCCCGCCGGACGCGTCGTATCGATGAGGGTGCGCTGCCGGGTCGGGGCACCGACCTCGGGTAGCATCGGCCCTCGATGAGCACGATCGCCGAGGTGCATGCGCGCCAGATCCTCGATTCTCGGGGCGACCCGACGGTGGAGGTCGACATCGTGCTCGATGACGGGGCGGTCGGTCGGGCGGCGGTGCCCAGCGGTGCCTCCACCGGTGAGCACGAGGCGCGCGAGCTGCGTGACGGCGATCCCGCCCGGTACCGCGGCAACGGGGTGACGCGAGCCGTCCAGAACGTCAACGGCCCGATCGCCGAGGCGATCGCCGACCTCGATGCGTCCGATCAGCGCGAGGTCGACCGTACCCTGATCGACCTCGACGGCACCCCGAACAAGGAGGCGCTCGGCGCGAACGCGGTCCTCGGTGCGTCCCTCGCGGTCGCGCGCGCCGCCGCAGACAGCTCAGGGCTGCCGTTGTATCGCTACCTGGGGGGACCGAACGCACACCTGCTGCCTACCCCGATGCTGAACGTGATCAACGGCGGGGCGCACGCCGACAACGAGCTCGAGCTGCAGGAGTTCATGCTCGTGCCGGTCGGCGCGGCGTCGTTCACCGAAGGGCTGCGGTGGGGGACGGAGTGCTTCCATGCGTTGCACGGGTTGCTGAAGGACAAGGGCCTCGCGACCGCGGTGGGCGACGAGGGCGGGTTCGCACCCGCGGTCTCCACCGGCGCGGAGGCGTGTGAGCTGCTGCTGCAGGCGATCGAGATCGTCGGGCTGGAGCCCGGTGACGAGATGGCGATCGGCCTGGACCCCGCGACCAGCGAGTTCTACCGCGACGGCGCCTACCACCTGGAGGGCAGCGCGCGCTCGACCGACGACATGATCGCGTACTGGTCCGGGTTGCTCGATCGATTCCCGATCGTGTCGATCGAGGACGCGTGCGCCGAGGACGATTGGGAGGGGTGGGCCACGATCACCCGCAAGCTTGGTGGGCGCGTGCAGCTCGTCGGCGACGATCTGTTCGTTACGAACACGGAACGGCTCGAGCGCGGCGTCCGTGACAGCGCCGCGAATGCGATCTTGATCAAGGTGAATCAGATCGGCACGCTGACCGAGACGCTCGATGCGATCGCGCTCGCGCAACGCGCGAGCTTCGGCGTGGTGATCAGCCACCGCAGCGGTGAGACCGAGGACACGACGATCGCCGACCTCGCCGTGGCGACGAACGCGGGCCAGCTCAAGAGCGGGGCCCCCAGTCGCGGCGAGCGCACCGCCAAGTACAACCAACTGCTGCGCATCGAGGAGGAGCTCGGCGAGACGGCGCGCTACGCGGGCGCTGCGTGCATCGCTGGCCGACCGCCAGGGGGCGCGACGGCGCCATGAGCGCACGGGCCACGGCGACTTCCCCCGCCAGAGCCCAGGGGAAGGACGCGGATCGTGTCTTGCGCGTGCGCATCACGCCCCGCGCGTCGATCCTCGGCTTCGTCATCCTGGTGTCCGCGATCTTCGCGGTTGCTCCCGCCCGGGCCTACCTCGATCAACGCGCCGAGCAGCAACGACTGACGCATCAGGTGACGGAGCTCCAGGTTCGCAACGACGAACTCGAGCAGCAGCTGGCGCGGCTGCACGACCCCGTCGAGCTCGAGCGGCTCGCTCGCGAGTGCCTCGGGCTCGTCGATCCCGGCCAGGTCGCGTTCGTCGCGATCCACCAAGCTCAGGGCCCGGTGCCGCCCAACTGCGACTGACCGACGAAGCGCAGCTCAACCGCCTCGCACACCCAGTCGTAGCCGATCCGCGTGTAGATCGCGTTGGAGGTCGGGTTGGCGAGGTCCGTGTGGAGGTAGCACGCGGTGCGGCCGTGGGCCAGCTCGTCCGCACTCACATGCGCGACGAGGGCGGTCGCGTACCCTCGCCGCCGATCGGCGGGCGGCGTGTATACCGGGCCGATGCGTGCGCCTCCTGGTGGCGCGGGGGACACCCCCGTCATCGAGACGGGCCGGTCGGCGTCGGTCCAGAGCCAGTACCCGCCTTCCTCGAGTGCGGCCCGCATCCGGCGACGCCGCATCGCCTGATCGCTGACGGAGTGCGGGATCGCTTCGGCGATGAAGTCCTCGAGCCACCCGCCGAGGAGCTCGAGATCGTCGCCCGTCCCGAGCCGCGGAGAGCCTCGGGCGTCACCCCGGTCCCGCACGGTCTTGAGCTCGTAGACGCCTTGTCGCGTGTCGACCTCCGTGGTCTCGCCCAGTCGCGCCGTCCAGGCTGCGGCGAAGTCCTCCGCCTCGGGGAGCGCGGCGACGATCCCGGGTGGGCGCATGCCGGCCCCGGCGATCGCCTCGACGAGGGCCTCGAGGGCCACCGGACCGCCCGCCTGGGCGACCACCAGGTGGTGCGGCGGGGTCTGCAGCGCGGCTCCGACCAGCGTCGAACCGTCCGTCACCGACCATAGGTGGAACGTCGGATAGACCTCCGGCCGGCGTTCGAGCAGGTCGAGGATCCCGAGCATGAGGTTGTGGCGTGCCGGCGCCCGCGACAAGAGGGGGGCGACCGCCGCGGCGTACTCGCCCGGATCGTCGTGAGCACGGACCTCCATCGGTCGATGCTACCGAGCGGCCACGCCCGCATTGACGTGCGGGTTCCCTCTCCCGCATGCTTGGCGCCTGCCCGGGATCGACCCGGGCGCGAGGAGGAGAGCCAGATCGCTATCGAGGTCGGCGCGACGGTCACGGCGACCGTCATGCGCATCGAGAACTACGGCGCGTTCCTGCAGCTCGAGGACGGACGGATGGGCCTGGTCCACATCTCCGAGATCGACCGGAACTACGTCAAGGACGTCCGCGAACACCTGCGCGAAGGGGACAACGTCGAGGCCAAGGTCGTTGCGATCAAGGACGACGGCAAGATCGACCTCTCGATCAAGGCGCTCCAAGACCCCGCGCCCCCACGTCCGTCGCGTCGCGGCAGCGACCCGGAGTTCGAGCAGATGCTCAAGAAGTTCATGCGGCAGAGCGAGGAGCGCCAGGTCGACTTCCGCCGCGCCACAGAGCACAAACGCAAGTAGCCGGGCGCGATGCCTCCCGAGCTCCGCGGTTCCGATCTCGAGATCGTCCGCGCCCAGCTCGGTCGTGCACCGACGACGTCATTCGACGTCATCGTGCGGTGTCCGGCCGGTCACCCCCTCGTGATCCGGAACGCCCCGGTCGCAGCCGACGGGTCGCCGTTCCCGACGATGTACTGGCTGACGTGCCCCGAGGCGGTCGCGGCCGTGTCGCGCCTGGAGGCAGACGGCTGGATCACCCGGCTCAATGACCGGTACGACAACGACGAGGCGTTCCGCTCCGACGTCGAGCGCGCGCACGCCGATGCCTCGGCCGATCGCGCACGCGTGTTGCCCGAGGCCGGCGGGTGGGGCGGCGTCGGCGGCACCCGACGCGGGCTGAAGTGTCTGCACGCGCACTACGCGAACCACCTCGCCGGGGGGGAGGATGCCGTCGGGGGGTGGGTGGCGACCCAGGTCGAGCCGATCCACGCCGAGCACCGCGCGGGCGGACGCATCGCGGTGATCGATCAGGGCACTCACTCGTGCCGGCTGCTCGTCGTGGAACGGGGTCCCGACGGGGAGCCGATCGAGCTGGCGAGCGACATGATCATCACGAAACTCGGCCAGGGCGTCGATGCGACGGGTTCCCTGCAACCGGAGGCCATCGCACGGAACGAAGCGGTCTTCGCACGCTACTGCCGTCGTGCGCGGGCGTTGCATGTCGAGCGGATCCGCGTCGCGGCGACGAGCGCCGTACGCGATGCCGCGAACCGGGACGTGTTCACCGAGATGGTGCGACGCCACGCCGACGTCGACCCCGAGGTGCTGGACGGTGACGAGGAGGCTCGGCTGGCGTTCCTCGGCGGCACGCGCGGCCTCGATCCCGCCGACGGGCCGTTCTTGCTGGTGGACATCGGCGGCGGCTCCACCGAGTTCGTCGTGGGGCGCGAACCGGGGCGTGCGGAGCATCGCGTCAGCACCCAGATGGGATCGGTCCGGCTGACCGAGCGCTTCGTCTCGACCGATCCGCCGGACCCTGGTGAGCTGGCCGCGATGCGGCGTGAGATCGGCGACCGGTTCGACGAAGCCGAGCTCGCCGTTCCCGAGGTCCACATCGCGCGCACGTTCGTATCCGTCGCCGGCACCGCGACGACGATCCAGGCGATCGCGCTGGGCCTCGATCGGTACGACGTCGAGGCAACGCACCGATCGTGGTTGTCCGCCGACGATGCCGAGCGCGTCCTGACCGAGCTCGCGGCGCAGACCAACGCCGAGCGGGCGGCGATCCCGGTGATGGCGCCCGGGCGCGGCGACGTGATCGTTGCGGGCGGCGAGATCCTGCTCGGAGCCATGCGCCGGCTCGGCTTCGAGCGAACACTCGTATCCGAGACGGACATCCTGCAGGGGTTGGCTTTGGACGCGCTGAGCGTCCGGTAGCCTGACCGGCATGCCCAGCAAGGCCAGGGATCGCCAGCTCGCCAAGGGTGCCGAACGACGTCGTCAGGAACGCCGCCGCGCCCAACGCCGCCGCGCGATCGCCCTCGGCAGCGCCGGTGCGATCGCCGGTGCGCTCGTGATCGCATTGGGGTACACGATCTTGCAGCGCGACGACACGAACCCCGCCGACGCCACGCCGACGCCGACGGTGTCGCCGACGACGCCTCCCAAGACCGGGCCCCCGAAGCAGACGGGGACCGTCACCGCCAAGACGAAGCCCCCCGCGACGGTCGCGTGCGGTGCCCCCGTCCCTGCGTCCGCCAAGACCCCGAAGCTGCAGTTCGATCACGCGCCAACCGTCGATCAGGTCCTGGAGAAGAACCTCGACTACACCGCCGTCATGCAGACGTCCTGCGGTGACATCACGATCTCGCTGGATCCGAGCGCCGCTCCGCAGACGGTGGCGAGCTTCGTCTTCCTCGCGCAGCATCACTACTTCGACGGCACGTTCTTCCACCGGGTGGTCGACTCGATCGATGTCGTGCAGGGCGGTGACCCGACGGGCAGCGGTCGAGGTGGTCCCGGCTACACGATCCCCGATGAGGCGACCGGCAGTGAGCACTACACCCCGGGCACCGTCGCGATGGCCAAGAGCTCTGCACCGAACAGCGGCGGGAGCCAGTTCTTCTTGATCACGGGGCCCGAGGGCGCCAACCTCGACGCCAACGCCGTCTACACGATCTTCGGGAAGATCACCCACGGCCTCGACGTTGCGAAGCAGATCAACGCGTTGATGCCGAAGAAGGGCTACGACGGCATGCCGACCGAGGCCGTGTACATCGATCGCGTGACGATCGAGACGGCGAAGACGCCGAAGCCCTCGCCCAGCCCGAGCGGCTGATCTAGGGGAACGCCGGCGTCGCCGCCGGAGCAGCAGCCGCGAGCCAGTCGTCGATGTCGCGTCGCAACCCGGCCTTCCGTGACGCGTCGGCGAAGCTCGCGTCGACGCCCGCCCGCGCGAGGTCCGCGATCGCGGCGTCATCCAGGGCCCACGTGTCGCGGGCCATCTCGAAGACCTCGGTCAGCCACGCTCCGAACATCGCTGGGTCGTCGCTGTTCAGCGTCACCACCACACCGGCGTCTCGCAGCAGCGGGAACGGGTGACTCGCGAGGTCGGGGGAGGCGCCGGTCGCGACGTTCGAGATCGGGCAGAGCTCGAGGGGGAGCCGCCGCTCGGCCAGCTCGAGGACGAGCACGGGATCCTCCGCGGCACGCACGCCGTGGCCGATCCGATCCGGACGCAGGTACCGGATCGTGGCGCGAACGTTCTCGGGGCCCGCCCATTCGCCGGCGTGGGGCACGCTGCGCAGCCCCGCGTCGGCGGCGCGCCGGAACAGCGGGGCGAACGGCGCGACGTCGGTCCGCTCGCTCCCCGCGCAGTTCAGCGCGACGACACCTCTTCCCGCGTACCGGCACGCGACCTCGACCGTGCGCTCGGCGTCGTCCAGCCCGTTGTCCCGCACGATGTCGGGACACAGCTGCACGGTGACGCCGGATCGTGCCTCACCTGCCGCGAGCCCATCGAGCACCGCTTCGATCGGGCCGTACCAGTCGTCGCCGAACCGGCGCGCGTGGTTCCCGGGGCTGAATACCACCTCGGCGTAGCGGACACCGGTCGCGGCCAGGTCCTCGCAGAGCTCCACGGCCAGCCGCCGGAAGTCCCCCAGGTCGCCGAAGAGCCGGCAGAGCTCGAGGTAGTTGTCGATGAAATCTGCCGGTCCACCGAACGTCCACCCGTCTCCCTCGAGGCCGTGGGGGAGCGCGGCACCGTCGCGATCGGCCAGCTCCCGCAGCAACGCGGGGCGAGCGCTTCCCTCGAGGTGGATGTGCAGCTCCACCTTGGGAAGCGTCCGCAGGTCGCGCATCTGTCGATGGTAGCGGCCGCACCCGTTCGCCCCCTGGGTAGCCTTCGGCGATGGGCCGCTACACCTACGGTGACTCGGAGCTGGCGGGCGACCGCCTCGAGCTGGTCGCCGAGCTGTTCGACCCGACGAGCCGGTCGTTCCTGCGAGCGGCGGGCGGGTCACCGTCGCTGGCGGTCGACCTCGGTTGCGGGCCCGGCGCGACGACCACGTTGATCCGGGACGCGACCGGCGCACGCAGGGCGGTCGGCGTCGATCGCTCGCTGACGTTCGCTGAGCGAGCCCGGTCGCAGACCGGGCTCGCGTTCGTGGTTGCCGACGTCGCCGGCCCGCACCTCCCGGTGCGGGCCGCCGACCTCCTCTACGCGCGGCTCCTGCTCGCCCATCTGCCCGATCCGGCGAGCGCCGTGGCCAGATGGTCAACCATACTGACCATCGGTGGGCGGATCTTGGTCGACGATCTGGAGACGATCGAGACCGACGACGACGTGTTCCGCACCTACCTGGACGAGGTGGCGCTCGCCGTCGTCCGCGAGCAGGGCGGTGCCCTGTTCGTCGGCCCGGCCCTGCGCGCGGCGCCGGATCCGACGGGGCTCGAGCGCACGCACGATGCGGTCGCGACGTTCGCACCGTCGCCCGGCGAGACCGCCCGCGTGTTCGCCATGAACCTGCGTGTGCTGACCGACCGCGGAGAGGTCGAGGCTCGCCCATCGCTCGCCGACGCTCTCGACGCGATCGTTGCAGGTCGTCGGTCGGCCGACCCCGTCCGCTGGCACGTCCGGCAGCTCGCGTGGGAACGGACCGGCTAGGCTCCGCTCGTGCGCGCGAACCTGATCGCCGGTGAGTGGGTGCACGGCACCGAGGTGGTCACCGACAGGAATCCGTCCGATCTCTCCGACGTGGTCGATGAGTTCGCGGTCGCCGACGAGGCACAGGTGGACACCGCCATCGCGGCCGCCACGGACGCGGCGCCGATCTGGGCCGCCGCCACACCGCAGGAGCGCAGCACCGCGCTCGAGACCGTCGGGCTCGAGCTCGCGGCGAGGGCCGCGGAGCTCGGCGAGCAGCTCTCGCGCGAGGAGGGGAAGCCGCGAGCGGAGGGCATCGGCGAGGTGCAGCGCGCCTCGCAGATCTTCAGGTTCTTCGCGGGGGAGGCGCTTCGGATCCCTGGCGAGCACGTGCGGAGCGTCCGTCCCGGCGTCGATATCGACATCCTCCGTGAGCCCCTCGGGGTCGTCGGCATCATCACGCCCTGGAACTTCCCCATCGCGATCCCCGCCTGGAAGATCGCGCCCGCGCTCGCGTACGGGTGCGGGGTGGTCTTCAAGCCCGCGGAGATGGTGCCGGCGAGCGCGTGGTCGCTCGTGGACATCCTTTCGCGTGCCGGGCTTCCGGCCGGTGTGTGCAACCTCGTGATCGGACCGGGACGGGTCGTGGGGGAGCGACTCGTGCACGACCCACGCGTGCGCGGCGTGACCTTCACGGGCTCGCAAGCTGTGGGGAAGGGTGTCGCGCTGGGCCTCGCGCAACGGTTCGGCCGCGCGCAGCTCGAGATGGGCGGGAAGAACCCGCTCGTCATCCTGGACGACGCCGATCTTGACGTGGCGCTGGACTGCGCGATCCAGGGCGCGTACTTCCAGACCGGGCAGCGCTGCACCGCGAGCAGCAGGCTGATCGTGACCGCCGGCATCCACGATCGGTTCGTCGACGCGATGCGCGAGCGGATGCGAGATCTGCGGGTCGGGCACGCGCTCGCAGACGACACGAAGATCGGACCGGTCGTGTCCGAGGACCAGCTGCGACAGGACCTCGACTACCTGTCGGTCGGTGCCGAGGAGGGCGCGGAGCTCGCGTTCGGCGGCCGGCGGCTCGACCGCGAGACGGACGGCTACTTCCTGGAGCCGGCCTTGCTCATCGAGACGCGGAACGAGATGCGGATCAACCGTGAGGAGATCTTCGGACCGGTGGCGACGGTGCTGCGCGCCGAGGACCCGGAGCACGCGCTCGCGTTGGCGAACGATACCGAGTTCGGGCTGTCCGCCGGCGTGTGCACGACGTCGCTGCGGCACGCGGCGATGTTCCGCGACGGGCTGCAGGCCGGCATCGTGACGATCAACCTGCCGACCGCGGGGGTCGACTACCACGTGCCGTTCGGCGGGACGAAGGGCTCATCGAGCGGTTCGCGGGAGCAAGGGCGCTACGCGGTCGAGTTCTTCACGACCGTGAAGACCGTGTACGTCAAGCCCTAGCCTCGGGCCTCGAACAGCTCCATCCTTGCGCCGAACCCGGTGCCGCTGCCCAGATCCAGCGCATAGGCGGCGTGGGGCACCCTCGAGCCGATCACGCGGAGCGCTTCGCCGTGCAGCGGTGGACGGGCGATGGCGTACCTCGCGGCGATCGACCGACCGTGGAAGGGGTTCCGCGCCAGGTTCGAGCCCATCCGCTGGTTGTATCAGCCGCTGGGGAGCGCGCCCGAGGAGCTGCGTTGACCCTGTCGCGGAGGCGCGGGTAGCCTGCCCGCGTCGTGACGCCCGACACGCTCGCTCCTCCCTTCTTCCTCGCCGCCGGCCTGCTCGTCCTCGCCGGGGCGGTCAAGGTGGTTGCGCCGGATGCGACGGCACAGGCGATCATCGACGCTGACCTGCCGGGATCGCGGTCTGTCGCTCGTCTCGTCGGCCTCGTGGAGATCGCGATCGGGATCTGGGCATCGGTGGCTCCCGCCGCCGGCGGCGCGATCGCGTGCGGGGCACTCTACCTGGGGTTTGCGGGATTCCTGGGCTACGTCCTCGTCGTACATCCGGACGCAGGGTCGTGTGGGTGCGCTGGTCCGACGCCCGTTCCCCCGAGCCGCCTGCACCTGACCCTGGACATGCTGGCGGGCCTGGTTGCGTTCGCGTACGCGTTCACCGTCGCTCCTTCGCTGGCCACGTGGCTCGACACGTTGGGCTGGGGTGCCGTGCCCGTCACGCTCGGGGTGGCGCTCGCCGGGTGGCTCGCGGTGGTTGCGGTGACGGTGGGGCCCGGGGCGTACCGCTCCTGGACGCCATCGGTCCACGACCATGACGCGGAGCCGCACGGCCACGATCATGCGGTCGCCGACCGGGAGCTCGAGGCCGCCGGTGTGGTCTCGGGACACGCGAGCCTCTGGCCGGGGACGAAGGACGGATGAGCGCCGTCCTGGACGCTGCGACCAGGGCGGTCACCGCTCGCCCTCGGGTGAAGCGCCGGGCCCGGGTGGCGGAGGTCGCCAGCGCGCTGGCGACCTCGCCCGTCCGGTACGCGACCCGCCCGGTCACCGCTCGCCAAGTCGTTCGCACGACGTGCTCGTCGTGCTCGGGCGGGAGCCGATGCTGCGGTTCGTACACCGCTCTGTGCTGCACCCTGCCGGGCGGGGACAACTTCGGTTGCCCGCCGAACACCTTCATCGGCGGCTGGTGGCAGTGCAACTACGGCGGCGGGAACCTCTGCGGGACCACCAACATGCGCTACTACCTGGACTGTTCGATCAAGCCGGGCTCGCAGTGTCCGGGCGGGTGCCACTGCGGTGACAACCGCTGCAAGAACTTCAAGACGTGCTGTGTCGTGTTCCGCTACGGGAACTGCAACACGGATATCGGCGCGGTCACCGCGATCCAGTGCCGGCTCGTCACCTGCGTGATCCCGTGCCGGATCGACTGCCTCGACTGCAACTGCTCCACAGCCGTGGACCAGACCACCTGCCAGCACGACGCGGGGTGCCTGTGAGCTCCGGCGTGCTGACCGCGCTGGTGATCGTCGAGACGATGGTGCTCGCACTCCTGGCCGTCGTCGTGGTGTCGCTGCTGCGGAGCCACGCCGAGCTGCTCCGGCGCTTGCCCGCGCCAGACGAAGACGAGCACCGTGCGCACGGGGCAGCGTTGCCGATTCAGCGCGAAGCGACGCTGCCGACCGACCTGCCCACGCCAAGGCGACGGGCGAGCGAGGCCCACGACGTTGTCGGAACGACCCTGGACGGCGATCACGTGGTCGTCTCCGCCGCCTCCGGGAGCGACACGCTCTTCGCGTTCCTGTCGAGCGGGTGCCTGACCTGTCAGGGGTTCTGGGACGGGCTGCGTCCGGATGTGCGGAAGCCCTTGCCCGGTGATGCGCGCGTCGTCGTGGTGGTGAAGGATCCCGCGTTCGAGTCGCCGTCGAAGCTCGCGCGGCTCGCGCCCGCCGACATCCCGGTCGTGCAGTCCTCCGCCGCATGGGACGACTTCGAGGTGCGGATGTCGCCGTACTTCTGCTTCGTCGACGGGATGAGCGGCGAGGTGCGCTCCGAAGGCGCGGCGATGAGTTGGGACCAGGTCTCGTCCCTGCTCACCGACGCGCTCTTCGACGAGGAAGCATCGCGGGCGGTCGACGGCGCGTGAACGTCGTGGTCGCGCTCGGTCTCGCGATGGCCGTGGCGGCGGGCCTGCGATCGACGTGGTCGCCCTGAGGCACATCGATGCTGGGAAGCATCACGCCGCTCGGGGAGCGGGGACGCGGATCGAGGTGGTGGCTGACGGTGTCGGCCTACCTCCTGGGCTCCGTCGTGGGCGGCGCGATCGCCGGAGGCGTGCTCGGCTGGATCGGGAGCGGCATCGACCTGGGTCCCGGGTCGCGGCTGCTGATGCTCGGCGTCGCAACGCTCGTCGGCATCGCGTTCGATCTGCAGATCGGCGGACTGCGGTTGCCGACCGTCCACCGTCAGGTCGAAGAGTCGTGGCGCACCCGGTACCGCGGATGGGTCTGGGGACTCGCGTTCGGGTTCCAGCTCGCGCTCGGCGTGGTCACGGTCGTCACGTCCTCCACGGTGTACCTCACATGGCTCGCTGCGCTGTTGAGCGGGTCGGTGCGCGGGGGCATCGCCATCGGCGTCACGTTCGGTGTGGTGCGAGCGGCGCCGATCCTCACCGTCGCTCACGTGCGGCTGCCCGCGCAGCTGCCCGGCGTCGACGCGACCCTTCGGCGCCTCGCCGTTCCCGCCCAGCGGCTCAACCTCGCGACTGGCGGGACGGTCGCCGCGCTGGCCTTGGCGGGGGCGATCCGGTGACACAGCTCCGCGCCCACGGCATGGCCATGTCGCTGCATCGCGGGTGGGAGGCGCGGGTCTGGGTGCCCGATCTGCCGCCGCCTGCGGAGAATCATCCGGTCGTCCGTCTCGCGAACTTCGCGCTCCCGAGCTCACGCAACACCTACGCAGAGGATGTCGCCGACGCACTGCGGCCCGGGCAGGTCGTGGCGTCGCTCGCCGAGTTCTCCCCGGCGCTCGCCGATCGGGGTCTCTACGCTCCGCAAGGTGTGCCGCGTGTGCACGTCGGCGACCTCGATCCACGGGCGGTGCAGCGGCAAGGGCACGGTCGCGCGGGCGTGCAGCGCTTCTTCTCGGTCGGTGGCCGTGCGTTCAGCCTGTACGTGGTCGCGCGGGAAGGCGCCGGCCTTCCCGCCGCGATGGCCGCGCTCGACACACAGCTGCGCGATGCGGTGGTGGACCCGCGATGACCGCCGCCGGATGGATCGTGATCGGGGTGGTGATCCTCGCCGTCGGCTGGCTCGGGCTCGCGCTCGTCGGGCTCGTCCGGGAGCAGGCCGGGTTGCGCGCGCGCGTCGAGGACCTCGAAGCGACCGCCGCGCCGCTGCATCTTTCTTCCGGCCTCGCCGTCGGACGACCGGCGCCGGCGTGGTCGATCACCACGCCGAGCGGCGAGGCGGTCACGTCGGCGTCGCTGGCAGGTCTGCGGCACGTCCTGGTCTTCGCCGATGCGGATTGCCGCGCGTGCGACGAGCTCGTTCCTGGTGTGGTTCAGGCATCCACGGAGGGCGCCCTGCCGCCGGTCGTGATCGTCGGGCGCGGGGATGCGGCGACGATGCCCGCCGCATGGCGAGCCGCGACCGTCGGCGTGGAGCACGATGGCGACGTGAGCGCCGCGTTCGACGTCGAGGTGACGCCGCACGTGTTCGTCGTGGACGACGGTGGGGCGGTCGTGGCGCAGGGCGGCGCGGTCAACCTCCGCGACGTCGAGGAGCTCGTCACCGCCGGCGGTGGGATCACGATCGTCCGGGACGCCGATGCCTGACACGCTCACGCGTCGCGGCTTCGTCACCCGCGCGAGCGGGGTCGCACTCACGGGGCTCGGACTGGCCGCGGGACTCCGACGTGACCGCGCGTCCGCGCACGTCAAGCCCCCGCCCTGTCGCGTGCGGTGTGAGCCGATCAGTCGTACGGGGTGCCTGTGCGGTGGCAACCTTTACCGATGCTCGGGGTGTGGCGGGAGCTTCCACGCGTGCATCGGTCGCCGTCGGTTCGGCTGGTTCTGCCTCCGCCGCTCCTGCTGAGCCCTCACGTCGAGGAGCGGAGCCACACGTCGTAGCGCCGGAACCTCCGCTCGTATCGATCGAACGAAACCCGGTGGGTCGAGCCGGTCAGGGCGATCGACGGCTCGTCGTTGATCCGGTAGGGGCCCCGAGCGGCGTTCGTGAGCCGAAGGGGTGCCTCCCAGGTCGCCCCGTCGTCGGGGCTGACGCGATACAAGACGTCGGTCCTTGAGCCAGGCGCCAGCGGTGCGCACGGCGGGTTCCCCAACGGGTTGCGACGACACCCCGCGACGGCAACCGCGAGCCCCGACGTGCCGAAGGGCACCGCCGCTGGTCCGTAGCCAGCCAGATAGCGCACGCCGCCGACCATCGCCGGCCACGTGAACACGGAGGAAGGGCTCGACACGGCGGCGCCGTCGAAGGTGACCACGTCGAGCCCGGCGGGTGTCGTATAGACGATCGCCACACGTGGGTCGCTCGGATCGTCCGCGCCGGCCACCGCCGGGTACTGGGGACCGCGGTTCGGGCTGGTCGTCGTGAGGACCGTGGGAGTCGCGCCGGCGAAGTCGTCGCCGCTCGTCGCGGAGGTCAGGGCCACCTGGCGCCCGCCGTTGTCGGTGAACCACGCGACCGCCACGTTGTCCCCGCTCGCCCCGACGTCGGGGAGTCCGGCGAAGCCCTCCGCCCGACCGAACGGCGTGGACGTGGTCGAGCCGATCTTCGCCTTCGACCAGTGGCGGCCGAGGTCGTC
>Ga0207648_10002490_pt1 | contig 19773 bp, 14 predicted proteins | sample KBSMisM32_FD_184310 | JGI IMG/M metagenome (GOLD analysis project Ga0207648, IMG submission 184310) | Miscanthus rhizosphere microbial communities from Kellogg Biological Station, Michigan, USA - KBS Miscanthus M3-2 (SPAdes) (version 2) | ecosystem: Host-associated > Plants > Roots >...
GATGGCGTTTTGCGCTGCCACCTCAAACCAATAGAAGGAACCGTTGGTCAGACCGGTGACGACCAGGCTGGTCGCCGTGGCACCTGCCGGACGCAGCGCACCCACCTGAGCGCCGGAGCTGTCGAGCACGCGGACCTGATATCCGGTGATCGGCGAGCCGCCGTCGGTCGACGGGGCGGTCCAGTGCACGGTCGCCGACGCGTTGCCGGGCGTCACGGTGCCGATCGTGGGCGCACTCGGAAAGGTTGGCGCCGACGGCGGTCCGCCGTTCGCGAAGCCGGCGTCGACGAGGCGAACGGCCGCGTTGGCCTCTTCGGAGAACACGAAGCCGCCGCTCGGGGTCGACGCCACGGCGAACGGCATGTCGATGTTGGCGGCTGTCGCCGGGCCACCGTCCCCGTCGCGGAATACCGACACGTTGCCGGTGCCGGCAACGGTGGTGATCACGCCAGTAGGCGAAACCCACCGCACCTTGTCGCCGAAGAAGTCGGCGATCAGGAAGCCACCATCCGGTGTGGGTGCGACGCCCATCGGCGTGTTGAGCTGTGCGGCGGTCGCCGCACCGCCGTCGCCGGAGCTGCCCTTGACGCCGGTGCCCGCGACGGTGGTGATGGTCCCGGCGGGGGACACACGGCGCACCCGCGAGTTGACCTCGTCACCGATCAGGAAGCCACCGTCCGGCGTTGCCGCCACCGTGTAAGGGCTGTTCTGTCCGAGCTGTGCCGCGGTCGCCGGGCCGCCGTCGCCGGAGAAGCCGGGCGTGCCGGTGCCGGCGACCGTCGTGATCGTCCCGGCGGGTGACACCCGCCGCACCCGTGAGTTGCCGGTGTCGGCGATCAGGAAGCCGCCGTCCGGTAGCGCCGAGACCCCGGACGGGGCGGACAGTTGCGCCGCAGTTGCCGCGCCGCCGTCGCCGGAGTACCCGGGCGTGCCGGTGCCGGCGACCGTCGTGATGATCCCGGCGGGTGACACCCGCCGTACCCGGGCCTGGCCGGCGTCGGCGATCAGGAAGCTACCGTCGGGCGTCACCGCCACCCCAAGTGGGGCCTTCAAGTCGGCTGCGGTGGCCGGGCCGCCGTCACCGGAGAACCCGAAGTTGCCGGTGCCGGCCACGGTGTTGATCGTTCCGTCGGGGAATATCCGCCGCACGCGGCCGTTGCCGGCGTCGGCGATCAGATAGCCACCGTCGGGAAGTACCGCCACTCCGGTCGGAGTGTTGAGCGTGGCCGCGGCCGCGGGTCCGCCGTCGCCGGAAAAGTTGCCGAACGAGTCGGATCCGGCGATGGTGCTGATGGTGCCGGACGCCGCTATGGCCTGCGACGGGAGGATGAAACCGGCGGAAAGCGAGGTCGCCAGTGCGACCATTGCTACGCGGCTCTTCCGCCACCCGGTTCGGGCGGCGAGAGGTCTACTGAGTTGGGGGGTGGGAGTTGGCAATTTTCTGTCCTTTCTCGGATCATTTGGATGACTTGGGGGTGACTCCTGGGAGCGACTCCGAGACGGGCACGCCACCGTCCCACGGCGGTGCCCGTCTCGGATCGCTTCGGCTCCGACCTACCCGACGTGGAAGGGGATCTGGACCACGTTGGAGATCGGATCGACCGTGGACATGTCGACGATGCCCGGTGCAGTGCCGTCGACGACGAACACCGTCAGCACGGCATCGACGTTCACGCCGAAGAATCCGGGCGAACCGACTTCCCAGTCGTTGAATACCAGGTCCCGGCCGTGAGCCTGCTCGACGGCATTGAGTTGGAAGACGCCGGCCAGGTTGGCGTTCGGACCACCGGCCGCGTCCGGCGTGTTCGACAACAGCACGACCAGGCCTGGGGCGCCCGGATCGGGCAAGCCCGGCCCGAACGTGTCTGCGGGAGGAAGATTCAGGAAGGGCATGTACCCGGCGGCACCCGAGAGCGGTCCGTTCTCGTCGTGCCTGGCGCTCAACCTGACGTCGACGTTGAACGCGCCTCCGGCACCGGCGATGCCGTTGCGCGACGGCGTCAGGACGTCGACGTGCACCGGCATGGAATGGCGGTGGTGATCATCGTCCGACCTGTCGTGGGCGGATGCGGCCGTCGTTGTTGCGCCGGCGACGATGCCGATCGCGGCCAGCGAAAAGACGGCAGCGCGTGAGCGACCACGCCCTTTCAAGCGAGCTGTGAGGTGACGAATTTTCATGGATGTGCCTTTCGTGTAGTGGGTTGCAACGGCGCTGCCGTCGAAGTCGAGTGTCGAGATGCCCGCTGACGAGTCGCTGTGGTGTCGCTGAGGTCCTCGGCGTGGGTGACTCAGCGCAACATCCGCCTCGCTTCAGCACTGGCATCGATCATCGAGTCGACGAGGAGAGGAGTCCCGTGACCCGACGAGAGCGTCAGCAACAACAGATCGCAATCGAGATCTCACGAGGCCATTTCGCGCGGGTACTCGTGATCGCGCGTGAGCATCTGGCGGAGTTCCCCGACGACATCGACGTTCAGCTGGCCGTGGCGTTGGCCGCCCGCGCCACGGGCGAAGCGGCGTCAGACGTGTGATCTGCTACGGCTGCGAGGCGCGCACATCGTTCAGCACCGCGTCAACATTTGCCGCTCCGTGCGCGAACGCGTCTGCGAAGGCGTCACCGCCGATCTCCGCGATCGCAGCATGCGAGATCCGATCCACGTCGCTGATGTCGGCGGATGCGACCCACCAACCGACTCGCCAGACGGTCGCCCGGCGGAGCGACTCCGCCGCTCCGAGCAAGCGGGCCGCTCGCCGACCATCTCCTTCGCGGGCCGCGACACCGGCGAGACCTTCGAGTGCGAGCGCGATTGATCGAGGCTCGTTCGTCTCGCTGGCGTAGTCGAAGGCACGCATGTGGTGGTGCAGTGCATCCTCGAGGCTGCCTGCGGTCTCGGCGAGGAACCCGAGAATGGCAAGGCATTGTGCGATGCCCTGACGATTGTTGCTGGCGACGACGAGCGCAAGCGCGTCCGTCGCGGCGGAGACCGCGGCTTTGACGTTGCCTTCCCGGCGCTCCAAGAGCGCGAGCGCGACCAGCGAGGCGCCGTGTCCAGGAAGGAAGATGAGATCACCGCCCCTGTCGGCGGCGCCCAGCACGTCGCGGGCACGGTCGAGTTGGCCGTCGAGCGCGAGGGCATCGCCTAGGTCCGTCAGGATCAGATCGGCGAGGCCGAGCAGACCGAGTTCGCCGGCGACTTCCCGCCCGCGCTCGAGGGCGGCGACGGCCGAGCCGTGGTCCCCGCGCATGATGGCGAGACGCCCAAGATAGATCTGCGTGAAGGCGCTCAGCGCTTCGTCGCCAACGGTATCGAGCAGCTGTAGCGCAGCGTGAATGCCAGTCGCGGCATCCTCGGGGCGCCCCTCGTAGAGAGCCCGTCGTGCGGTGAGCCATGTGTGCAGGGCTGCGACGCGAGGCGTTCGTTCGAGAGTCGCGAGCGTTTCCTGCGCCTCGACGAGCAGCTGACGGGTACGACTCGGGTGACCACGGGTCGAGTACATCACGGCCAAGGTCGAGCCCATCTCGGCGAGCTCGACCAGTGCGTCGGCGTCGCGATACAGCTGCAGTGAACGGTCGACGAGTTCATCGAGCACTTCGGCTTCGAGCACCTCACGGTCGGGGTCCGCAGACCCCAGATACACACTCCATGCCAGCAGGCGGGCGCGTGCGAGGGTCGACGCTCCGTCGGAGTGGGACCGGGCTGCGGCGAGCCATCGCGAGCCTTCGATCGCCCGCCCTGACAGCCACCAGTACCACCCCAGCGCGCCGGTCACCTCGTAGACCTTCTCCGGATCCTCGGCGAGCAACGCCGCCAGCGCCGTGCGGACGTTGTCGCCATCCGCCGCCATCGTGCGCAGCCATGCCCGCTGACCTTCACCTCGCTGCGCTGCGGTCGCGCCAACGCAGACGTTGGCGAAATACGTCATGTGCGCGTGCTGCACTCGGGCCGAATCACCGGACTCCGCCAGCCGCGCCCGTCCATAGTCGTGCAGCGTTTGCAGCATGTCGTAGCGAACGTCGCCGCGATCCATTCTGACAACAACGAGCGACTTGTCGGTGAGTCGCGTGAGGAGTTCCTCGACGTCGTCGGGTGTGATCTCGGAGTCGCTGCACACCGTGCGCGCCGCGGCGAGCGAGCACCCACCGTCGAACACCGACAGACGCTCGAAGACGCGTCGCTCGTCGTCGAACAGGAGGTCGTAGCTCCAGTCAACCGTGGCGCGCAGCGTCTGCTGGCGAGGTGCGGCGCTGCGATCGCCACGGGTCAGGACTCGGAACCGGTCGTTGATCTGATCGGCGAGCATGGCGACGGTCATCGTCGACGTACGCGCCGCGGCAAGTTCGATCGCGAGTGGCAAGCCGTCGAGTTGTCGGCAGAGCTCCTCGATTGCGTGAGCATCATCGATTCCCCGCGGCGGGCTTACCGAGCGCGCGACCGCGTTCGCGCGCTCACGGAACAGGGTGATCGCGTCGGCGATCGGAAGCGGCGGCATGGGGCGCACCACCTCACCTGTGATCGACAAGGGCTCGCGGCTGGTGGCCAGGATCCGCAACGACGGGCACGCTTCAAGCAGGTCGCGCGCAACGGGAGCGACGTGATCGACGAGATGCTCGCAGTTGTCGAGAACGAGCAACGTATGCCGGTCATGGAGGAAGCGCACGATTCGAGCCAGGGAGGTGCTGCGGTCGACGGCCTCGGACAACTGGAGGGCCGTAGCGACGGCCGGGCCCACACGAGCGGGATCGCTCACGCCTCCCAGTTCCACGACCCACACGTCGATCTCGTGGTCGTGGTGGAACGAGCGGGCGAGTTCGAGGGCGACACGGGTCTTGCCGGCACCGCCTGGTCCGACGATTGTGACCAGGCGGGATCTGCCGACGAGCGTCGTCAGCTCGTCGAGCTCGTCGCGGCGCCCGACGAGCGGAGCGAGTGGTGTCGGGACGTTCGTGCCTGCTCGGCCCGTCTCGCCTACGGGACCCTCTGGCGCGTGGAAGTCCTGAGCAACGATCTGTGCCTCGAGCCGCTGGAGCTCGTCGGAGGGATCCAGCCCCAGCTCGTCGCCGAGCAGGGTTCTGACTGACTGATAGGCACGAAGCGCCTCGGCCCTTCGACCCGATCGGGCGAGCGCCAACATCAGCTGCGCCCAGAAGTGCTCGCGCAAGGGCTGCTCCGCAACGATCCCTTCGAGCTCGCCGACAACCATGGCATGGCGGCCGAGCGCGAGATCTGCGTCCAGTCGAGCTTCGAGAGCGGCGAGATACGCCTCGTTGATCCGGGTGATCTCCGGCTGCGCCCAATCGACATCGCTCAACTCGGGGAGTGGTTCCCCGCGTCGCAGGGCCAACGCCTCACCCAGTAGGGCGCGGCCGCCGGCGACGTCACCGTCCGCGATCAGTCGTCGGGCCTGGCCGGAGAGGTCGTCGAAGCGCCGAACGTCCACCGACGACGGGTCGAGGCCAAGGGCATAGCCGTTGCCGCGCCACTCGACGATGTCGGCTCCGAACCGTCGACGGAGATCCGATATCTGACGTTGTAGTGCGTTCGCTGCGCCAGCGGGTGGCGCATCTCCCCACACGCTGTCAACGAGACGGTCGAGCGGCACGGTCTCTCCACGTCGCAGTGCCAGGGCGGCGAGAAGGGCCTGGGCGCGCACTCCCCGAATGACGATGGGAGCGCCGTCGTCACCGATGGCCTCCAGCGAGCCCATGAGACGGATCTCGATGGGATTCTTGTCTGTCACTGTCGTACTCGGAGCTCGCCGCGTTGCCGGCGTCGGTTGTGAGGCTAACTGACGAGGAAGTTGCTGAACTGCCACGGATCAGCGTGATCGAGACCCTCGCCCTCGTCGGCGAAACCGGCAAAGAGATCGTTGCGCGTCGTCAATGGATCCCAGTCCGCAGCACCCGAGTGCATCGTTCCGAGGTAGCGATTGGCGACCTTCAACACGTCGCGCCACGGCAGGTCATCGGGCACGCAGACGCCTTCGTTCGGGTGCTCGATCATCCATGTGACACAGCCGATGATGGACCCGGCGACCTGCAAGGTGGTTGCGCTCTGGTTCGGCACGACGGCGCGTGCTTCGTCGATCGACAGCAGCGAACCTGTCCACCACGACCGGAACGGATGACCCATCAACAACACGCCGAGCTCGTCGCGACCGCTGGTGATCTCGTCGTTGAGGATCCGCTGCCGCGTCTGCATCTCCCAGTTGCGCATGCGCAGTTCGAGCACGCTGTTGATGGCCGCGTCGGCCGGGCAGTACGCGTAGTGCACGGTCGGTCGGTACCGGGCGTTGCCGTCGGCGCCCCACACGGTGAGGTGGTCGCTGATGGTCAGTGCCTCGCCGTGGCGGATCACCATGCCGCGGATCTCACCTGCCGGTACCCATGAACGCACCCATGTCTCCATGCCCGGTTTGGCGATGCAGATCTGATTGCACGGGCCGTATCCGTGGTGCACGTGCCCGTTCGGCGGAAGGCGCTTCTCGTGAGTGCCCCATCCGAGCTCGGCCGGGGCGATGCCCTCTTCGTAGAAGCCGTCGACGGACCAAGTGTTGACGAACTCGTCGACCGCCTTGGGCACATCGCTGATCTGCGTGTCGCGTTCGCTGATGTGGATGACTTTCGTGCCGCTGAGCATCGCCAACATCGCGTAGTCCTCGTCGGCGAGCGCTTGCTCCAACGCCGCGGGGTCGGTGGCTCGACCGCCGGCCAGCATGGCCGTCACGATCTCGGTGAGCGCCTGCTTGGTGAAGTGACTGACGAGCCCCGGGTTGGCGCCGTGCTCGAGCACGGCCGTCGCACCCTTGTTGTCGCCCCACCCGGCGACCATGCGACGGATGTCCATGTGCCGCACGTAGAGCGTGCGATCGAGTGGATGGGTCGACGCCAGCTCGTCGTACGGGTTCCACAGCTCGACGCTGGTGTTGAGATAGCGCACGCCGTGGTCGCGGCACCATTGCAGGATCGTCGGGTTGTCGATGTTCCACGCCAGATCGAGCAGCAGGTCACCGGGCCCGACGCGCGCCGAGAGGAAGTCGTCGAGGTTCTCGGGTGTGACCTGATCCTGCTGGTAGGTGACGCCGCGAGCGATCGAGTCGGCGACGCGGGCGCGGTTGTCGACCATGTCGACGATCGTGATCCGTGCCGGCTCGATCTCCAGGTCGCGAATCAGCAGTGGCAGCGTGCATTGCGCGACAGAGCCGCAACCCAGCACCAGCACGCGCTCCGGGCGCATGGCTATTCGGCGTACTCCGGGGTCAGCGTCGCCAGCTCGCTGTCGAGTGTGGCTGCTTCCGCGTCGACGAGCAGTGACTGCCAGTCGTATGCGATTCCCTTCCGGCCGGACGTCGTTGTCCCGTCGAATGTTTCCATGACGTGCGCCTCCTGGAGACGTGTTGAGAGGTGAGATCGGTCCTTTCTGGCCGGGCTGTCCGGCACAGGCTTGATGACGCTAACGGCATCGCACTCCGCGCACTACTAATTGATCGATCAGGCGGTTTTTCTGCGTGACACGTCAGCGGGGCTGATTGACGCGGTAGTGCAAGAAGACAACGCCTGCGTCGAAGCGACGCTCGTCGATCAAGTCGAGGTCGAGTCGGATGTCGTCCGGAAGCCAGGCGGTCCCACCGCCGACGATCACCGGTGTGACGAACAATTGCACTTCGTCGACGAGTCCCGCGGCCAGGGCCTGCGCGGCGAGATTCGCACCGCCGACGGAGATGTCTCGCGCGTGCGACGCCTTCATCTCCCGAACGACCGCGGGATCGAATGTCGTCTCGAGCGTGGTCTTGTCGGTCGTGACGGCGTCGAGCGTGGACGAGTAGACGATCTTGTCGGCCGCCTTCCAGATCGCGGCGTAGTCGACGAAGCACGACGGCTCGCCCGCGGTCGGTGCGGTCTCCCAGAACCGCATCACCTCGTACAAGCGCCGACCGTAGAGGTAGGTGCCGATGGGTCGCTCCAGATTGTTGACGAAGGTGTGCACCTCTTCGTCGGGAGCGGCCCACTCGAAGCTGCCGGACGCGTCGGCGATGAAGCCGTCGAGCGACGCGATCGAGGAGTAGATCAGCCGTGCCACGCGGCCCTAGTTGACCTGTCGCGTCTTTCCCGCCCAGTAAGGCTCACGGAGCTTGAACTTCTGCAGCTTGCCCGTCGCGGTGCGGGCCAGAGCGTCGCGGAACTCCACGGACTTCGGGCACTTGAAGCCGGCCAGCTTCGTTCGCGTGTAGGCGATGAGGTCCGCCTCGGTCAGCGCGGACCCCGATGACGTCACCACGAGGGCCATCACCATCTCGCCCCATTTCTCATCGGGCACGCCGATGACCGCGACCTCGGCGACGTCGGGATGGCTGAAGATCGCGTCTTCGACCTCGATCGAGCTGACGTTCTCGCCGCCGGAGATGATGACATCCTTCTTGCGGTCGCTGATGGTGACGTAGCAGTCGTCGTCGATGGTTCCGCCGTCGCCCGTGTGGAACCACTCCGGCCCGCTTGGGTCGTCGCTCGCCGGCCGGATCGCGTCGGCGGTCGCTTCGGGCTGGTTCCAGTAGCCGCCCATGATGTGATTGCCACGCGCCAACACCTCGCCGTCGGGCGAGATGCGAACTTCCACCCCGATCGCAGCGGCACCGGCGCGGCTGAGCTTGGCCGCGCGATCGCCGGGTGTGAGGTCGTCGAACTCGCTGCGGCCGCGGTTCATCGTCAGCAGCGGTGTGGTCTCGGTCAGTCCGTAGATCTGGATGAACTCCCAGCCGAGCTCGGTCTCGATCCGTTCGATGGTTCGCGTCGGCGGCGGCGCGCCGGCGATGACCATGCGCGTCGTTCCGCTTCCGGGTATCGGGCCGTTCCACGACGCGGCGGCATCGAGGATCGCGTTGGCGACGGCGGGTGCTCCGCACATCAGCGTGACGCCGTGTTGCTCGACCCGCCGGAGGATCTCGGCGCCGTCGACCTTGCGCAGGATGACGTGCTTGGCACCCATTCCCGTGACCGCGTACAGCACGCCCCACCCGTTGCAGTGGAACTGCGGGAGCGTGTGGAGGTAGACGTCGCGATCGTTGATCCCGAGCTGCCAACCGAAGGTCGTGGCGTTGAGCCAGATGTTGCGGTGGGTCAGCTGCACACCCTTCGGGCGCGCAGTGGTACCGCTGGTGTAGTTGATGGTTGCCGTGGCGTCCTCGTCGTACTTCCACGGTCGGGGTTCGGCGTGTTGCAGTGGAGCATCCGTCTCCGCACCAATCACGAAGCGGTGCTCGCACTTGACGTCCGCCATCGCCTCGTCGAGCTCGGGATCGACCATCAGGATGCGAGCCCCCGAATGTTCGACGATGTACTTCACCTCTTCGGCCACGAGGCGGAAGTTGATCGGCACCAGCACACGCCCGCTGCCACTGACCCCGAACAGCGCGGTCAACAGTCGTGCCGAGTTGTGGCTGATGATCGCCACCCGCTCCCCGGTGTCGATCCCCATCGCGTCGAGTGCCGCAGCTTGGGCGCGGGCCCGCTGGGCCATCTCCGCGTAGGTGAGCGTGCCCCACGACTCCGCCGGTTGGACCGGCTCGTCGACGATCGCGACACGGTTGGGGTAGATCTGCTCGGCGCGCCGGAGGAAATCATTGACGGTGAGTGCGACCTTCATGGTGCAGATTGTTGCCGACTCGGCGACACCGTGCAGCAACCGGGGCTGCGCCGGTCATCGTGCGAGGTTGAGGCCGGTCGGCGGTACCCTCACTGTTCGACATGTCTGAACATTCCCGCCCGCCCGGAGCACCGCGGCGCCGGCGACGCAAACCAACTCCTGGTCCTGCGCGCGCCCGCACCGAGACCGCAACGATCACCATCGACCCCGACGCCTACGTCCCGACCGCATTCGTCGACATCGGCGTGCCGACCGAGGTCGACATGGGTCTGGCCGCGGCCGGCTTCAGCGCACCGTTCGCCATCCAGACCAAGGCGATCCCGGTCGCGCTCACGGGTCGCGATGTGTGTGGCAGGGCGAAGACGGGCTCGGGGAAGACGCTCGCGTTCGGCGTGCCGATGCTGGCCAGGCTCAGCGGCGAGGCCGACGTTCGCCAGCCGTTGGCCATGGTGCTGGTGCCGACCCGCGAGCTGGCGTTGCAGGTGGCCGAAGTGCTGGCACCGGTCGCCGCCGGCTGCAATCGCACCGTGCTCGCCGTGTACGGCGGGGCTTCGCGTCATCAGCAGATCGACGTGCTCAACCGAGGTGTCGACGTGATCGTCGCCACGCCGTTGCGTCTCATCGACCTCCTCAAGGAGAACGAGCTCGACCTCGACAAGGTCGAGATCGTGGTGCTCGACGAGGCCGACCGCATGGCCGACGACGGGTTCACGCCACAGGTCGAGTGGATCCTCCGCAAGGTCACGGGTCAGCACCAGACGATGTTGTTCTCGGCGACGCTCGACGGCGACGTCGGCCACCTCGTGCGCCGCTACATGAGCGACCCGATCGAAGTCGCGATCGACGCAGCAACCGACACCGTCGGCACGATGCACCACTTGTTCCTCGCCGTGCACCACATGGACAAGGACAAGGTCGTACAGGCGATCGCTTCGGGGTTCAGCAAGGCCTTGGTGTTCTGCCAGACGAAGCGCATGTGCGATCGCGTCGAGCGGTCGCTCAATGATCTCGGGGTGCAGGCGATGGCGATCCACGGCGATCTGGCACAGGTGTCGCGCGAGAAAGCCATGCGCCGCTTCGGTGATGGCGAGCTCAGCGTGCTGGTTGCCACCGACGTTGCCGCGCGAGGCATCGACATCGACGACATCGGCGTTGTCATCCATTACGAGCCGGCACCGGACGGCAAGGACTACCTCCATCGCAGCGGCCGTACGGCCCGCGCCGGGCGTGACGGTTGGGCCGTGACGCTGGCCGAGTACAACCAGCACACCCAGGTCCGCATCCTGCAGCGGGCTCTGCGGCTCGAGGTCGCCCCGCCGGTCGAGGTGTTCTCCAACAACCCCAAACTGCGCAATCTCCCCGAGTTCGAGACCGACTAGTTCCAGTTGCGTTTGTGAGCCGGCGCCCGCCAGGCGGGCGTGGGTCGTCAAACGGTCAGTGGAGCCAGGCGGGGCGGTGTTGTTCGAAGGCGGTGATGTCGTCGGCGTGGGTCAATGTGATGCCGACGTCGTCGAGGCCGTGCAGGAAGCGGTGCTGTGTCTGCGGGTCCATCGGGAACGATTCGGTGATGCCGGCGGCCGGCACTTCGACGCTGAGTCGCTCCACGTCGACGGTGATCTCCGTCGACGGATCCGCCTCGATCGCGTTCCAGATGCGTTCGACCGTCGCCTCGGGAACGACGACCGGGACGAGGCCGTTCTTCGCGCAGTTGTTGCGGAAGATGTCGCTGAAGCTGGGAGCGACGACCGCATCGAAGCCGCCTTGCTGGATGGCCCACACGGCGTGCTCGCGTGATGATCCGACACCGAAGCTCGGACCCGCGACCAGTATCGATGCGCCGACGTAGCGCTCGTCGTTGAGCACGAAGTTGCGGTCATCGCGCCACGTCGAGAACAGGCCCTTCTCGAAACCTGTTCTCTCGACACGCTTCAACCACTCGGCAGGAATGATCTGGTCGGTGTCGACGTCGCTGCGACGCAGCGGGACCCCGCGACCCGAGATGACGTGCACGGACTTCATGACTGCGCTCCTAGATCCTCGGGAGTTGCGAAGTGGCCAGCCACCGCGGTGGCCGCCGCGATGGCCGGTGAGACGAGGTGTGTGCGGCCGCCGCGACCCTGGCGACCCTCGAAGTTGCGGTTGCTGGTGCTGGCCGAGCGTTCACCCTGCGCCAACTTGTCGGGGTTCATCGCCAGGCACATGCTGCAGCCCGGCTCGCGCCAGTCGGCGCCGGCGGCGCGGATCACCGTGTGCAATCCCTCGGCCTCGGCCTGTGCCTTGACGGCGTGGCTGCCGGGCACGACCATCACTCGCGCAACCTTCACGGATCGCCCGTCGAGTACGGCGGCGACGGCGCGCAGGTCTTCGATGCGGCCGTTGGTGCAGCTGCCGATGAACACGGTGTCGACGGGGATGTCGCGGATCCTGGTGCCGGGCTGCAACCCCATGTACTCGAGAGAGCGGGTGACGGTCTCGCGCGTTGTTGCATCTGCAAAATCATCGGGCGATGGCACGGCGCCGTCGATGGTGGTGACCTGAGCCGGGTTCGTGCCCCACGTGACGTGGGGCTGCAGAGTTGCCGCGTCGATCGTGACCTCCTTGTCGAACTTCGCCGCTTCGTCGGTGACGAGCGACTTCCAGTCGGCCACGGCCTCGTCCCACGAGTCGCCCTTCGGCGCGTTGGCGCGACCCTTCAAGTAGTCGAAGGTCGTTTCGTCGGGTGCGATCAGACCGGCCTTGGCGCCGGCTTCGATCGACATGTTGCACACCGTCATCCGGCCTTCCATCGACAGGGAGCGGATGGCCGAACCGCGGTACTCGATGACGTGACCGATGCCTCCGCCGGTTCCGATGTGGCCGATGATCGCGAGGATCACGTCCTTGGCGGTGACGCCGGCGGGGATCTCGCCATCGACCGTCACGCTCATCCACTTCGGTCGGGTCTGCGGAAGCGTCTGGGTGGCCAGCACGTGCTCGACCTCGCTGGTCCCGATGCCGAAGGCGAGCGCCCCGAACGCGCCGTGGGTGGCGGTGTGGCTGTCACCGCACACGACCGTCATACCGGGCAGGGTGCGGCCCTGCTCGGGAGCGATGATGTGCACGATGCCCTGGCCGGGATCGCCCATCGGGAAGTTGACGATGCCGAACTCCTCGGTGTTCTCGCGCAGCACTTCGACCTGTCGGGCCGAGATCGGGTCGGCGATCGGCTGATCGATGTCGGCGGTCGGCACGTTGTGATCCTCGGTGGCGACCGTGAGATCGGGGCGACGGACCTTACGGCCGGAGAGACGGAGGCCGTCGAACGCCTGAGGGCTGGTGACCTCGTGCACGAGATGGAGGTCGATGTACAGGAGGTCGGGTTCGTCCGGTGCGGCATGGACGACGTGCCGCTCCCAGATCTTCTGGGCCATGGTCAGGGGCGCTTTCATGGCGTCTCACTTTCTGAGATATGATTCTCGTGAATGGACAGTGTAAGCGGTGTCGGCGTCATTGACAAAGGGGTTCTCATCCTTCGCGCCCTGACTCGGGAACCGCTCGACCTCGCCGCGCTGCAAGACGCGACCGGCCTGCCCCGCGCCACCGCCCACCGCCTGGCCGTGGCCCTGGAGCTCCACGGGTTGATCCGTCGGGATCCTCAAGGTCGTTTCTGCCTCGGGTTCGAGTTGATCCGCTTGGGGCAGGCCGCCGAGGACGAGTTCCCGCTGGCCGAGATCACCCGACCGATCCTCACGGCGCTGCGCGATGCGACGGGGGAGAGCGTGCAGTTGTACGTCGCCGACGGCGAGGGTCGGCGCTGTGTCGTGTCGTTGGAGTCGACGCACGGCTTGCGATGGATCGTGCCGCAGGGCGCCCTCCTTCCCTTGGATCGCGGGTCGGCAGGTCGAGTGCTGCAGGGTGACGACATCGCCGAGAGCGTGGAGGAGCGCGAGCCGGGTGTCGCGTCGGTCAGCGCAGCCGTGCGCGATCGCCGGGGCAACGTGATCGCCGCGCTGAGCCTCAGTGGTCCGGTCGAACGACTGAGCCGCGAGCCGAAGCAGCGATTCGGCCGGCAGGTGTCGGACGCCGCAGTCGCCGTGACCGCCGCCCTCGCCCGCTGATGAACCAACATGAAGCGGTGCAGCCAGTGATCAGGGAGGCGGTGTCGTCGGACGACTCGGTGATGGACGCCATCGCACGCGAAGGCGATGCCGGGGCCGACGCCGGTTACCTCGCGCTGGTCCGGTCGCAGCGCGGTCGGCTGCTCGTCGCCGAGCACGACGGTCGCGTCATCGCCTTCGGCGGCGTTGTCGACGTCGATGGTGTCGCGATGTTGACGGACCTGTTCGTGGCTGCCGATGCGCGCGGCGCGGGTGTCGGCACGCAGCTGCTGCACGAACTGCTCGACGGAACCGATCGGCGGATGACGTTCAGTTCGAAGCACCCCGCGGCGCTGGCTGCATATCGAAGCGCCGGCATGGAGCCTCGATGGCGGTTCCTCTACCTCAAAGGGGTGGCCAACGGCGGTGGGAGCGGGTTGCCGGCAGCCGCATGGCAGCACGACCGGCTGACACTGGTCGAGGAGATGGCCGCACAGGGTGCCCACGTCACTGCCGACGTCGTGACAATCCCGGACGAGACGGGAATCTGGATCGCGCGCGTCCAGAGCGCCCGACCCGTGAAGGTCGTGTCGGCGACGTTGGCCGGTTTGTCACGCGGGACGGTCGTCCACATGTGCGTTCCGGAGTACAGCCCCCTCGCCGCCTGGGCGCTGAAGAGCGGGTTCGCCGAGACGGACTTCGACACGTTCTGCGCGACAGGCGACGTCGACTTGCCGGCAGACCTTCACTGCTTCGACCCGGGTCTCGCCTAGGGCATCTCGAGCACGACGCGCACGCCGAGGAGTCGGACCGGTCGTAGCTCGCCGAATCGGGCGAGCACGGTCGAGGCCATACCCGCGACATCGTCGGGATCGGTCGTCGGGGCCGGCAGCTTGCTGATCTTCGTGCGCGTGAAGAAGTTCGACGTGCGCACCTTCACAGCGACGTGAGTGACGCGACGACCCTCGGCGACAACGTCGGCGGTCACGTCGCGGGCCAGCCTTTCGACGTGCGCAGCGATCAGTGCCGGCTCGACGACGTCGGTGGTGAACGTCTCTTCCTTGCTGCGACCGCGTGCGATGTGCGGCTCGTCGACGATGGGCGTGTCGTCGCCGCCGAGGCCGAGCACGCGCAGATGCGGGCCGATCGTCGGGCCGAAGTGGCGGGCGAGCTGTTCGTGATCAGCGCGTGCGAGATCCTCGACGGTGACGATGCCGAGCTCGGCGAGACGGGCTGCGGTTCGGGTTCCGATGCCCCAGATCTCGGTGACGGGTTTGGCCCCCATCGTCGGGATCCACTCCCGTCGCGTCAGGCGGGCGACACCGCCCGGCTTGGCGGCTCTGGTCGCCGTCTTCGCCAGCAGCCGGGTGTCGCCGATCCCGACCGCGCACGACAGCCCGGTCGTGGCCGCCACCTTCGCTTTGACGTCGTGGGCGAACGCTTCGGGATCTTCGGTGACCACACCCATGAACGCCTCGTCCCATCCCCACACCTCGACGGTCGCAGGAAACGTACGCAGCGTCGCCATCACCTCGGCCGACGCGGCGTCGTACGCCGGGCGGTCCGATGGCAGGAAGACGGCGTCGGGGCAGCGCCGCAGTGCCTGTGCCATCGGCATCCCCGAATGGACACCGAACGCTCGGGCCTCGTACGAGGCGGTTGCGACGACCTGGCGTGGCCGTCGCGGGTTTCCATCGCCGCCGACGACGATCGGCAGGCCGGCGAGTTCAGGTCGGCGACGAATCTCGACCGCGGCAAGGAACTGGTCCAGGTCGACGTGCAGGACCCAGGTGTGTGGCGACGAGTCGCTCACGCTCTGCTCGCGTGACGCGATTGGAACGGTCAGTAGGCCGCGACGAGATCGAGCACCATGATCAGATCCGTCGACGGCGGTAGGCCGAGCTGGTCGTTGCCGCCCGCACCGAATGCGTCGGCGAACGGGATGTCGACCTGGCGGCGACCGCCGACCCGCATCCCCTCGACGGCCTTCTCCAGACCGGGGGGAAGTTGACCGGCGCCGGGCACGAAGGTCAGCGGTGTGCCCGCCTCCCACGACGAGTCGATCTGCTTGCCGTCCGCGGCGCTGAACGCCAGCAACTGCACGGCCACGGTCTGGCCAGGCTTGATCTCCGCGCCCTCACCGACGATGAGATCCTTGAACGTCTGCTCGGTCTGGTTGGGCGTCGGTGGGACGGTGATGTCGGGCGCATCGGCCGGGTCGGGCTTGGGGATCACCGCAACGGCGTCGACGACGAACGTCAGCGCATCGCCCTTTTGGATGACGTCGGTGCTGGGCGGATTGTCGCCGTAGGCCAGGTCTGCCGGGATGTCGAGCTGACGACGGCCTCCGGGCTTGATGCCGACGAGACCTTTGTCCCAGCCTTCGATGACCTGGCCGGCTCCCAGTGTCACGGGGAAGGACCGGCCTTTGTCGTAGCTGTTGTCGAACTCCGTGCCGTCCGCGGAGCGGACGCCGACGTAGTTCACGACCACAGTGTCGCCATTGCCTGCGGCGGTGCCGGTGCCTTCGGTGAGATCGGTGACGACCAGTTCGGTCGGCAGCTTCGACGGCAGCTTGACCTCGGGCTTCTGGGGGTTGGCGGCCGAGCCGGCGGCGGACGATGTGGGGGTGGACCCGTCGGACGCCGTCGAGTTGTCGCTACATGCGGCGAGCAATCCGAGCGCGGCCACCGGGATGAGAAGGGCGCGAAAACGCATCAGGTGACGTTACCGTCGCCACCCCTGCGACCGGTATGCGCCCGCCCGGCGACACACCGCGACGACCACAGCTCGGCGTCGGACAGGTCAGACTGGGATCAGGTGTTCATCGGGCCTAGACGATGGGTATTGGCTGTGGGGTGATGATGACGGCGATGGATGACGTGACCGCAGTCGACGAGGCCGTCGCGCTCGCCGACAAGTTGCTGCGCGACGCGATCGCCAATTCGACGCGGCGCGAAGGGCGTCAGCTGCACAGGTTGGGGCGTCTGGTGGCCGATCCCGCCGGTCGCGAACTTGTGCAGAGGTTGACCGACGACGTGCTGCGGATTCCCTCGAACGGGCGCGCCGCGCGGCGGTTCGCCGACGTCGTCCACGAGCTCGGTCTGCCGAGGTCGCTCAGTCTGGTCGATCGCGAACTGCTGCGGGCGGGTGCCCGGTTGGCGCCGGCTCTGCCGCAACTGGTGATGCCGCTCGTGCGACAGCGAATTCTCGGCGAGACCGAAGGTGTCGTGTTGCCGGCGGAAGACCCCGAGTTCGCAACGCACGTCGCCGAGCGCCGGCGCGACGGAATCGGTCTGCTCGTCAACCCCCTCGGTGAGTCGATCCTCGGCGACGACGAGGCACGGCGTCGGGTGAATCAGGTGTTGTCGAAGTTGCGCCGACCCGACGTGAATGCCGTGTCGATCAAGGCGTCGGCGCTGGTGGCCAACCTCGACGTACTCGACTTCGACGGCAGCGTCACCCGCATCTGCGAACCGTTGCGCGAGATCTATCGAGCGGCGATGTCGAAGGTGCCAGTCGGCTTCGTGAACCTCGACATGGAGGAGTACCGCGACCTCCACCTGACCGTCGCCGCGTTCACGACCGTGCTCGATGAGGCCGAGTTCCGTCAGCTCGAAGCCGGCATCGTGTTGCAGGCCTACCTTCCCGACAGTCACGACGTGCTCGAACACCTCGGCCAGTGGGCCGCAGCGCGAGTGACAGGCGGCGGCGCCGGCATCAAGGTGCGCATCGTCAAGGGCGCGAACCTGGCGATGGAGACGGTCGAGGCCGAGCTGCACGACTGGGTCCCGGCACCCTTTCCGTCGAAGGCCGATGTCGACGCCAGCTACAAGTTGATGCTCGAATCGGCCCTTCGTCCTGAATGGAGCGGTGCGGTGCGCGTCGGCGTCGCCAGTCACAACCTCTTCGACGTCGCCTGGGCGCTGGTGCAGCGCCGCCGACTGCCCGAGGAGCAACGGCATCGGATCGAACTGGAGATGTTGGAGGGCATGGCCCCCGCCCAGAGTCGCGCCGTGCGCAGGATGGCCGGCGAGTTGCTGCTCTACGCGCCCGTCGTGCAGCGCGACCAGATCGACGCCAGCATCGCCTACCTCGCTCGGCGCCTCGACGAGAACACTGCACCGGAGAACTTCCTCCGAGCCTTGTTCACCATCACTCCCGGCTCTGCCGAGTTCGCCGAGCAGGCGGAGAAGTTCCGTCGCTCCGTCGCCGACCGGCACGAGATCGGCACCCGCCGTCTCCGCCACGCGCTGCCACTGGATCCACGGCACTTCACCAACGAACCGGACAGCGACCCGACCGATCCCGATGCGCGTGCCCGCATGCGCGACGCGGTCGAGACATCCCCCGCCATGCCGGAACCGGTGATCGTCGAGAGCATCGACGAGGTCGACGCGATGGTGGCCACCGCGGTGGACGCCCAGAAGGCGTGGGCGGACATCGACTCGGATGAGCGCCGACGGATCCTCGCGTCGGTGGCCGACGTGTTCCGGCGCGAACGGTTCGACACGATCGCGGTGATGGCCTGCGACGCGGTGAAGGTCGCCCGCGAAGGAGATCCGGAGGTGAGCGAGGCGACCGACTTCGCCAAGTACTACGGATCCGTGGGCCTCGACGTCGTCGAGGAACAGATGGCGCAGGGCGCGGCGCTGCATCCCCGCGGAGTGGTCGTCGTCGCTTCGCCGTGGAACTTCCCCTACGCCATTCCGGCCGGCGGCGTGCTGGCCGCGCTCGCCGCAGGCAACGCGGTGATCCTCAAGCCGCCGCCGGAGACGCGACGCACCGCCCAATTGATCGTCGAACAACTGCATCGAGGTGGTGTGCCGCCGGATGTCGTCCAATTCGCGGCGTGCCCCGACAACGAGATCGGGCAACGCTTGATCACCCATCCCGACGTCGATTCGGTGGTGCTGACGGGTGCATACGAGACGGCGCAGATGTTCCGATCGTGGAAGCCGGCGATGCACCTCCTCGCCGAGACCAGTGGCAAGAACGCCATCGTCATCACTCAGGCGGCGGACATCGATCTCGCGATTCGCGACCTCGTACGTTCGGCGTTCGGACACGGCGGGCAGAAGTGTTCGGCGGCGAGTCTCGCCATCGTCGAGGCACCTCTGTACGACGATCCCTCGTTCATGGAGCGGTTGGCCGATGCCACCCGCAGTCTCGTCGTCGGCCCGCCATCGCAGGTGGGCAGCGTCGTCGGTCCGTTGATCGGGTCGCCGTCGCCGAAGCTGCAACGCGGCCTGACCCAGCTCGACGCCGGCGAACGTTGGCTCGTCGAACCACGCGACCTCGGCACGAATCTGTGGACGCCCGGCGTTCGTGTCGGCGTGCGTTCCGGCTCATGGTTCCACGTCACGGAGTGCTTCGGGCCCGTTCTCGGTGTCATGCGCGCCGCCGATCTCGACGAGGCGATCCAAATGCAGAACGCAACTCCGTTCGGACTGACCGGTGGGATTCATTCGCTCGACGACCACGAAATCGATCGGTGGCTCGATGGGGTGCACGTGGGCAACGCGTACGTCAATCGCGGCATCACCGGCGCCATCGTGCAGCGCCAACCGTTCGGCGGTTGGAAGCGTTCGACGGTTGGATGCGGCCCGAAGGCGGGTGGACCCGACTACGTCGCCGAGATGATGACGGCTCCGCCGCAACCGGTCGATGCGGGCGCGGCAGCGGTGTCGTACAAGGCCGCGTGGGAGCAGTGGTTCGGGATCACCCACGATCCGACAGGGCTGCGTAGCGAGCACAATGTTCTGCGCTACGTGCCGATCGGCGACGTGCTGATCCGGGTCGGACACGACACTCCCGAGGGTGCGCTCGACGCAGCACTGTCGGCCGCCGAGATCTGTGGAACGCGAGTGAGGGTGTCCGATGCCGCGAGCGAATCCGACACGGACCTCCTCGATCGGCTCGGAGACGTCGAGATCGATCGTGTGCGAGTAGATCGTGCGGTGCTCGGCGTAGAGTTCGCGCTCGTTCTGCATGTTGAGGTCGATCTCGAGGCCGCGCTGCAGCCAGCGGAAGAATTGCACGTTGTGGGGGTTGAGGTC
>Ga0207648_10002495_pt1 | contig 19746 bp, 15 predicted proteins | sample KBSMisM32_FD_184310 | JGI IMG/M metagenome (GOLD analysis project Ga0207648, IMG submission 184310) | Miscanthus rhizosphere microbial communities from Kellogg Biological Station, Michigan, USA - KBS Miscanthus M3-2 (SPAdes) (version 2) | ecosystem: Host-associated > Plants > Roots >...
TCGGCGAGCATGATCCGCGCCGCTTGTTCGGCAAGGTCCGCGGCGCGCGACAGGCTGACGTTCCTGCGCAGCTCGCGGTCGATCTGGCGCAGCGTTTCGGCGGTCGCTTTGGATCGCAGAGCGTCGCCGCCGAAGTCGGCCTGAAAGCGGATTCCGAACACCGCGGTGCCGAGCGCCGGGAAGCCCGCGGACACCAGGGTGAACCAATTGCCGTAGCGATGAACGAAATCGAGGCCGAGCAGGAGCCCGATCAGTGTTGCGATCGTCACTAGCACCGTCGCCGCAAACAGCACGATGCCGATCTGCTCCAGCCGCTGATCGAGCGCCTCGATCTGCTCGGCATTGCGCAAATGGTAGCCGACCTGCGGCTCGACCTCATGCGCCGCGATCGCCTCGCCGAGCCGCGCGGCGCAGGCCCGGTCGATCGCGCCGGACGGGCACGCCATCGCGCGCCACATGCTGCTCGCATACCAGTCGATCCAGCGCTTGGGCACCGGATTGGTCTGAGTGCCGGGGGGATCGGGCGAGGCAATGCCAAGAAGCATCAGGCTCCGCATCGGCCTCAAGCGCTCCGCGAGCTGCCGATAGTCGAGCCAGCGGCGGTGCCATTCCTGGCGCTTGCCGATGATCGCGTTGAGCAGGATCGCGAGGGTGATGAGCAGCTCGAGCCCCGCTTCCTCGAACTTCAAACGCGGAGCCATGAACGCGGCCAGGCCGAGGCACACCGCGACCCCGCCCAGCAGGAAGTTGAAAATGTGCCCGCTGCGGTAAGTCTGCGCAAAGTGAGTCGCGAGGCCGTCGGCCCAACTGTAGCCGCGCTCGAGCACTCCAATCGGTGCGTCGATATTGTGAGCTTCCGCGCACCCGGCGCGATAGCGGCGCCATTCGTCGCGAGTCTGGGCGTCCGCATGGGCCGCGGTAAGGTCGCGGGCGCGGAAGCGGCGCACTCCCGCGGCGCTGAGCAGAAGCGGATATTCGATCCGCACCCGGATTCGCGGCAGCCGCTCGGCCATGAAGCGTTTGAAGAAACCCTGCTCGAGTTCGCTCGGCGGGGGCATCAGAAGCGCGGTCAGAAGCGCGTCGACCTCGGCGGGGCCAAGCGGTCGCGTGACTTCCGGATCGTCGGCAAGGGTGACGACCGCCGGATCGAACGCGCTCCACAGTAGGCGCGGCTCGGCCTTGCCGTCGATCGGCACGTGGATGATCGCGGTGCCCCGCGATAGCGCGAACTGGACGACCTCGCCGGTGCCTCCACGGCCGCGCGGGGGACGCCCGTCCCAGACCGCGATCAGGATGTCGCAATGCGCGACGGTCGCGCGCCCCGTCATCACATAAGCGTCGAGACCGTCCGCCGGATCGCCCGGCAGTTCGAGCAACGAAACAGACCGATCGAGCAGCTCGTCGAACCGCTTCCGGGCGTCGTCGCTGGCAAGGCTCTCGCGATAAGCGGATCGCTCGAAGGGCAGGATCGCATACAATTCCCAGCCGAGATCCAGAGCGACCTCGGCCGCGATCTGGTCCGCCCCGTCGGCGACGGGCGACACGAATCGCAGTCGTGGCGGACCCGGCGCGAAACAATCCCGCTCCCTTTCCAGCAGCGAGTGCGCAGCGTCCGCAGCCGACTGGAGGACATCGCGGATCGTCTGTCGAAGCGTGTCGACGCTTTTGGCAGGAAGACTGTCGGAGCGATGCCCGGTCACTCCGACGGCAATGACGAAAGGCAATTGCGGCGGGCGCCCGGTGATCGGCCCCGCCGACAATTGAAACTCGGAAATGCCTACGTTCAGAGTATCGGTCCCGTGCGTCCACCATTGGAAATGACTGGGTCGAACGGCTGTACGTTGAACGTCGCACTGCAGGTGAAATTCCATTGATAGCTGACGTTCAGCGGGCCGTTTGACGCGAGATTACTGTTATTGTCGGTGAATCGGGCGCTCAGTCCGTCCTGGCCGATCACTATTCCGACGATCTGGCGGGACTGGTTGCCGGAGCCAGTTGGCGGACAGCTCGTCATGTTATCGGCGGTGTCGAGGCTTGCGAATTTCACGTTGCCGCCGGACGTGTCGCTCAGCGTGAAGTTGAAGACGGTTGCGCCCTGGTCTTGCGGCAACGTCGCGTCGCCGTTGCCGACGATCGAGATCCTGTTTCCGTGCACGCTGGTCGTAAGCGGAATCGAGACCTGCGGCTGTCCCGGGTTATCCATCACCTCGTGCGGCTGTTGCGATACGGGTGCGTCGTGATCATGCGGTGCTGTCATCATTTCCTCCACTGTTAAGACTTACGCGCTCCTGTACTCGGGTTCTCGGTAGCCGATCGCGGAAAGCCGCCTTGCCAGGCGCGCAGCCTCATCCGTTCTGCCAAGGCGCTGAAGCAGCATCTCGTGCTGGCTCATCTCGACTGGGCGCTCGGTGATGTTCGTGGGTATCGCAGCCAGTCCGGCGACCCACGATACTCTCGCCCCGGCGTCGTTGCCGAGCGCGCGCTGAGTGTCGCCAAGCAATCGATACGACTTCGCCAGTCCGTAGCGGTCTTCGATCGGGTCTCGGCTAACGACCGCCTTGGCGGCGACCACCGCGCTCGCCGCAAGCGCCTGCGCCTCTGCCTTCGAGCCGGATTTCGTCGCGGCGATAACCTGAACGTTCAGGCAATCGCGACGCAGGACGCGCCAATCGGCGACATCCGGATCTTTGGAAACGAGCGAGTTGATGAAATCACAGCCGGTCTTGCTTTGTGCAATGCCCTCGGCAGTCTTGCCGGCATGGAGCAAATATTCGGCGAGATCGAGGTGCGATTGCGCCGCCCGTTCGATCCAAATGCTGTTGTTGGGTTCGACCCCCAACAACTCTTCTGCGCGACTTCCTGCCGCCCGGGCCTCCTGGATGGCCGAGGCGAGGTCTCCCCTGAATGCGTAGATTTTTCCGAGCGTTCGGCGCGCGGCGATCAGCTTCGCGCCGAAATCGGAATCGCGACTATGCTTGAGAAGGCTCTCGAGGAGCGCGACGTCGCGCTGGCGGTCCGCGAGCGCAGCGTCGAGGCGTCCCTCCGCCAGATGTGAATCGCCTATCCAGGCAAGCGATTCGACCAGCGATTTCTGGTAATCCATGTTGTGAGGATCAGCTGTGGCGAAAGCATCCATGCCTCGGAGGGCTTGCTCCAGCTGCTTCGATGCTTCGGCAAACCGACGCTGATTGAACAGCATGACACCAAGATTGGCGTCGGCGCTTTGGACTTCCACGCGCCACTTCATGTTGTCCGGATCCAGCGCGACTTCGCGCTCGGATAACGTCTTGTAATCGCGGAATGCTCGCTCGGCCGCCTTCTCGTCCCCGCGTCGCAACGCAATGTCGCCGACATAGAAGACGTTCTGCGCGTGATCGAAGTACCGTTGCGGGTCGGTCGGCTTGCGCCGGATCGCCTCTGATGTCCCGGCCATCGCCTCACGGTAGAGCCGCATCGCACCGTCGAGATCGCCTCGTGAATTGGCCACTCCGGCCATGAGCGACAGAGCGCTGGATCGCTGCATGAGAGAAGAATCGGAGAGTTCGGATGTGTTCTGCTGATGGTAATAAGCCAGCACCTTGGCACCGACGCCGTCTAGCGCGTCCAACCGGCCGATCGGTTCCAGCTTGTCCTTGAGATCCCCGAGCATGAAGCTGATCAGGCCCTCGGCCTCCCGCCTCTGCTCGCGAGCGGTGTCGCGAGCCTGGATGGCAGTCACCGCGAGTGTGCTCGTAACAGCCATTCCCACGAGCGATCCGGCCGCGAGCCACGCCAGTTGACGATGGCGGCGGGTTGTTTCCCGCTGCACCAGCTCGTCGAGACCGACGCCGAGCATGCCTGCGATGAGCTTCAGAAAAGCGAGGCGCTTTCCCTCACCGCCCGCGCGGAAATCAGCCGCCAGCGGCTCCGCCCGCTTGCTGGTCTGCCTGCCGCGACGGTCGAATTTGTAGCGCAGCGCTGGTGGGAAGCATTCTTCGTCCTCGCAGCCGGGGACGTCGTTCGCGAACGGTTCTCCGGCGACGACGGCCGCAAGCACGCAGCCTTCGGGCCGTGTTTGCTTGAAGCTTTCGATCTCCTGGTTGGTCCAACGCGATTTCGCCGCGGTCGGCGAGCACAGCACGATCAGGAACTGAGATGCCGCAAGCGCGGCTTCGATGTCCTCTGCCAGATCTCCGCTTGCCGACAGTTCATGCTGGTCGCGGAAAATAGGGGTGAGCCGTCGCGGTACGACACCGTTCGCCGTCAGCTTTCCGGCAAGCGAAGACGGCACACGGAACTTCTCAAGCTCACCGTGCAGCCACTCGGCGAGCTCCTTGTCCTTATGGCTGTAACTGAGGAAGGCGTAATAGCGCGTCCTCAGCCGTGGGACGCGCTGCGCCTTCGCATCCGCATCGGGCGAACGGTCAAATCCCGGCAATCGGGCAAGCTTGGCCATAGGCCGCCCCCAGCGAGTCCGCGCTTAACCCTGTTAACACAACGGGATAAGTGGCGCGAATCCGCCAAGGCGGTTCCCCACGCGGGACCAAGCTCCTATATGCGCGTTGATGTCCATCCGTCCCTGGCGCGATATCGAGCGGCGCAAGTCGCGGCAGATCATGGTCGGCTCCGTCCCCGTCGGCGGAGACGCGCCGATCAGCGTCCAGACCATGACCAACACTCCGACCGAGGACGCGAAAGCGACGATCGACCAGATCCGCCGCTGCGAGGAAGCGGGCGCCGACATCATCCGGGTTTCCTGCCCTACGGCGGATGCAACGGCGGCGCTGAAGGAGATCGTCCGCTCGGCGAGCGTGCCGATCGTCGCCGACATTCACTTTCACTACAAGCGCGCGCTCGAGGCCGCCGATGCGGGCGCGGCGTGCCTGCGGATCAACCCGGGCAACATCGGGTCCGAAGAGCGAGTCCGCGAGGTCATCGCCGCGGCCAAGGCCAACGGCTGCGCGATCCGCATCGGCGTCAACGCCGGCAGCCTCGAAAAGGACCTGCTCGAGAAGTACGGCGAGCCCTGCCCCGAGGCCCTGGTCGAAAGCGCACTCGACCATATTCGAATCCTCGAGGATCACGATTTCCGCGAGTACAAAGTGGCCGTCAAGGCGAGCGACGTATTCCTCGCCGTCGCCGCCTACCAGCAGCTTGCGGACCAGGTCGATTGCCCGCTGCACCTCGGAGTCACCGAAGCCGGCGGGCTGATCGGCGGCACGGTCAAGTCGGCGCTCGGCATCGGCTCGCTCCTCTGGGCGGGCATCGGCGACACGATCCGCGTGTCGCTGTCGGCCGAGCCGGAGGAAGAAGTCCGCGTCGGCTACGAGATCCTGAAAAGCCTTGGGATCCGCAGCCGCGGCGTGCGCGTCGTCTCATGCCCCAGTTGCGCGCGCCAGGGCTTCGACGTGATCCGCACCGTCGAGGCGCTCGAGGAGCGGCTGCAGCACATCAAGACGCCGATGAGCCTCAGCGTTCTCGGCTGCGTCGTGAACGGCCCAGGTGAGGCGCGCGAGACCGACATCGGCATCACCGGCGGCGGCCAGGGCAAGCACATGGTTTATCTGTCGGGAATCACGGATCATCATGTCCAGGACGCCGACATGATCGATCACATCGTCAGGCTGGTCGAAGCCAAGGCGGCGGAGCTCGAAGCCGCGGCTCATCCGACGCTCGACGCGGCGGAGTAGGGTTAGCCTTCTTTAACCAGTCCGGGCGCATCACGGCGCCATGGTCAAGCTGGCGCTGATCCTTTTCTTCGGAACTGCCTTCGCGCAGGGACTCGCCGCGACCAACACCCAACCGCCTCTACTGATCGAAGACACGACCGCCGCGTACCGCTAATCGACGCGCGTGAACCGCGTCGCCCAACATCCCGCACGAGCCTTTGTTGCAGCGCTTGGAGCGGTCGCGGTCTTGTCGATCATGGACGCGACGATGAAGCACCTCGTGCTCGTCATCGGCATCCTCGCGGTAAGTGTCTGGCGCTCGCTCGCCAACCTCCTCATCAGCACCGCGCTGTACCTGCCCAGGCGTGCGCCATGGCCGAGTCGCAAGACTCTCGCGATCCATATCAGCAAGGGCGTCATAGTCACGATCATGGCCGGGTTGTTCTTCTGGGGCATCGGCCGAGTCCATCTCGCCCAGGCATTGGCGCTGACCTTCATTGCCCCGCTGATCTCACTGCTCCTCGCCGCCCTGTTCCTTGGCGAGCAGGTCGGCAAGCGCACGGTCGCTGGGTCACTGGGGGCGTTCCTGGGCGTCGGGGTCATCGTCTGGGGCCAGGCGAGCGCCCATTCGGGCGAGGAGGTGCTGCTCGGCAGCGCCGCCATCATTGGTTCCGCCCTCTGCTACGCAGTGAATATCGTGATGATGCGCTGGCAGGCGCTCGCCGCCAAGCCGCTGGAGATCAACTTCTTCCAGTCGCTGACGGTGATGACGATGTGGTTATTAGCGATCGCCTTTGCAGGTCTGCCGCAATGGCCGGCAGGCCAGTGGCACTGGATCGCGCTTGCCGCGTCGCTGTCGACGATCGGCACGCTCCTTTTCGCCTGGGCCTATGCGCGCGGGCCCGCGAGCTATCTCGCCGTCACCGAATACAGCGGGTTCCTGTGGGCCGCGGCGCTCGGCTGGCTCGTCTTCGGCGAGCGGGTTTCGCTCTACACCCTGCTCGGTGCCATGCTGATTGTCACCGGCTGCCTGGTCGCTTCACGCGGCCAGGGGCGAGCGCCGCCGGAGATCGACATCGACGCCTAGCCGGCGCCCGAGGCGAGCAGGTTGATGCTGAAGGCGAGCACGCCGATGTTGAAGCCAAAGGCGGCGAGGCAATGGAACGTCACGACCTTGCGGATCCGCTCCTTGGTGATCTGCACATCGCTGGTGGCGAAGGCCATTCCGCAGGTGAAGGAGAAATAGACGAAGTCCCAGTAAACGGGCTGGCGTGTACCCGGGAATTCAAACCCGTCGCAGTCGGGGCTGGGGCTCATATAGGCGAGGTGCGCATAGTGCATCGCATAGACCATGTTGCTGAACAGCCAGGCCAGGATCAGCGTCAGAACGATCAGCAGCTTCGTCGTGGGCTGCGGGTTGCGGCCGACCACTTCGGCCGTGATCGCCACCAGCAGCACCGCCACCACCGTTCCGGTGATGATCAGCAGGCCGACGCGGTTCGCGTCATTCTCCACCGCGTGGCGACGGATTTCGGCTTCCTCGCGTGTACTTAACAGCGAGCCGCAAGAAGCCAGGAAGACGAGGGCGGCGATATCGAAGCCGGCCATCATCCCGAGCCACCAATTGCGGATCAGCAAGGCAGCGGCGGGCGTCGCCGCGAGCAGGATGATCGTGAACAGGAGGAAGCGCGCCGGAGCGATCTTGTTGCCGATGGTGTCGGGCTTCGCCATGGTCGCGAGCGTAACGAATGCGCGTCAGTCGTCCAGTTAAAGAAGAGGAAGCTCAAATGCCCTGGCTGTGGCTGATCGTCGGCGGGATGTTCGAAGTCGGCTTCACGACCTCGTTGCGCTTCGTTGACGGCTTCAGGAACCTGCCGTGGACGCTCGCCTTTCTCGCCTCGGTCGCGGTCAGCATGGCCCTGCTCGAGGTCGCGGCGCGGACGATCCCGATGGGCACGGCCTATGCCGTGTGGGGCGGCATCGGCGCGGTCGGCACCGTCATCGTCGGCATGCTCTGGTTCCACGAGCCGGCGAGCACCGTGCGGCTGCTCCTGATCCTCGCCATCGTCGCGGCGATCGCCGCGTTGAGGTTGACGGGTTAGCGATCCGCTTCGACCCATCGCGCTCGCTGAGATCAATTTGAGAACCGACGCAAAAGGTCAGGGCAGATGGATTAACCTCTGCCCTGACAATATTGATCGAAGATGACGAAACGCGGCCAGTCCTGCGGAGTCATCGTCAGCGGGCGTTTGCCAGTTGCTCGCCGAAGAACTCAACGATCTTCGGCACCGCCTTGCTAACGTCCTTGTCGTACAGGCTCATGTGCGTACCGCCGGGGATGACGAAGAGCTCCTTTTCGCCATTGGCCAGCTTATAGGCCCGATCGCTGTTCCACTTCGAACCGGCATCGCTGCCCGCGATCAAGAGAAGCGGCTGGGTCAGCAGAGTGTCGATGCCGTCGAACGCATCGAACGCGTAGATCATCTCGGTGCTTCTGCCCAGGTACCGGTTGGGCGAATTCTCATGCCGCCACCTGTTCGCCTGCCGGTAATATTCGCTGGCTTCGACCATGTCGGGCTCGGCCACGCCTTCCGTCGAATCGGGCACGTAAAGAAGCATCTCGGGCTGTGCGCCGTTCGCCTCCGCCGTGCGCCGCTCGCCGGCATTCTGCAGGGCGGCGACCTGTTTCTCGACGGTCTCGGTATTTCTCCAGCCGTTGCGGGTAGAGTCGCCCATGTTCACCGCGCTGACCGTAGCGACGGCCTTGACCCGGTGGTCGGTCATCGTGGCATTGATCGCATAGCCGCTGCCGGCGCAGATGCCGAGCACTGCGATCCGCTCGCGATCGACGAACGGCAGTGTGGTGAGGTAATCGACGGCACTCCTGACGTCCTCCACCCGCGCTGCCGGGTCTTCGAGCAGACGCGGCTCACCGCCGCTTTCGCCCTGATGCGATGCATCATAGGCGAGCGCGATGTAGCCGTTCTGCGCAAGTCGGTAGGCGTAGAGGCTCGCGGTCTGTTCCTTGATGCCGCCTGCCGGATGGACGACGGCGATCGCGGGGTAGGCCGCGCCGGCTGCGAGGTCGGCGGGGGAGAACAGGACGCCCGCCATTGTGATGTCAGCATTCCTGAAGGTGACCGGCTCTCTCTTCACGCTCGCGTCAGCACGAACGGCTGCTGTGAAGTCGGCAAGGGAGAGGATTATGTCCTGCTTTGCTGACGAGGTGCGGTCCTGGATCTTGGTCCGTTCGATCGTTTTTGCATCTTCCATGGGTGCGGCTCCTTTCGGGATCGAAAAGCGGCAAAGGCTCTTCGTGGCCGCCCAAATAGGACTAGGACCTGCTAGAGATTAGACGGTATAATGCGAATGAGCCTATAAGCTGGAGCAATCAATGCGCCGCGAGGATATGGCCGACCTGACGGCGTTTCTGGCCGTTGCGGAGGAACGAAGTTTCACTCGCGCCGCTCCAAGGCTGGGGATGTCCCAGTCGGCTCTCAGCCAGATCGTCCGGCGGCTGGAGGAGCGGCTCGGGCTGCGACTGCTCACGCGAACGACGCGAAGCGTTGCGCCAACGGAAGCGGGCGAGCGGCTGCTTGAGACTCTGGCTCCCGCACTGAGCGACGTCGATGCCCGTATCGCAGCGCTCAGCGCGCTGAGCGAGAGGCCCGCCGGGGTCATTCGCATCACTTCGGTCGAACATGCTGCCGAGACCGTGCTTTGGCCGGCGCTGAGAACATTCCTGCGCGCCTATCCGGACATCAAGGTCGAGATCATTCTCGACTACGGCCTGACCGACATTGTTGCCGAGCGACTGGACGCGGGGGTCCGGCTCGGAGAACAGGTCGACAGGGACATGATCGCGGTCCGAATCTCGCCGGACATTCCGATGGTTATCGCGGGAGCTCCGAGCTATCTGGATCGAAAGCCGCAACCCAAGGTGCCTCAGGACCTCGTCCACCACCAGTGCATTAACTTGCGGCTCGGAGCGTCGCGCGAAAACGCCCCCTGGCGATTCAGGAAGGGCGAGCGTGAGCCGCATGTGCGGGTCGATGGGCCTGTCGCCTACAACAGCTTGGCGATGATCCGGCAAGCGGCACTCGACGGCTTCGGATTGGGCTACCTGACTCGGGATTCTGTGCAGCGCGACCTGGATGAGGGTCGTTTGATCAGCGTGTTAGCGGACTGGTGCCCTCCCCTTCCGGCGTACCATATTTATTACCCGAGCCGCAGGCAGCAGCTTCCCGCGTTCGCGCTGCTCGTGGAAGCGCTGCGACATGCGTAACGCTGTCAGCGCCAAGCTCGTTTCCCACACAATAGCGCTCGCTGCATGACCGGCTAGCGCTGCGGCAGCAGCAGCGGCGCGACCTCCGGGCTTTCCTCGATCGAGCGGTAGAATTTCGGCGTCGGGAACGGTCCCCGCGCCTGCTCGTAGGCAAAACCGAGGTTGAGCAGCAGCGCTTCCGACCACTTTGGGCCAATGAAGCTCAGGCCCACCGGCAATCCCTTCACCAGCCCCATCGGTACCGTAAGGTGCGGGTAGCCCGCGACGGCGGGGAGCGAGCCTGCGCCGCCGCCGGTGAACAGGTCGCCATTGGCGGCATCGATCACCCACGCCGGGCCGGTCGTCGGTCCGACCAGCACAACCGCGCGATTGTCCCTCAGCAGCTTGTCGATTCCGTTCGGACCGGCGGCCTGGAAGCTGATCGACCGCGCCTTTTTATACGCTGCATCGCCGAGGCCTTTGGTCTTCTCGGCCTGCTCGAACAGCTCCTGCCCGAACAGTGGCATCTCCTGTTTCTGATGCGCCTTGTCGAAGGCGATCACTTCGCCGAGCGTTCGCACGCCGATCGGCGCCGGGCTGCTCTTGAGATATTTGGCCATGTCAGCCTTGAGCTCGGTCAGCAGCACGGGCAACTCGTTCTTGCCGATCGCCTTGTCGTCGAACTTCTTGATGTCGACCAGGACCGCGCCTTGTTGCCGAAGGATCGCGAGCGCCGTGTCGAACGCCGGATCGAGCGTGCCGGTCGACGCGAATCGAAGCACCCCGATACGCTTGCCCTTGAGCGAGCCGGCATCGAGTCCGGCTGCATAATTGCGCTTGTGCTTGTCGGCCTCGCGGGTCGCCGGATCGGCGGGATCGCTGCCGGCGATCGCGGTCAGCAGCTCGGCCGCCTCCAGCACCGTCGGAGTCATCGGCCCGGCCGTGTCCTGGCTGTGGCTGATTGGGACGATATGGGTCCGGCTGACCAGGCCGACGGTCGGTTTCAGCCCGACGATCCCGTTGATTGACGCTGGGCAGGTCACCGATCCGTCGGTCTCGGTGCCGATCGCGAAGCGCACCAGCCCGGCGGCGACCGCCGCGCCGCTTCCGCTCGATGATCCGCAGGCGTTGCGGTCGAGCGCCCACGGGTTGCGCGTCTGCCCGCCGGCCGCGCTCCATCCGGAGATCGACCGCGTCGAGCGGATGTTGGCCCATTCGCTAAGGTTGGTCTTGCCGACGATCACCGCCCCGGCCGAGCGGAGCCGCGCGACCAGGGGCGCGTCGCGGTTGGTGACGTTGTTGGCGAGCGCGAGGCTGCCGGCGGTCGTCGGCAGCGGGCCGGCAAGTTCGATATTGTCCTTGATCAGCACCGGCTGGCCGGCGAGGGGACCCCGCAAATTGCTCGAATCGACCCGCCGCGCCTGGTCAATCGCGGTCGGATCGACGGCGATCACCGAGTGGAGCGATGGATCGATCCTGGCGATCCGTTCGAGCGCGGCGCGGACATTGGCTTCGGCCGGGCGCGGCTGGGCAATTGCAGTCGACGTCGCACCCGCGGCCAGTGCCGTGGCGATGAACAAATGACGCATATGCGCTCCCCTGCTGTTGGCGTCAGCGCGGCGCGAGCAAAGCGTCGAGCGTGCCCGGGCCCGTGCCGACCTTCTGGAGCCTCGGATAGCGCAACCCGCCGTGCCAATCGAGCTTCACCGTCCGGTAGACGTCGCCGTCGTGGATCAGCAACTCGGGCGATGGACCGTTTCCGGCGGCCGCCTTGATCGCATCCTTGAGGGCGTCGGCATCATAGTCGCGACCGTTCACCGCCGCGATCTGCGCACCGACCGTGATCCCCGCGTTGAATGCCGCGCTGTCCCACAACACGCTACCGATCTTGCCGTCATTTCCGACCGTGAACCCGCCCGAATAAGTGAGGTCGCTGTTCTTGCCCGACTTCTCGGCGCTCTTGATCCACTTAGTCGGCTCGGCGGTGTACACGAGCTTGTAGCCACCCTCATTGATCCCCTCGAGGGGAGGGGTCGCCGCAAGGTCGTAGACGCGCCGCTGCAGGTAGCCGCGCCAGTCGTAGGGCTGAACGCCTTTCAGCGTCGCGACGACATCATCGAACGTATAGGTCAGCTCGCCATAATCGCGGTCGCGCATGCCGTAGAAGGCCTTGGCGAAATCGTCGATCGAGCGCTTGCCGCCGGACTGGTTGCGGATGATCCGGTCGACGTCGATCCAGATGAGCTGGCCTTCGCTGTAATAGTCCTCGCTGCGCTGCCAACTGCGCCACGGCTGCGGCGCACGGCCAGCCGCGGTCGGGTCGTTGGTGGTGTCGACGAGCGGCCGCCAGATGCGGCCGGGTGTGCCGATGCTGTAGGTCGCCGCCGTCGACGCGATCGCGTCGAGCGTGTCCTGCTTTGAGAGCATGCCCGAGCGGGCGCCGAGCACATAGCCCCAGAACTGGGTCTGCCCCTCGTACACCCACAGCAGCGAACCCTCCATCGGCACCGTGTTGTAGTCGGGCGTCCACAGGTCGGCGGGACGGCGGTACTTGCCGTCCCAGCTGTGGCTATATTCGTGCGGCAGCAGGTTGCGGTCGCGAAGCTTGTTCTCCCAGTCGGTAAAATAGCCGCGCTTCACACCGTCCTCGGAGCTGCGATGATGCTCCAGCCCCTGGCCCCCGAGGTTGTTCGAGATGGTCAGGAGGAAGTCGTAATGATCGTAGTGCTGGGCCCCGAAATTCTTCACGGCCTGCTCGACCAGCCGCTTGTGCGCCGCGATCTGCTCCGGCGTTGCCGCGAGCTCCGCGTCGTTGTCGGCAATCACGTCGAGCGCGACGTCGGGCGACAGGTCGATTCGCCGATAGTGCGGCCCCGCGATCAAGGGCGAATCGACCAGGATCTCGTAGCTCGTGACGGGATAATCATAGCGTCCGCCGCTCTGCGCGGTTGGCCGCAGGGCGGTTGCGACCTTCCAGCCGTTTGGAACGATCACCGACGGTTTCACCGGGATCTGCCGCACGTAATAGCCCGCTGGATACATCGACAGCGACAGCCACTGGATGCTCGACATCTCGGGCGTCATGATCGTCCGGCCCTGGTTATCGGCAGTGGCCGAAACGAACTGGAAGTCGACGTCGACCGCGGAGACGCCCTGCGGCACCGATACGTGAAATGCGTAGACGTCGAGCGGATCGCGCATCCATTTCAGCGCCTGGCCGTTTGCCGTGACCTTGATGCCGGCGACATTCTTGACCTCGTTGCGCGGGCTATGACCGCCCGGAACCCATTTCGGATAGAGCAACACAAGGTCGCCCGCCGCAGCCACGGGCACGCGCTGGTGGATGCGGAAAATGCCGCGGGTCACGTCCGTAGCGTCGACAGTCAGCTCGACCGTCCCCGGATAAGGCACGTCGCGCGCCGCCGGAATCCGAGTCGGTTTGGCGTAGGCTTCCGGTTTGCTGTTGAGCGGCGGAACGATCTGCGCGGCGGCGGTGCCCCCAAGCGCGGCGGACAGGATCAAAGCAAGCGCGGCCTTGCGCATCGATCAAAACTCCCGAAAGGCAGGTGAGCCTGCGGCAATACCGCGAAAAACCGCGATTGGCAGTGCCCTTCGTCGGTGCGACTCGGCGCCTTGTCGAAAGTAAGGGCGTTGTCAGTCTCCGTTCACTTGTCGCCGCTAGCGGGAGGTCCATGACTCATCGTTCGATATTGCTCGGCAGTGCAGCGCTGCTGAGCCTGCCCTACCCTGCCTTCGCCCAATCCGCCGCTCAGCCGGCCAGCAGCCAAGGTCTCCCTCCCGCCACCGAGCCAGCGGCGGCCTCGAGCTCCGCCGCCGCGGCGCAACCGATCGATGATACCGGCGACGAGGAGGAAATTGTCGTCACTGGCGCCCGTCCGCGCGGCTCCGTCGTCGGCGACATTCCGCCGGAGAACATCCTCGATGCTCGCGACGTCCGAGCCACCGGCGCGACGAGCATTTCCGACCTCCTGGACGCACTCGCGCCGCAGATCGGAAGCTCGCGCGGGCGCGGCGGCGAAGCGCCGGTGCTGCTCCTCGACGGCCTCAGGATCTCGGGCTTCCGCGAGCTTCGCGACATCCCGACCGAGGCGATCCAGCGGGTCGAGATCCTGCCCGAGGAGGTGGCCCTCAAATATGGCTATCGCGCCGATCAGAAGGTGGTGAACATCGTCCTTCGCCAGCGCTTCCGCTCGACCACCGCGCAGGCCGCCGTGGGGGCGGCGACCGACGGAGGCTACACGACCGCCAACGCCGACCTCACGCGCTTCCTGGTCCAGCGCCGGGGCCGCACGACCCTCAACCTCCACGCCTCGCACAACAACCTGCTGACCGAGGCCGAGCGAATCGACCAGCTGACCAGGTCGCCGCCCCCCGGAGCGGTGGTGGAACCGGCGCCGTTCGCCCGCTCGCTGGTCGGCCGCAACACCGACGTGCGCGGGTCGGCCACGTTCAATCGCACCGTCTTCGGCAACGTCTCGGGAACGCTCAACACCGAGCTCGAACATAGCGAGGGACGTTCGCTGATCGGGCTCAACCCCAGCCTCCTCGAGCCGCTGGCGCGAACCACCAATGCCAACAGCGTGCATCTCGGCGGAGTGCTCAACGGCACCACCAGGTCGCAATGGCGCTGGACGGTGACCAGCAATGCCGATCTCGACGTCAACCGCACCCGAAGCGACCGCAACGATCCGAGCTTTCCAACCGACCGCTCGCGTTCGACCACGACGTCGGCCGATCTCAAGGCGACTGCCAATGGCAAGATCTTCAAGCTTCCCGCGGGCGACGCCAGCACGACCCTGACAGTGGCCGGCAGCACGGTGCATCTCGATTCCACCCGGTCGCGTCTTGGTGCGTCGACGTCGAACTCGCTGTCGCGCACGATGGGCGAAGCGGCGATGAACCTCGACCTTCCGATCTCGCGCAAGAACCGCGACTTCAGCGCGCTCGGCAACCTCACCCTCAACGCCAATGCCGAAGTCGACCAGCTGTCGGACTTTGGGACTCTGACGACGATCGGCGCGGGGGCGAACTTCTCGCCGCTCGACCGGATGAATTTCATCGCCAGCTGGACTCGAGAGGAAGGCCCGCCGACCATCAACCAGCTCGGTGATCCGGTGCTCGATACGCCCGGCTCGCGCATCTTCGACTTCACCACCGGCGAGACCGTGCTCGTCGACGCGGTCACGGGAGGTAACCCCAACCTCAAGTCTGACCTCAGGCACGTCCTCAAGCTCGGCGCCAACTGGCAGCCGTTCACCAAGACCGACCTTCGCCTGCGGGCGGACTTCGTCCATCAGACGATCGAGCGGCCGATCTCGAACATCAGCGTCACGCAGGCGATCGAATCTGCCTTCCCCGACCGGTTCGTCCGCGACGCGACCGGGCAGCTGGTCCGCGTCGACCTGAGGCCGGTCAACTTCGACAGCGCGCGCCGCGATGCGCTCCGCATTGGGTTCGATTTTTCCAAGCCGCTCAAATCGCGGCGGCCGTCGCAGGCGGTGATCGACCAACTCCGGTCGCAATTCGGCTTCGGCGGCCGCGGAACGCAGGTTCGCGCGCAGGGCGCGATACCGCCCGGCCCGGCTCCGGAAGGCGCGTCGCCCCTGCCGGCACCGCCATCCGAGGGACGTCGCGGCGGCGGCGGCTTTGGCGGCCGCGGCGGCGGAGGAGGGGGCGGCTTCTTCGGCGGCAACAACGCGAGCCGCGGCCGGTTGCAATTTTCGCTCACCGACACGATCACCTTCGTCGACAAGGTTCGCATCACTCCGGCCGGGCCCGAGCTCGACTACCTCCACGGCGACGCCGCCGGTTCTTCCGGCGGCACTCCCCGGCACAGCGTCGAGGCCCAGGCCGGCTGGTCGAACAACGGCCTCGGTGCGCGGCTCGGCGCCAATTGGCGCAGTGGGACTACGGTCACGACGCTGACCGGCGACGATCTCCATTTCTCGTCGCTCGGCACGTTCAACCTGCGCCTTTTCGCCAATCCCGGCGACATCCCCGAGATTGCGGTCAAGCATCCCTGGCTCCGCGGCACCCAGTTCCGGCTGGAGGTGAACAACATCTTCAACAGCCGCCCGCAGGTGCGCGACGCGGCGGGCAATATCCCGCTGAACTACCAGCCAGGCCTGCTCGACCCGATCGGGCGGACGATCATGGTCACGTTCAGGAAGCTGTTCTTGCCGTCGCCGGCGACGATCCGCCGCATGTTCCAGCAAGAGCGGCCGCAAGGAGCGCCGACGCGCTAGATTCCGATTTTCCGGAATTTGTGCTTAAGCGCGCTTCGATGACGCCTGTTCAGCCCGTTCGGGGCACGCAAAGCCTGCTTCACGAAGACGCCGACCGCCTCGCTACGGTGGTGGCTGCGTTCGACAAGGTGCGCGGGCTCTACGGCTTCCGACGGGTCGACGTGCCGACGATCGAGCAGACCGCGGTCTTCGCCCGGACCATCGGTGAGACCACCGACGTCGTCTCCAAGGAGATGTATTCGTTCGAGGATCGCGGCGGCGAATCGATCACCCTTCGGCCCGAGTTCACCGCCGGCATCTGCCGCGCCTATTTGAGCGAGGGCTGGCAGCAATACGCGCCATTGAAGCTCGCCACCTCGGGGTCGGCCTTCCGCTACGAGCGCCCGCAGAAGGGCCGCTTCCGCGAGTTCCACCAGCTCGATGCCGAGATCATCGGCGCCGGCGAACCGCAGGCCGATGTCGAACTCCTCGCCTTCGCCGACCAGTTGCTGAAGGAACTCGGGATTGAGGGCACGATCCTCAAGCTCAACACGCTCGGCGATCCCGAAACGCGCGGCGCCTGGCGGGATGCGCTTTATGAACACTTCCGGGCCCACTCCGCAGCGCTCAGCGAAGACAGCCAGGCCCGGCTCGAGCGTAATCCGCTGCGCATCCTCGACAGCAAGGCGCACCAGGACTGGCCGGTTGTCGACAGCGCGCCGACGATCGACGAGTTCCTGACCGGCCAAGCGGCGGATTTCTTCGGGAAGGTCACTGCAGGTCTGGACGCCGCCGGCATCGCCTGGGAACGCGCGCCTCGCCTGGTGCGCGGCCTCGATTATTACCGGCACACATCGTTCGAATTCATCACCGACCGCCTCGGCGCGCAGGGGACGGTGATCGGCGGCGGCCGCTATGACGGGCTGATCGAAACGCTCGGCGGACCGCACACGCCGGCCGTCGGTTGGGCGGCGGGGATCGAGCGCCTGGCGATGATGATCGACGCTCCAGAGCCGGAGAGACCGGCCGCGGTCATCGTGCCGCTTGGCGAGCGCGCGGAAGCTGCCGGCCTGCGGCTGCTCGCCGACCTGCGACGCGCCGGCATCTCCGCTGACATGGCGTATCGCGGTAACATGAAGAAGCGCCTCAGCCGCGCGAATGACGCAGGCGCCGCTTACGCGCTGATCATAGGAGACGATGAGCTGAAGCGCGAAGAGGCGCAGATCAAGAACCTCGCTACGGGCGAGCAGCGGAGCATTGCGCTCGACGCCGTCGCGGAGGCGCTTCGCCCGTGAGCCAAATCTCGTCGGAGCGGATCGCGTCGATTGAGGCGCGCAAGCATGAGCTTCAGCAGGCGATGTCGCGCGGCGACCTGTCGACCGATGAGTTCGTGCGCCTGTCCAAGGACTATGCGGCCATCGAGCCGGTCGCCGCCGCGGCGCGGGAAGTGCGCCGGCTACGCGCCGAGCTCGACGTCCTGAACGGAATGATCGCCGACCCGACCGCCGAGCCCGAGCTCAAGGAAATGGCCGCAAGCGAGGCCGATGAGATCCGCCACAAGCTTCCCCACGCCGAGCGCGCGCTCGCCCTGAAGCTGCTTCCGCGCGACGCGGCCGACGACCGCGCGGCGATGCTCGAGGTCCGGGCCGGCACCGGCGGCGACGAGGCGGCATTGTTCGCCGGCGATCTCCTGCGGATGTACCAGCGCTTCGCCGAGGCGCAGGGCTGGCGCTTCGAGCTGATTTCGGCGAGCGCGTCCGAGGTCGGCGGCTACAAGGAAGCCATCGCCTCGATCAACGGTCCTGGCGTGTTCGCCAAGCTGAAGTTCGAAAGCGGCGTTCATCGAGTCCAGCGCGTTCCGGTGACCGAAAGCGGCGGGCGGATCCACACCTCGGCGGCAACGGTCGCCGTGCTGCCGGAAGCCGAGGATGTCGACGTCCACATCGACGACAAGGACCTGCGCATCGACGTCTATCGCTCGTCGGGCCCCGGTGGCCAGTCGGTCAACACCACCGACAGCGCGGTCCGCATCACCCACCTGCCGACCGGTCTCGTCGTCATCCAGCAGGACGAGAAATCGCAGCACAAGAACAAGGCCAAGGCGCTGAAGGTGCTGCGGACGAGGCTGTTCGAGCTGGAGCGGGAGCGGCTCGCAAGCGAGCGCGCGGGAGCGCGCAAGTCGATGGTCGGATCGGGCGACCGTTCCGAGCGCATTCGCACCTACAATTTCCCGCAGGGGCGGATCACCGACCATCGCATCAATTTGACCAAGCACAACCTGACCGAGGTGCTCGACGGCCCCGGTTTGGGCGAGCTGGTCGAGGCTCTGGCTGCCGAGGATGAAGCCGAACGGCTTGCGGGGCTCGAAGAAGCGTGAAGCCCGTCACCCGCGCGCTCGATGACGCGACGCGCCAGCTCAGCAAGACGAGCGACACGGCGCGCCTCGATGCCGAGCTGTTGATGGCCGAGGCGTTGCACATCGACCGTGACCGCCTGCTGCTCTCGCCGCCCGACGCTGCCGTGCCAAAGCGCTTCGCCAAGATGGTCGAGCGGCGTCTCAGGGGAGAGCCAGTCGCCTACATCACCGGTCGCCGCGCCTTCTGGAACATCGACCTTCACGTCGGTCCCGGAGTGCTCGTACCCCGCCCGGATTCGGAAGTGCTGATCGCTTCGGCAATCGAGCATTTCGATGGGACGCCCGGTCCGCGGCGCATCATCGACCTCGGGACCGGTCCGGGCACTCTGCTGCTCGCCGCGCTCGACGTGTGGCCGGACGCCACGGGCCTCGGCATCGACGTTTCGCGAAGCGCGCTCTCCTATGCGTCGGCGAACGCACGCCGCCTCGCCTTCGACCCGCGGTTGAAGCTGAAGCTCGGCAACTGGGCCGACGGAATCCGCGAAAGCTTCGACCTGGTCCTGTGCAACCCGCCCTACGTCGCCGAGGGGGCGGAGCTTGGCCCCGGAGTCCGCGAGTTCGAGCCCGATGAGGCCTTGTTCGCGGGAAAAAGCGGCCTGGAAGCATATCGTGCCCTCGCTCCACAGCTGCCGGCGCTGCTCAATCCAGGTGGCCTTGCAGCCGTGGAGATAGGGTACGATCAGGCCGCGCCCGTCACGGCTTTGCTGGCGCGCGACGGTCTTGAAGCGCGGGTCGCGAACGACTTCGCCGACCGGCCGCGCGCAGTGCTCTTAACCTGGGCTACAACGAAATAGCTTGGCATCGGCCCTCGGGCGCACTACATCAGTGTCCTGGCCCGGGCCCGCTCCAGATCAACTGCAGAGCGCTCCCGTTCCAACCCCCGACGCAATCGGCCGTTCGATAGGCGCATGCTGCGCAGACCGGAACGAGAGGGTCAGAGGCGGCGCATATGCGCTGCCCTGTCCATCCGAGGACAAAAGGGGCAAGCTACACTGCGTAAGGACGTAGGCATTTGATCAACAATCGTCAGGGCGGCCGCCGACGCGGCCGTGGTGGGCAAGGCGGGGGACGGAACCTCGGCGGCGGCGGACAACCGGGCAACCGGCAGGACAATCGCCAGCGCGGCAATGCCGCCCAGCTGCTCGAAAAGTACAAGAGCATGGCGCGCGACGC
>Ga0207648_10002496_pt1 | contig 19743 bp, 16 predicted proteins | sample KBSMisM32_FD_184310 | JGI IMG/M metagenome (GOLD analysis project Ga0207648, IMG submission 184310) | Miscanthus rhizosphere microbial communities from Kellogg Biological Station, Michigan, USA - KBS Miscanthus M3-2 (SPAdes) (version 2) | ecosystem: Host-associated > Plants > Roots >...
GCTGCTGCGACGGCCGCGGGAACGCGACACATAGGACACCGACATGACGATGCTCGACCGCATGCGTCGGCACCGGAACTGGCTGAAATGGAGCCTGGCGCTGGTGGTGCTGACGTTCATTATTTTCTACATCCCCGACTTCCTGCAGCGCGACACCGGCACCGCCGGGGCGACGTCGCGCGAGACCGTCGCGTCGGTGGACGGCCACGACCTGCTCGCGGGCGAGTTCCAGCAGCGCTACGTCGCGCAGATGCAGGCCTACCAGCAGCAATTCGGCGGCCAGATGAACGCGCAGCTGCTGCGGCAGCTCGGCGTCGATCAACAAGTGCTCTCGCAGATGGTGGACGAGCAGGTCTCGGTGCTCGAGGCCGAACGCCAGGGCATCAAGGTGAGCGACGACGAGCTCGCGCAGCGCATCATGGCCATTCCCGGCCTGCAGGAGAACGGCCGATTCATCGGCGAGGCGCGCTACGAGGCGCTGCTGCGCCAGCAGCGGCCGCCGCTCACGAAAGCGCAGTTCGAAGAGCGCTTCCGCCGCAGCATCATGGTGGAGCGGCTGCGCACCGCGCTCACCGACTGGATGGCGGTGTCCGACGCGGAGCTCGATCGCGAGTATCGCAAGCGCAACGAGAAGGTGAAGCTGCAGGTGGTCGCGTTCACGGCCGACCGGTTCCGCGACAAGGTGACGCTGAACGACGCCGACATCGCGGCGTACTTCGACGCGCACAAAGCGGAGTACCGCGTCGGCGAGCAGCGCTCGGTGAAGTTCCTGCTTCTCGATCGGGATCTGGCGCGGCAGAAAGTCGTGGTGCCCGCCACGGATATTCAGCGGTTCTACAACGACAACATCCAGCAGTACCAGACGCCCGAGCAGATCAAGGCCAGCCACATCCTGCTGAAGACCGACGGCAAGGACGAAGCGGCCGTCCGCAAGCGCGCCGAGGCGCTGCTGGCGCAGGTGAAGGGCGGCGCGGACTTCGCGGCGCTGGCGAAGAAGGAATCCGAAGACGAGGGGTCGGCGAAGAACGGCGGCGACCTCGGGTTCTTCGGCAAGGGCCGCATGGTGCCCGAGTTCGAGACGGCCGCCTTCGCGATGCAGCCGGGCCAGACGAGCGATCTCGTGCGCTCGCAGTTCGGCTTCCACATCATCCGCGTGATCGAGAAGAAAGCGGGCGAAACGCGTCCGCTCGACCAGGTGCGGCAGCAGATTCAGGAGCAGCTGGCGCAGCAGCAGGCCGACGCGCAGATCACCGAGCGCGCGCGCCAGCTCGAGTCGCGCATCAAGAATCCGGGCGACCTGACGGAAGCCGCCGGCGAGCAGGGGCTGATGGTGCAGGAGTCGGGCTACTTCCAGCGCGGCGACCCGGTGCCGGCGCTCGGCGCGGCGCCGCAGGTGGCTGCCGCCGCGTTCACGCTGACCGACGGCGCCGTCAGCGGCCCGCTGTCCGCGCAGCGCGGCGTGGCGTTCATCACGGTGGCCGGCAAGAAGGACCCCTACGTGCCGAAGCTCGAGGAAGTGAAGGAGAAGGTGCGTCAGGACGCCCAGCGTGCCAAGGCCGCCGAGTTGAGCAAGCAGCGCGCGACCGAGCTGGCCGGCGGCCTGAAGTCCGCGCCCAACTTCGCCGCGGCGGCCAAGGCGCAGGGCCTCGAAGCGAAGGACACCGATCTCATCACGCGTGGCTCGGCGATTCCCGACGTCGGCACCAACCCCGAGGTGGACAAGGCGGCGTTCAGCCTGCCGGTGGGCGGCGTGAGCGGCCCGATCTCCACGACCGACGGCACGGTGATCGTGAAGGTGCTGCAGCGCGACGAGGTCACGCCGGCGCAGCTGAAGTCGGGCAGCGAGGCGTTCCGCGCCGAGCTGCTCAACGAGCGCCGCTCCAACTTCTTCAACTCCTACATGAACAAGGCCAAGGAGAAGATGAAGGTGGAGATCAACGCCGAAGTCGTGACGCGCGTCACGTCGGCGCTTCGCCTGTAGTCGTAGGGGCCGCCTTCAGGCGGCCCATGACGCTTTCGTAGAGGGCGGCCTTTCAGACCGCCCTTTTTTCTTATCTCACAAACGAGAACGGCATCAGCGCCAGCGGCTCGCCGCGCCGGAAGAGGCGCCCGGGCGCGGTGGCCGACGCAATCGCGCGGCCGGGGCCATGCACACCGGTCAGCGCCCGCAGCAGGCCGACGCCGACGCTGCCGCTGCTGCGTCCGAACTGATCCGAGAGCGCTTCGTAGAAGGTGCGCCGGCGCGGATAGATCACGGTCTCCACGGGGGTATCCGGGTCGATGTCGGCGCGTTCCTTGACGGCGGTGATCGCCACGTCGAGGCCGCCCAGCCGGTCGACGAGACCGTTCTCCTTCGCCTGCGCCCCGGTCCACACGCGCCCCTGCGCGAGCTTGTGCACCTCGTCGCGCGTCTTGTGGCGCGACGCCGCCGTCTTGTCGAGAAAGCCGGTGTAGAAGTCGCGCATGAACGCCTCCACCTTCTGGCGCTGCGCCGGCGTAAAGGTGGTGAGGGGCGAGTAGATGTCGGCGTTGGCGCCCGAGGTCACGGGTTCCGCCGTGATGCCGATCTTCTCGAGCGTGCCGCCGTAGACGATCTTGCCGGTGTAGATCCCGATCGAGCCGGTGAGCGTGCCTGGTTCGGCCACGATCTCGTCGCCCGCGAGCGCGATGTAATAACCGCCCGACGCCGCCAGATCGGACATCGAGACCACGATCGGCCGCGAGGGATCGTCCTTCTTGGTGAGCTGCAGCTCGCGCAGGATCACGTCGGATGCCACCGACGAGCCGCCCGGGCTGTCGATCCGCAAGATGATGCCGCGAATCGAACGGTCGTCGCGAATGCGGCGGATCTCCTCGATGAGCGTGTCGCTCCCCACGATGTCGCCGTCGGTGGGGTCGAAACCGCTGCGGCCGGACGTGATCGTGCCCACCGCGTAGAGCAGGGCGATGCGGGGACGGCGCCGCAGGCGCACGCCGTCGGTCCCCGTCGTGTATTCGTCAGCCTCGATCCAGTCCACCGCCTCGCCGCGATACCGCAGCACCGGCACGAGATCGTCGAGCTCGTCCTCGTAGGCAATGCCATCCACCAGGCCAGCCTCCACCGCCTGCTTCGGCAGGAACGGGCCGTCGTCGATGAGCGCGCGCACGTCGGCTTCGGACTTGCGGCGCCCTTCGGCGACGGCGCGTACGAGCTGCGCGAACATGTCGTGGTTGAGCGACTCCGACATCTCGCGGTGCGCGGCCGTCATGCGCTTTTCGGTGAGCTGGTTGGTGGCGGTCTTGAAGTCGCCGATGTGGATGAAGTCGGGCACGGCGCCGGCCTTGTCGAACGCGCCGCGCAGAAAGATCTCGTAGGCCGCGACGCCGGTGAGGTCGAGCGAGCTCGAGGGCAGCAGGTAGATCTTGTCGGCGGCGCTGGCCAGGTAGTACTCGCGGTCGGTGCCGTACTCGAGGAACGCGGTGACCGGCTTGCCCGAGCGGCGGAAGTCCACGATCGCATCGCGCAGCTCCTGCACTTTGGCCCAGTACGGGTCGTCGAGGCTGCCCGGCACGAGCACCACGCTCGTGATGTGCGGATCGGTCTTGGCGCGGCGCAGCGCGGCTACGAACGCCCGCAGGCTGTCGGTGCCGCGATCGACGAACTGGTCGAGCACGTCGTCCGGCCGCAGCTCGGGCAGCTCGCCGTCGGGCCGCAGCACGAGCGCCGCCGACGAGGTCACGCGCGCGCCGCGGCTGAGCCCGGAAGTGCCCGAGACCGAGACGTAGAGCACGACCATCGCGGCCGCCGACACGAGGATGGCCAGACCGATGAGCGCGAACACGAAGCCGACGCCGCGGCGTGTAGTCACGATGTCCTCCTGGATAGGAAGAGTGTACTGGCTCCCGGCTCTCGGCTCCTGGAGACACAGCAGTACCGGAGCGAAGCCGGAAGCAGGGAGTCGGGAGCCTCGGAGCGGCCGTCTATAATTCGTCGAATGACTCAGCTGAAGAAGGACGACGGCAAAGTGGGCACGGGGCAAGAAGCCGCGCCAGGCCAGCGGGTGACCGTGCACTACACCGGGTGGCTGTACGACGAAGCCAAACCCGATCACAAGGGGCGCAAGTTCGACAGCTCGCGTGATCGCAACGATCCGTTCGACTTCCGCCTCGGCGCCGGTGAGGTGATTCGCGGCTGGGACGAGGGCGTGGCCGGCATGAAAGTGGGCGGGCAGCGCACGCTCACGATTCCGCCCGACATGGGCTACGGCGCTCGCGGGGCTGGCGGCGTGATTCCGCCAAACGCGACGCTGGTCTTCGACGTGGAGCTCCTCGACGTTCGCTGAGCTCCGCATCGACTCGCTCGATCTCGCGGGCGATGGGATTGCGCGGGCGGGGCGGCGCACCTTTGCCGTTCCGTTCACGATTCCCGGCGAACGGGTGCGCGTGCAGCCGGGGCCGCGCCCGCGCCCCGACGGCGTCGTCCCGGCACGACTCGTCGAGATCCTCGTGGCGTCGCCGCATCGCGTGACGCCGGGGTGCCGGCACTTCGGGCCGCAGCCATCACCGGGGGTTGAACCCTGCGGCGGCTGCGCCTGGCAGCACATCGCCTACGCCGAGCAGCTGCGACTGAAAACCGCGCTCGTCACGCGTCTGGTGCGCGAGGCGGTGCCCGGCGCCCCGGCGGCCGCGCCCATGCTGGCCACGACCCCGCTCGACGCGCCGTGGGGATACCGGCACAAGGTCCATTTCGTCTTCGGGAACGCTAGCGAGGCTTCGCCTTGGACTGACGAGCATGCAGGCTCCGCCTCGCTAGCACAGCATCTAATTGCCCGCCCTGCGGGCGGGCGTAGGCGTGAGCCGCGGCTGATCATGGGTCACTACGCGCGCGGATCGCGCCGCGTCGTCGCCGTCAGCGAGTGCCCGGTGCACGCGGCCGACGGCAACACCCGCGCGTTTGCGCTGCGCGACGCGTGCGTCAAGGGCGGAGTGACGGCGGCCGCGAACGCCGGGGCGCGCGGGGGAGTGCTCAAGAGCGTGGCGGTGCGCGTGGCCCGCCGCACGCGCGAGCGAATGCTGACGCTCGTCGTGGCCGACGACGCCGACCGCGCCCTGCGCGCGGCCACGCGCCGGGCGCTCGACGGCACCGGAGGCGACACGGCACTCCACGTCAACGTCCACCCGCGCGCGAACGCGATGATCTTCGGCGACGTCACGCGACGCCTGAGCGGGCCGGAGCGGCTGCGCGACGAGGTCGCCGGCGCGTCGTTCCTGATCTCGCCGACCGCGTTCTTCCAGACCAACGTCGCCGCCGGCGAGCTGTTGGTGGATCTGGTGCGCCGCGCGCTGCCTGCAGGCGTGCCGGTCCTCGATCTCTACGCCGGCGCGGGGCTGTTCGCGCTGCCGCTGGCCCTGGCCGGCCACGACGTGGTGGCCGTCGAAGAGAACGCCGCGGCCGTGGCCGACGGCGAGGCCAGCCGCACGCTCAACCGCGTGCCGCCGGCGCGCTGCCGGTGGATCGCGTCCAGCGTCGAACACGGGCTCGGCCGCGTGAAGGCGTGCGACGCGGTGGTCCTGGACCCGCCACGGGAAGGGTGTTCCGCGGCCGTGCGCGAGCGGCTTTTCGGACAGCGCAAGCCGGCGCTGGCCGTTTACGTCTCGTGCAACCCGGAGACGCTGGCGCGGGACCTCGCCGTCGCGGCGCGCCACGGCTACGCCATCGAATCGCTCCAGCCGGTGGACATGTTTCCCCACACGCCCCACGTGGAAACGGTGGCGGTGCTCCGCGCAGAGCTGCCCCGCGGAGCCTCGTCAGCCTGACGGGAAATTCAGAAAGAGGTCAGGCGATTTTCTGTAGGATCCGGGCATGCGAATCGTGCGCAAGTGGCTCATCCTGTCGCACCGGTATCTCGGCATCGCCCTGTGCCTGCTGCTCGTGATGTGGTTCGGCTCGGGCATCGTGATGATCTACGCGGGCGGCATGCCCGCCCTGACCCCCGAAGCACGCCGCGCGCACCTGCCGGCCATCGACTTCACCCGCGTCGCCCTCAGCGCCGCCGATGCCGCGGCCCGCGCCGGCCTCGACGCGCCGCCCGCCGCCACGCTGTTGTCGGTGCAGGGGCGCCCCGCCTACCGGTTCGGAGGACGCACGCCGGTGACCGTGTTCGCCGATACCGGCGAGACGATGGCGCCGGCGTCGGTCGCTGACACGCGCCGCATCGCCAGCCGCTTCCTCGGCGTGCCCGAATCCCTGCTCGTGGATGCCGGCCAGCTCACCGCGCCCGATCAGTGGACGCTCCAGCTGGCGCGCCGCGGCGGGCTGCAGAAGTTCACCGTAGACGACGACGCCGACACCGAGATCTATGTCTCGCCGCGGACCGCGGAAGTCGTGCTCACCACCACCAGCCGCGATCGAATGCTCGCCTGGATCGGCGTGATCCCGCACTGGATGTATTTCAGCTGGCTGCGCACCAACCAGCCGCTCTGGTATCGCACCGTCGTGTGGACGTCCACCGCAGCAAGCGTCCTGGCGCTGCTCGGGCTCGTGCTCGGGGTGACGCAGTGGCGCCGCACGCAGCCGTTCCGCCTGGCGGCCGCCGTGCCCTACGCGGGCTGGATGCGCTGGCACTACGTCACCGGGGCCGTTTTCGGCGTGTTCGCCCTCACGTGGGCCTTCAGCGGCCTGCTCTCGATGGAGCCCTACGAGTGGACCAACGCGAGCGGTCTCGAAGTCGACGGCGAGGCGTTCACCGGCGGCGCGATCGAGCTGCCGCAGTACAAAACGGCCGACGCGGCGACGTGGGCGTCGATCGCCGACGGCCGGCCGGTGAAGGAAGTCGAGCTCGCGCGCATCCAGGATCAGCCGTACTACGTGGTGCACCTCGACACGCCGCCCCGCCAGCTTCGTGCCGAGCGGCTGCATCAGCCGTACTACATCACCGGACGCGCCGAGCGGGCGCGGCTGCTCGTCGCCGCGGACACGATGCGCGTGCGCGAGGAGCCCTTCAGCGTGGACTCGTTGATGGCGCGGTTACAGGCAGCGCTGCCCGGTGAGCACGTAGTCGAGCAGACGCTCCTCACCGAGTACGACGACTACTACTACTCGCGCGGCCGCCAGACGCCGCTTCCGGTCCTGCGCGTGAAGTACGCCGACGCCGCGCAGACGTGGATCTACGTGGACCCGGAGATGAGCCGCGTGCTCGGCTCGGTGCCGAAGCTGGCGCGCGTGGAGCGGTGGCTGTACAACGGCCTCCACAGCCTCGACTTCAAGTTCTGGTATTCGCGCCGTCCGCTGTGGGACATCGGAATGATCGTCCTGCTCCTCGGCGGCCTGGCGTCGAGCGCGATCGGGGCGTTCCTGGGCGCGCGGCGGATCGTGCGCGCCTCGCGACGAGCCGTCAGTTCCATCGGCGCCCCAAGCCCGGTGGAGGCGACGCTACGACATCAAGCTGAATAGAACGGCGCCGGCGACGGCGGCACCGGCGGCGTGCCACGCCAGCTCGATCGGCTTGCGCACGAGCAGACCACCCGCGCAGAGCACCACCGCCGCGGCCACCAGGAAGCGCTTGTAGAGCTCCTCAACCGTTTCGACAGGGTCGGTGGGCGGGGCCTGCCGGCGCAGGCGATCGACGATGCGAAAGGCCACCACGCGGTCCGGCTCGTCACCGAGTTCGAAGTACTCGCCGCCTCCCGCCACGGCAATCTGCACCAGCGAGTTGCGGTCGAGCGACGAGCGCACGACCGGCGGCGGCCGCGTGCCGTCGGCCTGGAGCGGCTCGGGAATCATGCCGCCGACGCTCGTGCCGATGCCTACCACGTAGACGGGAATCTTCCGCTGCCGCGCCGCCTGCAGCGACTCGGCCACCTTGCCCGACCACGACTGCCCGTCGGAAATCACCAGGAAGGCCTTCGGGTTGCCGCTCTTGCCGAACAGCTCCTCGTCCTTCTCCACCAGCCGCAGCCCCCAGCGCAGCCCTTCCTCGATGTTGGTGTCCCACGTCGGCGCGTTCTCGAGCGGGAACGGCGAGTGCTCGCCAAGATGATCGATGAAGAAAAAGAGCGAGTTGGGATCCTTGGTGAGGCGCACCTGCGGCGCGGCGAGCTGCGCGAAGAGCGCCAGCGCCACGCGATCGCCCTGCCAGCTGAGCGACTCGGCAAACGTCCGCAGGAACAGCACCGAGCGGCGCCAGCGGTCGGGGCGGACGTCGCTGACATACATCGACGCCGAGGCGTCCTGCAGGATGACGATGTCCGTGCTCCCCCGCCGCACGAGCGACGTGAGCGCCTGCGGCCGCGCGAGCGCGACGATGACGAGGCTGGCCGCAACGAGCGCGCTCAGCCAGAACGCCAGGTCGCCGAACAGGCTGAAGCGCTCACGCAGCGGCAGGATGCGGCCGTGCCGCATGCGCCGCACGTCGCGCCGCCGGCGTATCACGCGCACGACCCACGCCGCGAGCAGCACCAGGCTGCCGGCGAGCAGCCACAAGTAGGCCGGCTCGCCGAAGCGCAGCGTGCTGGTGTCGAGTGTGGGCAGCAGCTTCCACATAGATCGTGAGGCCGATCTAAAGACCGGCAGCCACGTACTAGCCTTTCCGGTCCTTTGGCGGCGCCTTGCCCGCGTCGCCGCCGAGCGGCTTTTCCTGGCTCTCGAGCGGGATGTAGATCTGGAACCCCTTCTGGCTGGTGGACTCCGACGGCTGGCCGCCCTGCCCCATGTCGCCCTTCGAGGCGTCGCCGCCTTCGGGCGGCTGCTTGCCCTTGGCCTGTTCGTCGCGGAGGCGGATCGTGTACTCGTAGTTGTAGGCGGCGTCTTCACGCCACTCGCTGTTCTTCAGCACCGCGAAATACGCCGCCGCCGACTCTTCGAGCGCCTGCTTGGTCGCCTCGCGATCCTTGTAGCGCCCCTGGTTCTGGCGGTAGACGGCGTTGGCCACGACGAGCTTCAGATCCAGATTGCCTTCTTCGATCGCGGCCACCGGATCGGCGCCCTCGGGCAGCAGCACGTCGTACTTGTGCTGCCAGTACTGCAGCGCCCCGCGCCGCGCGCGGACCTCGTCGAGCACGCCGGATCCGAAGCCGGGCACGTAGCGCGCGAGGCCGATGGAGTTCTCGGCTTCGGCCAGGCTCTGCTCGGCGCGCGCGTAGTTCAGCGTCGCCAAATCCCGCTGCGCGTCGGCGACCAGCCGCTCGACGGTGGCAATTCGCAGGCACACGACCCCGGCGACGGCCAGAACCGCGGCGGCAACTCCCCAGACGATTGTTCCCTTCATGGTCTTCTCCAGGGCGGTCTAAAGACCGCCCTCTACGTACGAAACGGTCATGGAAACGTCCTGAATACCGGGATCGAAAGCTTCAGCATGGCCGCGAGCAGCCACAGCGCGACGGCGGCCAGGGCATACGCCGAGAACCGCGGGCGCTGCACGCTGTACTCGCGCGTCTCGATACGGCCTGGCGACAGCCGGTCGATATCCACGAGCGCGCGCGACAGCGAGTCGTCGTCGTACACGGCGTAGAAGCGCCCGCCGGTGCGTTCGACGACGCCCTTCCAGATCTTGTCCTGCGGCACCTCGCCGAAGCGGTAGTTGTAGGCCGTGCGGATCATGTGCACGGGAATCTTCAGCGTCCGCGCCTCGTTCACCAGCTTGTCGAGCGGTTTGTTGGCGCGATTGAGCTCCGAGTCGCGGCCGTCGGTGAACACCACCATCAGGTTGCCCGAGGCGTTGATGAAGTTGAACGCCTTGAACAGCTGCGTCGCCTGATCGATCCCCTCGATGATCGTGGTGCCCCAGTCGCTGAAGCGGCCCCACTCGCGCGGATCGCTGATGAGACGCACGCTGAGCAGGATGTTCTCGTAGTCGGTCGTGAACGGCGTCACCACGTAGGCCTGGTTGCCGAACTGGATGAGCGCGACCACGTCGTGATACGGCCCCTTCATCCGGCGCTGGATGAACGCTTCGGCACCGGCCACGGCGGTGAAGAACGTGGACTCCCCCTGCGTCTTGAACGTGGTGGACTTGAAACTCATCACCATGCTCGTGGACGCATCGACGAGCAGCGCGACCCGGCGCCCCGGATACGACACTTCCTCGCGCGTGAACCCCGTATGCGGGTCCGCGAGCGCCATCGCGAAGAGCGGCACACCGGCGCAGAAGAGGAGCACCGGCAGGTGGCGCGCCGCCGACAGGTGCGAGATGCGCATGAGCGGCAGGAGCGCCGGCAGCGCGATGTGCGTGCCCCCCGGCCGGCGGCCCTGGATGGCGCGAATGAGCAGGACCAGCAGCACGATCGCCAGCAGTGCCGCGCAGAGCAGGATGGCCCCGCGCGCGTCGGTGAAGCGCAGATCCTCCCACCGCGTCCTGGCCCATTCGTCCAGGGTGCCGCGGACGGCCGACGGCAGGAGGCGGATATCCGGCATCTGCATCTGCAACCTGCGCTAGGCGCCCATCACCCCGCGCGTGACCGTGGTCATCATCCGCATCGGCCACAGCGCGCCGACGCGCAGCCGCTTCACGGCCTCGAGCGCGTTCTCCAGCGCGCGATCGAGTTCGACGCTGTCGACCAGCGGGCTCCCGTCGCCATTCTGGCGCCCGTAGGCGGCGCGGCCGAACGCCTGGAGCGCGTCGCCGAGCTGGGTCATCGCGCCGCGGGCGCGCGCCCCGCCCGTCGACCGGCCGTCGAGCGCGGTCGCAATGGCGCCCGGCGTCGTCGCGGCCGACACCACGGCCCGCCCGAGCCCCAGCGTGCCCGTCTTCACGACCACCTGCCCCTCGCGGGTCGTCACATCGGGCGCGACGTACTGCTGGGCGATGGGCCGGCCCATCGCCGACGCGCCGGCAATGCGCATGGCCGGCAGCGCCTTGCGCGCCAGTTCCGGCGACCACCCGGCCGAGCGCGCATCGCGCTGCACGTCGCGCAACGTGCTGGCGCAGCCCGCGAGAACGGAAGCCGCCGGCACCGGCCGCGCCGCGGCCGGCGTGCGCACGGTGAAGCGCTGCGCGAAGCGCACGACCGCCAGCACCGCGAACACGGCGGCGAAGACGAGCGCGATGGCGGCGGCGACGCGCGCCGCCGTGGCGTAGTAGCGCCGCGACTCGATCTCCGCAAACGTCAGCGACGAGGCGTCGCGGATGTCTCCCGCCGCCTTCGGCACGAGCGACAGGATCCGCATCGGCAACGCCGGCAGCACGTAGCTCTGCTCGCGGCCCGTGCTGTCGGCGCCGGCGCTCTTCAGGTTGTAGGTGACACTCACCGCCGGCAGGTTGATGTCCTGACCGAAGAAGCCGTCGTTGAGCAGCCGCACGGCGTACTCGAACTGGACGTAGCGCCAGGGCGGTACCACCACGTCGGCGCGGCGCGTCGCGCTCACGACCTCGAACGGCGTGAGCTGGATGGCGCCGCCCTCGAGCTGCGTCAGCGCCGGCACCACGGCAATGGGGCCGGTCTCGATCACGCCGCACGTCAGCGTCAGCCCGAACGCCTCGCCCACCCGCACCGACGTACGATCCGTCTTCCACCAGCACCGAATCGGATCGGATTCCACCTGCCCGACACGCGGCGGCAGCCGCGGCGCGGCGGCCTTGGGGGCCGGCTTGGCCGATGCCGAGGCCGGCTTGGCTGGCGCCGGGACCGGCTTGGCCGGCGCGGCGGCGGGGGACACCGCCGGTGTTTGTGCCATCACGGCCGGCGCGGACGCGAGCCATGCTCCCGCCACGAGGGCCCCAAGGCCCAGGGTCCAGGGACCAGGGCCTGCGTTCGTTCGTCGTCTCATCATGTCGTCTTCCGGAGCCGCCGCTCGGCCGTGAACTCCACGAGCGCGGTCTCCATCTCCCATCGGTCGAGCCCCACACGCACCACGTCCAACCCCGCCTCGCGTGCCTGCTTTGCCACCCGATCCTGCCACTCGGTCACCCGGTTCGCCAGCTTCGACAGCTCGCGGCGCGAAAGCACGCGCGTGCGGCCGGTCTCGACGTCGAACGCCTCCACCCACCCGTCCGACACCGCCGGCAGCTGGTAGGCAAACCGCACGTCGGCCATCAACAGGAACACGTCGTGCACCGCGTTGAGCAGCGCCAGCTCGCGCACCACACGGTCGGCGTCCTGAAACAGGAAGTCCGAGATCACCGGCACGAGCGACGACCGCCGCAGGTGCCCCTCGATGGCGCTGGTCACGTCGCGCACGCCGCCCGGCACGTCGAGCGACAGGCGGTTCCGGTACAGGTCGACGCAGTAGATCACGTGCGAGCGGCCGATCTTGGGACGGGCCGCCGCCAGCTGCTCGAAGCGATCGTCGAACGTGATCAGGCCGAACATGTCCTGGAAGAACACCGCCGACAGCCCGACCGCCGCCACCGCGCGGGCGATCGCCGTCTCGATCGTGGCGCCGTGCGCGCCGCAGCGCGTGGACATCGACGCGTCGGCCACGGCCACGATGGCGGCGTTGCTGTCCTGCTCGAACTCGCGCACGATGAGCGGGCTGAAGTTCGTGAGCGACGACTGCGCCCAGTCGATCGACGACGGCCGGTCGCCGGGTTCCCAGTCGCGCACGCCGACGAAGTGGAACCCGGGCCCCTTGAACACGCTGGCGTGGTCGCCGAGCGTCAGCTCCTTCATCCGCCGCAGGATGAACAGCTCGATCTCGGCAATCTCCCGGAGATTGACCGTCCCGGACTCGGCGGGAACGCTCTTCACGGAACGGGTACCCGATCCACCACGTCGTCGATCACCATTTCCACCGTCACGCCGTGGCTGGCAGCGTGCGGCCCCAGCCACACGCGGTGTCCCAGCACGTAGCGCGCGAGCGCCTGCACGTCCTCGGGGTAAACCTCGGAACGCTGGTGCATGAGGAGCGCCCAGACCTTCACCAGGCGGCCCCAGCAGATCGTGGCGCGCGGGGAGCCGCCGAGGTCCACGCAGGTCTCGACCAGCTCCGAGGGCGACCGCGTTCGCCAATCCGTCTCGGCATTGAAGGGGCGCGTCGCGCCTACGAGCCGGCGGATGTACTTGGCCAGCGACTCGTGCAGGTAGACCTCGCGGGTGATCACGGCACGCAGCTCGATGATGCGCTCCTTCGACATCAGCGGCTTCAAGTGCACGTGCTTGAAGTCGAAGTTCACCAACCGCTCCTCGTCGGCCGGGGACAGGTAGGGAACATTGACGATGATGGCGAACCGGTCGGCGGCGGCTTCCGAGAGTGGGAATGTGCCCTGCCCCAGTTCCACCGGGTTCATCGTCGCGATGGCGAAGCTGAAGGGCGGCAGCACGTAGGTGGCCTTGCCCACTGTGACGGTGCGGTCCTGCAGACCCTCGAGAAACGCGCTCTGCGACTTCAGCGGAATGCGGTTGATCTCGTCGAGCAGGATCACTTCGGCCGACGCCAGCGGTCCGAATTCGGTGATGAACTCCCCGGTCGCCGGGTTGATCATCTGAAACCCGACGATCTCGGTGGGCTGCAGGTCGGCGCGGCCCTGCAGACGCGCGAACTTGGCGTTGCTGATGGCCGCCAGGATGACGCCGAAGAAGGTCTTCCCGACGCCCGGCACCCCTCGCAGGAGCAGGTTGCCGGCGTTGACCTGACGGTTCTGCTCCTTGTCGTAGGTGGTCGGGATCTCCGAGAGGAGCACGACGTTGGCGAGGGCCTTTTCCGTTGCGTACCCAACCAGGGCGTTGCCGGCTTCTGCGACGATGGCGTGGTGGAGATCGACCGCTTCCTGGAGCTCTGGATGCATGAACCGCCTTGGGGGAAGTGACAGACCGTGAATCATACAGGGTCCTTGGACCTTAGGCCTTTGTCAGGGCTAAGGCCCAGGGCCCAAGGCCCAAGGACCAGGGGTTCTAGATGACCTTTGTTGGCACCACTGACAATTCGTGGCGAGAGACCCCGTGCAGGACGGTGCAGAAACACCGCTGCGGGTGACAGCGGTGACTGTGGCTGCACAGTCGGGAGATGGCAACATTCTTGTTTTTACTTCTGCCGGAACAGGACCGGCAAATGACGACTGGCTCTCCCCGATTCGCTCGCACCGCCAGGCCAACCAGCCAGAGCGGCTTCACGTTGATCGAGCTGCTGATCGTGGTGGCGATGATCGCGGTGCTGGCGACCATCGCCTTCCCGATTCTGCTGCGAGCGCGCATCGCCGCGCACGAGGGCACCGCGGTGGCGTCGCTCAGAACCATTCACTCGGCGGAGGCGGCCTTTGCCACCACGTGCGGCTCGGGAGGCTACGCGCAGTCGCTCGACGACCTCGCGCTCAAGCCGGCGGGCAGCACGGTGGCGTTCATCACCGACCCGTACAACGCCAACGGCGTGATCACGAGCGGCTACGTGGTCAACGTGATGGCGGCCGCCGGCGCCACGACGATCCTGCCGGCCGCCAATACCTGTAACGGTTCCAGCGCTGACGCGGTGACCGGATTCGTCGTCGAGCGGCACCCGGTGTCCGTCGGCGAGACCGGCGTGCGGTCGTTTGCCATCGACACCCAGGGCACGATGCACATGCGGCAGGACGGCGTCACGATCGACGACACGCTGGCCGGCACGCTCATCTTCCAATAAGGTTGCCGTCGGGTTCTTCCCGCACGTCCCAAGCCCCCCAACCGGCGCCGGATCCCCAAAGCTCTTTCCGGCGCCGCCCCCTTCAAGGGCGCGAGCCGCGAGGCCCGCGCTGCGGGCCTCGGCTATAGTGTCCGGATGCCTCCCCAGACGATGACGGCAGCGGTGCTGAACGCAGCGCCGGGTGGCCTGCAAATCGAGCAGTTGCCGGTTCCCGAGCCGCGCGCCAACGAGGTGCTGATCAAGGTGCATTCGTGTGGCGTCTGCCACACCGACCTGCACGTCATGAAGGCGGAGGTCGCCTTCCCGACGCCCGCCGTGATGGGGCACGAGATCTCCGGCACCGTCGTGGCGCTCGGTCCCGGCGTCAAGGGACCCGCCGTCGGCACCCGGGTCGTGTCGGCGTTCGTGATGCCCTGTGGGTTCTGCCCCGCCTGCGCGGCCGGACGCGACGACCTCTGCGACAACTTCTTCGGCATGAACCGCCTGAAGGGCACGCTGTACGACGGCACGACGCGCCTGCGGCGCGCCGACGGCACGCCCGTGGCCATGTACTCGATGGCCGGCATGGCGGAGTATTCGGTGGTCCCGGCCACCGACGTCTTTCCGCTGCCGGACAGCCTGCCGCTCGAAGAGTCGGCCGTCCTCGGCTGCGCCGTCTTCACCGGCTATGGCGCCGTGAGAAACGCGGAGTTGCGGGGCGGCGAGCGCATCGCCGTCGTGGCGACCGGCGGTGTCGGCATGACCATCGTGCAGATCGCCAAGGCCTTCGGCGCCTCGCAGATCATCGCGGTGGACGTCCGCGACGACAAGCTCGAGGCGGCCCGGAAGCTGGGGGCCACCGACGTCGTGAATTCGACGAAGGTCGATGCCGTGAAGACCGTGCGCGAGATGACCGGAGGCGTAGGCGTGGACGTGGCCTTCGAGGTGCTCGGCCGCCCGGAAACGTTCATCCAGGCCTACGAAAGCCTCCGCGACGGCGGCCGCATGGTCGGGGTCGGCATCGCGGCCGGCAAGGCCACGGCGCCGATCGAAATCACGCGACTCGTGCGGCGCAGCCTGCACATCATCGGCTCCTACGGCGCCCGCACGCGCACGGACATGCCGAACATCATCCGGCTCGCCGCGCAGGGCGTCTTCCGCCCCGCGGAGATGGTGACGCGCCGCTTCAAGCTGACCGAGGCCGATGAAGCTTACAAGCTGCTCGCCCAGGGGGAGATCGTTGGGCGAGCTATTGTTGTCCCTTGAAGGCTCTGGGCCTTCTTTCTCCAGGTTCCACCATGATTGAACAAGGCACTCTTCTCAACTTCGTCGGCGGCACCTGGCAGCGCGCGGATGCGCGCGAGAACGTCGCCGTCCACAACCCCGCCACCGGCGAGGTGATCATCTCGGCGCCGCTCTCGGAAGGCGCCGCGGTGGCGCGCGCCGTCGAAGCCGCGCAGAAAGCGCTGCCAGCCTGGCGGCGCACGCCGGCGGGCGACCGCATCCAGCCGCTCTTCCGGTTGAAAGCGCTGCTCGACGCGCAGTTCACCGAGGTGGCGAAGCTGATCACGCAGGAGTGCGGGAAGACGCTCGGCGAGGCCGAGGGCGAGCTGCGGCGCGGCATCGAGAACGTCGAGGTGGCCTCGGGGATCCCGTCGCTGATGATGGGGAGCAACCTCGAGGACATCGCCTCCGGCATCGACGAGATCATGATTCGCCAGCCGGTCGGCGTGGTGGGCGTGATCGCGCCGTTCAACTTCCCCGGGATGATTCCACTCTGGTTCCTCCCCTACGCCGTGGCCTGCGGCAACACGCTGGTGCTGAAGCCGTCGGAGAAGACCCCGATGACGATGGCCAAGATCTTCCAGCTCGCCGAGCAGGCCGGCTTCCCGCCCGGCGTGCTGAACCTGGTGCACGGCGGCAAGGACGCCGTGGACGCGCTGCTCGATCATCCGGCCGTGCGCGCGATCTCGTTCGTCGGCTCGACCAGCGTGGCCCGCTACATCTACAGCCGCGCCGCGGCCAACGGCAAGCGCGTGCAGTGCCAGGGCGGCGCCAAGAACCCGGTGATCGTACTGCCCGACGCCGACCTCGAGATGACCACCAAGATCGTGGCCGACTCGGCCTTCGGGTGCGCCGGCCAGCGCTGCCTGGCGTCGTCGGTCGTCATCACCGTCGCCGACGCCGGCAAGCCGTTCACCGAACAGATCAGCGCCGCCGCCAGCGCGCGCAAGGTCGGCTACGGGCTCGAATCCGGCATCGAGATGGGCCCGGTGATCTCGCCTGAGAGCCGCGCGCGCATCGAAGGCCTCATCGCCGCCGGCGTCGCCGCCGGCGCCAAGCCGATCGTCGATGGACGGCACGCGAAGATCGCCGGCTACGAGAGCGGCAACTTCGTACGGCCCACGGTGCTCGGCGACGTGGATCCCGCCAGCGAGCTCGCGCGTACGGAGGTGTTCGGCCCCGTGCTCAGCCTGATGCAGGTCGAGACGGTGGACGATGCGATCGCCCTCGTCAACCAGGCGGCCTACGGGAACCAGGCCTGCCTGTTCACGAGCAGCGGCTCGGCCGCGCGGAAATTCCGCTACGAAGCCCAGGTCGGCAACATCGGCATCAACGTCGGCGTGGCCGCGCCGATGGCCTACTTCCCGTTCTCCGGCTGGAAGGAAAGCTTCTTCGGCGATCTGCACGCGCAGGGGCGCGACGCCATCGACTTCTACACGGAGAAGAAGATCGTGGTCGAACGATGGCCGGCCACATGGAGTCGAAAATTCTGATCTGGAAAGGCGCTACCGCTGCGCTCCTCGTGGCGGTGGTGCTGCTCGCCTGGCCGCTCGTGCAGCGGTATCGCGAAGCGCCCCCTCCTCCGCCTCCGCTCGTCCGCGTCCCGTTCACGGCCCCGCCGGGCTCGGAGCTCGGCGCCGGCGACGATGCGCTCGACGCGTCGATCTCCCCCGCCGGCGACGTGATCGCCTTCGTCGCCACGTCCAGCGGCATCTCGCAGCTCTGGCAGCGTCGCGTGGATGCCGAGACGGCGGCGCCGCTGGCCGGCACTGCACGCGCACGCGCGCCCGTGTGGAGCCCGGGCGGGGACCGGCTGGCGTTCATCGCCGAGGGGCGGCTGAAACAGCTGACGCTGGCGACCGGCGCGGTGCAGGAGCTGGCCGCGGTCGCGGCCGCCGGCGTCGCCTGGCTCGACGATGGATCGATCGTGTTCGGCACCGCGGATGCGCCGAGCCTGACGCTGCTGCGCGATGGGCGGCGGACGGCGGCCACGGAACTGCGCTCCGGGGACAAGAGTCACGTCTGGCCGGCGCGAGCACCCGGCGGGTTCGTCTACGTCGCCATCCAGACCGACGGCAGGCGCGTGATCCGCTTCGTGCACGCGGGCGCCGTGCACGACCTGGGCACGACGGACGGGCACGCCGTGATCGCCGGTTCGATCGTGCTGCACGTGCGCGGCGGTGCGCTGCTGGCGCAGCGGCTCGACGGCGCGAGCGGCGCGCTCACCGGCCGCGCGACCGCGCTCGTCACGGCGGCCGGCACCTTCGACGGGCGCGCACTCGTCGCCGCCTCGCCGCGGCTGCTGCTCGTGGCACCCCCGTCAGGGCGCGGACGAGAGCTCGTATGGCTGGAACCGGACGGCACGCGCGGTCCACCCGCCTCCGATCGCGGCGACTACTGGCAGGTGCGGCTGGCCCCCGACGATCGCGCGGCCGCGGTGACGATGCTCGAACCGCAACTGCGCACGCTGGACATCTACACGGTGCCGCTCCAACCGGGCGGCGTCACCATGGGCGTCTCGCTTGCGCTCGCCGCCGACACCGATCCCGTGTGGGCTCCCGATAGCCCGGCGTCGGCCGGCAACGGCCCGCGCATCCTCTTCCGCTCGCTGCAAGGCGGCACGCCGCGGCTCTACACCCGAGTCGTGGGCCGCCAGGGCGTGCCCATCGTCCCCGTGGACGAGGCCGAAACGGGCGCGGTGCCAAGCGACTGGCGCAACGGGCCCGGAATGTTGCTCACGGCAGCGACCGCACGTGGCGACACCGACCTCTTCATCCGCGACGACGCCGGGACTCGGCCTGTCGTCAGCTCGCGCTTCAACGAGTCCGATGGACGCTGGTCCCCCGACGGGCGGCTGCTTGCCTACGTGTCGGATGAATTCGGGCAACCCGACGTGTTCGTGCAGCCCTGGCCCACCGGCGGGCGGGTGCGCGTGTCGAGCGCCGGCGGTCATCATCCCCGGTGGGGGCGCGACGGCCGCCTCTACTGGCTCCGTGGATCGGAAATCGTGCGGAGCACCGTCAGCGCCGAACCGCTGTCGGTCTCGGCGCCGGCGGCGGTGGCCAGCGCGCCGGGTCTCCGCGACTTCGACGTGGAACACCGAGGCGATCGCCTGCTGGCGATCCTTCCCGCGCCGACGTTTTCACCCGGCGAGATCCGGGCCCTGGTCGACTGGCAATCCGCGGTGCCGTAGTTCTCGTCGTAGGGCCGTTTCCGTAGTAGGGCCGTTTCCGTCGTAGGGGCCGTCTTCAGGCGGCCCGTTCAATAGAACCAGTCGACGACCGCGTCTCGGACCGCTTCGCCGACGCGCGTGACCTCGTGCAGCGTCGTCGCCGGAAAGGCCACGAGCAGCCCTTCGACCGGCACGACATCGATCGGTTCGCGCGCCTCGGGATAGAGCCGCAGCACGCCGCCCGTGAACCCCTCCGGGTCGCCCGCCTCCCTCGCCGTGGTGAGGAAGACCACGACCGCCAGTTGCCGGCGCGCGGCGCCCGGCCAGGAGGGCACGTCGCCGCGGTCGCGATGGGGACGGTAGAAGCCACCCGGCAGATAGCGCAGGAATCCCGCGCCTTCACGAACGCCCAACGGCAGCCCTGTGAGCGCGGCCAGATTCGGCCGCGCGGCTTCGAGCGCGTGCTCGACCGCCGCGAGCGTCGTGGGATCGACCTCGATCGACAAGGTCCGGCGCACGTGATCCCGGTGCTCGACCTCGTCCTCCAGCACTTCGGCCGGGTCCGACGCGCCCCGGTCCATGACGCGGCGCACCCCGGCGCAGGCGGCGGGCGTGAAGAAATCTCTCCAGATCCAATGAGTTACAGCAGATGGAGCCACGAGCGCACCCAGGTTGAGCCGGATCCTGCCTGTTCGGAACCTCCAAGCCCGGCGTTTACGTATATGATTTCAAATTGATATCGTCGTGACATCGACGAGAGGAGCTGACTTATGGTCCGCGA
>Ga0207648_10002498_pt1 | contig 19740 bp, 19 predicted proteins | sample KBSMisM32_FD_184310 | JGI IMG/M metagenome (GOLD analysis project Ga0207648, IMG submission 184310) | Miscanthus rhizosphere microbial communities from Kellogg Biological Station, Michigan, USA - KBS Miscanthus M3-2 (SPAdes) (version 2) | ecosystem: Host-associated > Plants > Roots >...
CGCGGCATCGGCGGCATCTTCTTCGACGACTTCGCCGAGGCGGGGTTCGAGCGCGGTTTCGCGATGCTGCGCGCGGTGGGTGATGCGTTTCTCGCGGCCTACGTGCCGATCGTCGAGCGGCGCCGCAGCAGCGCGTATGGCGAGCGCGAGCGCGAGTTCCAGGCGCTGCGCCGCGGACGCTACGTCGAGTTCAACCTGGTGTACGACCGTGGCACGCTGTTCGGGTTGCAGTCGGGCGGGCGCACCGAGAGCATCCTGATGTCGCTGCCACCGCAGGTGCGCTGGCGCTACGACTTCAAGCCTGCGCCGGGCAGCGAAGAGGCGCGCCTGACCACCCACTTCCTGCGGCCGCGCGACTGGTGCGAGCCGTGAGTCCTGCGCACGGCCGCCCGCAGCAGGGCTCGCTGCCGCGTGGCGGCGCGGCGCCCGCCGCCGAGGCTGCTCCGGGTCGACGCATCGGGCTGTTCGGCGGCACCTTCGATCCGCCGCAGCTGGCCCATGCCGCACTGGCGCGCACCGCGCGCGACGCGCTCGCGCTCGACGAAGTGCGCTGGGTGCCCACCGGCCAGCCGTGGCAAAAGACGCACCCGATCAGCGACGCTCACCACCGAGAGGCGATGGTCAGGCTGGCCATCGCGGGCGAGCGCGGCTTCGTGCTCGAGCGCTGCGAGCTGGTGCGCGCAGGGCCGAGCTACACGCTGCACACGGTGCACGAATTGCAGCAACGCGAGCCCGACGCCAGCTGGTTCCTGCTGATCGGCGCCGACCAGTACAACAACCTGCACACCTGGCGCGGCTGGGGCGAGTTGCTGCAGCGCGTGACGCTGGTGGTGGCCGAACGGCCCGACGTCACCATGCGTCCCGACGCCGCGGTGGCCGCCCGGCCGCACGTGGCGTTGCCGCTGCCAGCGATCGACATCAGCGCCACCGACATCCGTGCACGCGTGGCGCGCGGTGAATCGATAGCGGGATTGGTGCGCGACACCGTCGCGCGCTATATTGACCAGCACCATCTCTACAGGAGCGCCGCCGGGCACTGAATGGACATCCGCAAGCTGCAACGCGCCATCGTCGATGGCCTGGAGGACGTGAAGGCCCACAACATCGTGGTCTTCAACACCGAGCACCTGTCGCCTCTGTTCGAACGCGTGATCGTCGCCTCGGGCACCAGCAACCGTCAGACCAAAGCCTTGGCCAGCAGCGTGCGCGAGACCGTCAAGGCGCGCGGCCTGCCCGTGCTCAGCACGGAGGGTGCTGAAAACGGCGAGTGGATCATCGTCGACTGCGGCGCCGCAGTGGCACACATCATGCAGCCGGCGATCCGCGACTACTACCGCCTCGAAGAGATCTGGGGCGGCAAGTCCGTGAAGATGAAAATCGACGGCACGGCGCGGCCTGCGGTGGCCGAAGGCGGCTCGATGCGAGCGGCAGCAGCCGGCAGGAACGAACCGCCGGCACCGAAGCGGCCCGCGCGCAAGGCCACGCGCCGTGCCGCACCCGGCACCCGTCCGGCTCCGAAGAAGAAGGCCGGGCCGGCGAAGAAATCGCCGGCGGCACGCAAGGCCGGCGCCCAGCGAGCGCCGCGCGCGCGCTAGCGCCGCGCGCGCAGCCGATGCGTCTGGTCATCGTCGCGGTCGGCCAGCGCCAACCGGCCTGGGCGCGTGCCGCGTTCGACGAGTTCGCCAAGCGCATGCCCGCCGAAGCCCGGCTCGAACTGGTGGAGGTCAAGGCCGAGCCGCGCGACGCGGGCCGAACGGCCGATCAGATGATGGCCGCCGAGGCGCAGCGGTTGCGCGCCGCGTTGCCGAAAGGCTCGCGCGTGGTGGTGCTCGACGAGCAGGGACAGCGCTGCACCTCGGCGCAATTGGCGCGGCAGCTGCAGGAATGGCGTCGACTCGGCCGCGCCGTGGCGCTGCTGATCGGCGGCCCGGACGGCCTGCATGCGTCGCTCAAGGCTGCGGCCGACGAGACCTTGCGGCTGTCCGATCTGACGTTGCCGCACGCGCTGGCGCGCGTGCTGCTGGCTGAGGCGCTGTACCGCGCCTGGTCGATCGTCAGCGGTCATCCCTACCACCGCGCGTGAACGCGGTGGCAAGGGGGGCGGGTGCGCTCAACCCCGCCGCCGAGTGCGCGTCAGTTCGAGCAGCCGCAGCTGTCGTAGACGAAGCGGCTGCCGTCACCCACCGCCACCGCGTTCGAACGCTGATCGGGCGCGCGGCGGGTTTGCGCCTTGGCTTCCATCGTGTCGTGAGCGGTGTGTTGCGGCACGGCACGCTGTGTCTTGGGAATGGCCAGATTCTGGCAACCGGCCGCGTCGGGGTGCGTGCAAGCCATCGCGATGCGCTGGGGCGCCGGATCGGCCGCGTGCGCCAGCGGCGCGACGCCCGAGCTGACGAGCACGGTACCCAGGACGAGCGAGACGCGGAGCAGGGGGTTGAAGCGTGACATGGGGAACTCCTTGAACAACGGTGTCGTGGACGCAGGGCGACACAACAGGCCGCTTGGGACCATCGTGTGATCCTGCGTTGCAGATGGCGAGGGCAGCGTTCACGTCTTTGCATGCGTGCCACGCACTCAAATCGGGGGCCATCACCCCCGGGGTGCGCCGTCCATCACGGCGCGATGCGGGCCGTGCAGTTCACACGCGAAAAGCGTCAAAGGCCGGACATCACGCGCCCTGGCACAACTGCACGGCCCGGTGGCGGCGCGCTCGGGCCGGGCCGAAGCGGCTTCATCGGACAATCGCCTGCCGCCGACCGGCCGGCGCCCGATCCACCGAGCATGTCGACGCGCTCCTTCGTGTACCTCGCTTCGCAAAGCCCGCGGCGCCAGCAGCTGCTGCGGCAGCTCGGCGTGCACTTCGAGCTGCTGTTGCCCGACCTGTCGGAGGACGCCGAAGCGCTCGAGGCGGTGCGCCCCGCCGAGGCGGCCGCGGCCTACGTGCGCCGCGTGACGCGCGCCAAGCTGACGGCAGCGCGCGAGCGCTTGCGCGCACGTCGTCTGGCGGCGGCGCCCATCCTGGTGGCCGACACCACGGTGGCGGTCGGCCGCGCGATTCTCGGCAAACCGGCAGATGCGGCGGACGCGCAGGCGATGCTGTTGCGGCTGTCGGGCCGCGCGCACCGCGTGCTCTCCGGAGTCGGCGTGGCCGTGGGCGCTCGCTCGGCGTTCGCGCTCAATGTGTCGCACGTGCGTTTCGCCGTGCTGCCGCACGCGACGATCGAGGCCTATGTGGCGAGCGGTGAACCGTTCGGCAAGGCCGGTGCGTATGCGATCCAGAGTGCGCTCGCCGGCTGGGTCGAGCGCATCGACGGCAGCCACTCGGGCATCATGGGGCTGCCGCTGTTCGAAACGGCACGGCTGCTGCAGCGCGCCGGCGTGGCCACGGCGCTGAGCCCATAGACTCTCGGCCCATGGCCACCCACGACATCCTGATCAACTGGTCGCCGCAGGAAACCCGCGTGGCCCTCGTCGAGAACGGCGCGGTGCAAGAGCTGCACATCGAGCGCGCGCTCGAACGCGGGCTGGTCGGCAACGTCTACCTCGGCAAGGTGGCGCGCGTGCTGCCCGGCATGCAAAGCGCCTTCGTCGACGTCGGGCTGGAGCGCGCGGCATTCCTGCACGTGGCCGACCTGCACACCAGCAACGGCGCGCGCCTCGACGGCGCGCCGCTGGTGCCGATCGAGCGCCAGGTGTTCGAGGGCCAGACGCTGCTGGTGCAGGTGATCAAGGACCCGATCGGCACCAAGGGCGCGCGCCTGTCGACGCAGATCTCGATCGCCGGCCGCATGCTGGTGTTCCTGCCGCAGGACACGCACATCGGCATCTCACAGAAGATCGGCTCGCCCGAGGCGCGCGAGCAGCTGCGCGCGCGCATGCAGGTGCTGATGGGCGACGGCGGTGGGGGCTTCATCCTGCGCACCAACGCCGAGGACGCCAGCGACATCGAGCTGGCCGACGACATTGCGTACCTGCGCAAGGCGTGGGCCACGATCCGCGAGGCGGCCGGCAGCCGCGCCGCCGGCACGCTGCTGCACCAGGATCTCAACCTGGCCCAGCGCGTGCTGCGCGACCTCACCAACGAGGGCACGCAGACCATCCGCATCGATTCGAAGCTGCAGTTCGACGCGCTGAAGGCGTTCGGCGCCACCTACTCGCCCGGCGCGGTCAAGAAGCTCGAGCACTACAACGGCGAGCGGCCGATCTTCGACCTCTACAACATCGAGGAAGACATCGCGCGGGCGCTGGCGCGCCGCGTGGAGCTGAAGTCGGGCGGCTACCTGATCATCGACCAGACCGAGGCACTGACGACGATCGACGTCAACACCGGCGGCTTCGTCGGCGCGCGCAACTTCGACGACACCATCTTCAAGACCAATCTCGAGGCGGCGCTGGCGATCGGTCGCCAGCTGCGGCTGCGCAACCTGGGCGGCATCATCATCGTCGACTTCATCGACATGACGCGCGAGGAGCACCGCAGCGCGGTGCTGGCCGAGTTCCGCAAGCAGCTGGCGCGCGACCGCACCAAGACGGCCGTCAGCGGCTTCACGCAGCTCGGCCTGGTGGAGATGACACGCAAGCGCACGCGCGAGTCGCTGGCCCACATGCTGTGCGAGCCGTGCCCCACCTGCGAAGGGCGCGGACAGGTGAAGACCGCGCGCAGCGTGTGCTACGACATCCTGCGCGAGATCCTGCGCGAGGCGCGCCAGTTCAACCCGAAGGAGTTCCGTGTCGTCGCCAGCCCGGCGGTGGTGGAGATGCTGCTCGACGAAGAGAGCGCCCACCTGGCCGGCCTGAGCGAGTTCGTCGGCAAGCCGATCTCGCTGTCGGCCGAGAGCGCGATGAGTCCCGAGCAGTACGACATCGTGCTGATGTAGGCGCGCGTCGCGCGTGCGACGCAGGTCGATGCGCCTCAGCGCCGCGGGCGCATGGGACCTTGGTCCAGTGCCGCTGCTCGACCGAGCGTGTCAGCATGCGCCCCTGAGCGCAGTTGCACGCGGGGCTGCAGTGGTTGGCGCGCCCTTTGCATTGCATGCGGCGTGCTTTGCGATCACCGTGCGATGACGGTGTAAACCCGAGTGGCGGCGCCCCCACGCCGCCTGTGCAACCGGCCGCGCCTTGCCTAAGATGCGCACGCTGCAACCGATTCACGAGGCCCTTCATGAGCAAGTCCGTTCGCCCGCACACCGTGTTCGTTCCGCTTGCCTTCGCGCTTGCAGCGGCGGCACCTGCCTGGGGTGCCGATGACGCCAAGGCGCAGGCGCTGGCGCGCAAGAGCGACTGCCTGAAGTGCCACGCGGTCGACAAGGCCAAGGACGGCCCGTCGTTCAAGGACGTGTCGGCCAAGTACAAGGGCAAGCCCGATGGCGAGCAGAAGGTGACTGCGCAGATCACCACCAAGCCGAAGGTCAAAGTCGGTGGCGTCGAAGAGGAACATCCCGCGGTGAAGTCGACCGACGCCGCCGAGATCAAGAACCTGGCGGAGTGGATCCTGTCGCGATGACCTGACGACGCACGGCCGATCAGGCGGTGCAGCGCGCCGCCGATCAGGCCGCTGAATGGCCGCACAGCGGCGAACAACGAGGGAGGCGCGATGTTCGGTGCGCTACGCCGCCTGTGGGCGGTCTTGAGGCAACCGAGTTCGAAGTACTCGCTGCTGGCCCTGCTGGTGGTCGGTGCGATCGGTGGCGTCGTCTTCTGGGGCACCTTCAACACCGTGCTGGAAGCCACCAACACGATGCCCTTCTGCACCTCGTGCCACGAGATGGGCCCGGTGTTCGCCGAGTACAAGGAGACCATCCACTACAGCAACCGCTCGGGCGTGCGCGCCACCTGCCCGGACTGCCACGTGCCGAAGGAGTGGATCCCGAAAATAGCGCGCAAGATCGTCGCAACCGGCGAGTTGTACGGCAAGGCGATGGGAACGATCTCGACCCCCGAGAAATTCGAAGCCAACCGGACCCGGCTGGCCCAGAAGGAGTGGGCGCGCATGAAGGCCAACGACTCGCTGGCCTGCCGCAATTGCCATTCGACCGAGGGCATGAGCCCGGACAAGCAGAACGAACGCGCCAAGGCGCGCCACGCCAAGGGGCTGGCCGAGGGCCGCACGTGCATCGACTGCCATTTCGGCATCGCGCACAACGAGCCCGAGGGACCTGGACCGCAGGAGTTGTTCGAGAAGAAGAAGTGACGGCCGCCGACAGGCTGGCATGGCACCGTCCACCACAGAGGTGACCTGCATGAAGACCGCGAGAGGCGCGACGGGCAAGTGGCTGCTGGCGTGGCTCGGGATCGCAGCGATGTGGCTGCCGGCCGCGGGCGCGCTGGCAGCCGACGAGCCCAAGGCCGAGGCGGCCCCCGCGAAGGCCGAGGAGAAACCCAAGGCTGACGTCGTGCTCAAGGGTGACGCAGTCTGCACACGGTGCCACGACGAATCGGAGGCGTACCCGGTGCTGTCGATCGGCAAGACGAAGCACGGCACGGTGGCCGATGGTCGCACGCCCACCTGCACCAGCTGTCACGGGCCGAGCACGCGGCACGTCAACAACCAGAAGGCGGAGGGCGAGAAGGGTCGGCCCAAACCCGACCGGACCTTCGAAGGGCCGCTGATCGGCCTGCCGGCGGGCGGTGGTCGCGTCGAGACCACCAGCCCCGAAGTGGGCAAGCGCAGCTGGCTCTCAGCCGCCGAGCGCAACGTACCGTGCCTCACGTGCCACCAGGGCGGCAAGCGCATCCACTGGCAGGGCAGCGTGCACGAGTCGCGCGACGTGCCGTGCACCGCGTGCCACCAGCTGCACGTGCAGCACGACCAGGTACGCGACAAGGTGACGCAGGCCGACGTCTGCTTCATGTGCCACAAGGAGCAGCGCGCGCAGATCAACCGCATGTCGCGCCACCCGATCATCGAGGGCAAGGTCGCGTGCTCCGACTGCCACAACCCGCACGGCACGGCCGGCGTGAAGCTGCTGGTGCGCGACAGCGTGGTGGACACCTGCTACACGTGCCACATGGAGAAGCGCGGGCCGTTCATCTTCAACCACCAGCCGGTGACCGACGACTGCACGCTGTGCCACAACCCGCACGGCAGCACGATCTCCAATTTGCTGAAGGCGCGGCCGCCGTTCCTGTGCCAGCAGTGCCACGAGCCGACCAGCCACCGCGGCAACATTCCCGGCCTGCTGCCGGGCACCGGCACCACGGCTGGCCAGCGCGGCATCACGCAGGCGCGCGCGTGTTTGAACTGCCACACCAACATCCACGGCAGCAACAACCCGATCAACAACTCCGAGTCGCGCTCGATGCGGCGCTGAATAAGGAGGTTGACCATGTCTCGCCACCATCCGCGCCGCAGCACCCGCACCCGACTGCTCGCCGGAGCCGCCTTGCTCGCTGCGGGCAACCCCGCGCTTGCCGAAGACGACAGCGTGGTGCAGCTGATCAAGCCCGAGTCGACCGTGCGCCTGGGCGTGGGATGGTTGAGCGAGGATGATCGGCGCTTCGGGCAGTACTCCGGCGCCAAGGACAAGGGCGCCTACCTGCTGCTCGATGCCGACTACGTCAAGCGCGACGACGCCACCGGTGCCTGGACGCGCCTGTTCGGGCGCAACGTCGGGCTCGACAGTCGCGAGCTGCGCGGCGAATACCAGCTTCAGGGCAACTTCGGCGCGTCCGTCGAATACAGCGGCATTCCGCGCAACGAGCCGGTCACCGTCAACACCGGCCTCACCGGCATCGGCAGCGCCAGCCAGACGCTCAACGGCACGCCGCTGCGCGACGTGCAGCTCGACACCAAGCGCAACCGCTGGACGCTCGGCTTCGACAAGGAGCTGCCGGCCGGCATGGACTTCAAGGTGCGCTACATCGCCGAGGACAAGAGCGGGGCGCGCCTGTTCGGGCGCGGCACGGCGGACTTCCTCACCGAGCCGATCGACTTCCGATCCCAGCAGCTCGAGGCGACGCTCGGCTATACCACCGAGAAGTTCCAGCTGGTCGGCGGCTACTACGGCAGCGCGTTCACCAACCACAACTCGGTGATCGACGTCACCACCGGCACCGACATCTCGCTGGCGCCGGACAACGAGTCGCACCAGTTGTTCGTCAGCGGCGGCTACAGCTTCAGCCCGACCACGCGCGGCAACTTCAAGGTGGCCTACACACGCGGCACGCAGAACGAAAACTTCTTCACCGCGCCCACCTTCCCGGGCAACACGCAGACCAGCCTGAACGGCCGCGTCGACACCACGCTGGTGCAGGCTGGAATCACGGCGCGCCCGACGCGTGAGCTGTCGCTGCTGGGCAACCTGCGCTACGAAGACCGTGACGACAAGACGCCGCGCGTGCAGTTCCTCGATCCGTCGGCCGGGCGCGATGGCTTCAACACGCCGTTCTCGCGCACCACCACCACAGCCACCGGCGAGGCCTCGTACCTGCTGCCGATCGATTTGCGCCTGACCGGCGGCCTCGACTACGAGAAGCGCAAGCGTTCGGTGCTGTCCGTGCGGCAGGCCAGCTGGCGCGAGGAGAACGACGAGACCACCCTGCGCCTGGAAGCGCGGCGCAGCCTGTCGCAGACGCTCAACGGCGCGCTGACGCTGTCGTTCGCCGATCGCGACGGGTCCGATTTTCTGCCAGCCAACAACAACGCCAACCCCGACCTCGTCGACCCGATCCACTTCGCCGACCGCAAGCGCAACAAGGTGCGCCTGTCGCTCGACTGGGTGCCGATGGAGGCGCTGTCGCTGCAGCTGGTGGCCGACTATGCGCACGACAGCTACAGCCTGCGCGAGCTTGGGCCCGAGAGCGGCAGGGCGCAGTTCCTCGGGCTGGACGCCAACTATGCGCTGTCGGACGTCTGGCAGTTGGTGGGCTGGATGTCGTTCGACGACAGCAAGATGAACCAGACCACGCAGACCGCGGCCAACGGCGCGGTGATTCCGCTGCAGAACTGGGAGGCGCAGCTGCGCAACAAGGGCGAGGCCTTTGGGCTGGGCGTGCGCGGCAGGATCAACGAGAAGATCAACCTCGGGGCCGACCTGCAGTACGCGAACGACAGCAACGTCTACAACCTGAACGCGGTGATACCGGCGAGTGCGCTGCTGCCCGAGATCAACACGCGGCGCACGACACTGCGCCTGTTCGGCGAGTACACGCTGCAGAAGAACCTGTCGCTGCGGCTGGATCTGATCCACGATCAATTCAAGACCAACGACTGGACGTGGAGCGGCTTCGTCTACACCGACGGCACCACGGCCATCAACCCGAACACGAGCAGCACCTTGGTCGGCTTCTCGGTCGTGTATCGCATGTGGTGAGGCGCGCGTCGGCGCGCCCGCACGGGCTCACGCGCCGGCGCCGAGCGGTGGCGCGACTTCCTCGAGCGGCTTGCATTCGGCGTCCACCGCCCAGCGCCAGGCGACCCACGCCGCGCCAATCACCAGCAGCGCACCGATCGCGTAGCCGACGAACACGTTGGCGCGGCTGCCGGTGGCGATCAGCGCGCCGAACAGCGCCGGCGCCGCGAAGCCGCCGATGGCGGTGCCGACGGCATAGAACAACGAAATCGCCAACGCGCGCATCTCCAGCGGGAACACCTCGCTCACCGTCAGATAGGCCGAGCTCGCCGCCGCGGACGCCAGGAAGAACACCACCGACCAGGCCAGCGTCTGCGTCGTCGCGTCAAGCCAATGCATCAGGAAGCCCACGCCGGTGAGCAGCAGCGCGACGCCCGACAGCGCGTAGGTGGCCGCGATCATCACGCGGCGGCCGATGCGGTCGAACAGCGGGCCGAGCAGCAGTGGCCCCAGCACGTTGCCGACCGCGAAGGGCACGATGTACAGGCCGACGCGCGAGTCGTCGACACCGTGAAAGCGCGTCAGCACCAGCGCATAGGTGAAGAAGATCGCGTTGTAGAAGAAAGCCTGCGACACCATCAGCGCGAGCACGACGGCGCTGCGCGAGCGGTAGCGGCGCGACAGCACGTGCCAGACCTCCGACCACGCAGGCGGCGCAACGCGACTGAACACGGTGGTGTGATGCACCGCCGCGAGCGGCGCGCCGGTCTGCGCGCGCGCCGCCTGCTCGATCTGCGCGATGATGCGCTCGGCTTCGTCGGCGCGGCCGCGCATGAGCAGCCAGCGCGGACTCTCGGGCACGTGCCGGCGCACCAGCAGAATCGCCACCGCCAACGCGGCGCCGAGCAGGAAACCCGCACGCCAGCCCTGTTGCGGCCCGAGCACGCGCGCGTCGAGCAGCGCCAGGCTGATCAACGCGCCGATCGCGGCACCGATCCAGAAGCTGCCGTTGATCGCGAGATTGACGCGGCCGCGCACGCGCGCCGGGATCAGCTCGTCGATCGCCGAATTGATCGCCGCATATTCGCCACCGATGCCCAGTCCGGTCAACAGCCGACACAGCCCGAACCAGGCGAAGTCGGTGGAGAACGCGGTCGCCACGGTGGCAGCCATGTAGACCGTCAGCGTCAGCAGGAATAGCCGCTTGCGACCCAGTCGATCGGCCAGACGACCGAACACCAACGCGCCGATCACCGCACCGGCCACGTACAGCGAGCCCGCCCAGCCGACCTGCGCAGCGGTGAGGCCCAGCGTGTCGGGTCGTTCGAGCACGCTGCCGATCGAGCCGACGATCGTGACCTCCAGGCCGTCGAGCACCCAGGCCACCCCCAGCGCGATCACGACGCGCCAGTGCCAGCGCGTCCAGGGCAGGCGGTCGAGTCGCGCCGGGATGTCGCTCGTGATCGGCACGCGCCACTATCGCGGCTGCGAAAGGCCTTGGCGACGGTGCGGGCGCTACCGTCTTCGCGCCCGCTCCGCAGCCGCGCAAACCTGCGCCCGCTCCAGCGGGGCATCCGCCGGTGAACGCCACGGATCCGGCTGCGCCGGTCCGTCGGTGTTGCCCCTTCGAGGGGGAGGCGCCGAGGGCGCCCCGGGGGTGATCCCTCAGTACGTGGCGCGGCCGCCCGAGATGTCGAACACGCTGCCGGTGGAAAACGAGCAGTCGTGCGACGACAGCCAGCACACCAGCGCCGCCAGCTCCTCCACCTGCAGGAAGCGCCCCATCGGGATCTTCGACAGCATGAAGTCGATGTGCGCCTGCGTCATCGTCTCGAACATCGCCGTCTTGGCGGCCGCCGGCGTGACGCAGTTGACCAGCACGCCGCGTTGCGCCAGCTCCTTGCCGAGCGACTTGGTCAGCGCGATCAGGCCGGCCTTCGACGCGCTGTAGTGCGATGCGTTGGCGTTGCCTTCCTTGCCGGCGATCGACGCGATGTTGACGATGCGGCCGTAGCGGCGCGCGATCATGTGCGGCACGACGGCGCGGCACACCAGGTACGGCGCGATCAGGTTGACCTCGATCGTGCGCTTCCAGATCGCCGGCTCGAGCTCCCACGTGGTGCCGTTGCCGCCGGTGATGCCGGCGTTGTTGACGAGGATGTCGATTTGCCCGTAGCGCTCGAGCGTGGCCTGCATGGCGCTCGCCACCGATGTTTCGCTGGTCAGCTCGACCAGGGTGGCCGCCACGTTGCCGCGCCCGCTCAGCTCGGCGCGCGCCTGCTCCAGACGCGCGCTGTCGATGTCCCACAGCGCAACCGATGCGCCCGAGTCGAGCATGCGCAGCGCGGTGGCGTAGCCGAAGCCCTGCGCGCCGCCGGTGATCACGGCGACGCGATCGTGCAGATCGATTCGATTCATCGCGGCCTCCGAGTCGATGCAGGGAGCGTGGGGGTCATGCTTTCTCCTTCTTGTCACGCGGCACACGGCCCATCAGGTAGAACTCGTCGTTGGGCCGCAGGCTGATCACGTTGGCCATGCGGTTGGACAAGCCGAAGAACGCGCTGATGCCGGCGATGTCCCAGATGTCCTCGTCGTCGAAGCCATGCGCGCGCAGGGCCGCGAAGTCCGCCTCGCCGATCTCGTGCGACGCACGCGTCACCTGGAGGGCGAAGTCGAGCATCGCCTTCTGGCGCGGCGTGATGTCGGCCTTGCGGTGATTGACGGCGATCTGGTCGGCCAGCAGCGGCTTCTTTTCGTACACGCGCAGGATGGCGCCGTGCGCCACCACGCAGTAAAGGCAGTTGTTGGCGCCCGAGGTGGCCACGATGATCATCTCGCGCTCGCCCTTGCTCAAGTGGCCGCCTTCCTTCAGCAGCAGCGCGTCGTGGTAGGCGAGGAACGCGCGCAGCTCGTCGGGGCGGTGCGCCAGCGCGAGGAACACGTTCGGCACGAAGCCGGCCTTCTCCTGCACCTGCACGATGCGCTCGCGCAGGTCGGCGGGCAGGTCCTTGAGGTCGGGCACGGGATAGCGGCTGATCGGGGGACTCACCGGGTACTCCTCGAGAAGATGGACTAGACCGTTTCGGCGGCGCCGCCGAACTGCAGAGCATGCAGGCGCGCGTACAGGCCGCCCCGTGCCAGCAGCTCGGCGTGGGTGCCTTGCTCGACCAGCCGGCCGGCGTCGATGGCCACCACGCGGTCGGCGTGCTCGATGGTCGACAGCCGATGCGCGATCACCAAGGTCGTGCGGTCTTTCATCAGCTCGTCGAGCGCCGACTGCACCGCGCGCTCCGACTCGCTGTCGAGTGCCGACGTGGCCTCGTCGAAGATCAGGATCGGCGCGTCCTTGTAGATCGCGCGCGCGATCGCCAGGCGTTGGCGCTGGCCGCCCGACAGCTGGCTGCCGTTGTGGCCGACCTCGCTGTGGATGCCCTGCGGCAAGGTCTCGACGAAATCCAGCAAATTGGCGCCGCGCAGCGCTGCACGCACGCGCGCGTCGTCGACTTCGCTGCCGAGCACCACGTTGGCGGCGACGCTGTCGTCGAACAGCACCACGTCCTGGCTGACCAGCGCGAACTGGCGGCGCAGCGAATCGATGTTCCAGTCGCGCAGCGGCACGCCGTCGAGGCGGATCTCGCCCGCGGTGGGCTCGATGAAGCGCGGCAGCAGGTTCACCAGCGACGACTTGCCGGCGCCCGAAGGGCCCACCAGCGCCACCGTCTCGCCGGGACGGATCGCCAGCGTGAAGCCATCGAGCGCGGCGGGCTGATCGGCCGCGTAGCGCAGCGTGACCGCGTCGATGTCGATGCGGCCCTGCGCGCGCGCCACGCTGTGCGTGCCGCCGCGTTCGTTGATGCCGTCTTCCACCAGATCGATGCTGCGCTCGATCGCGGTCAGCCCGCGCAGGATCGGCGCCATCACGTCGGCCAGGTGGCGGATCGGCGGCAGCGTCATCAGCATCGCGGTGATGAAGGCGACGAAGCCCCCCACCGTCTGGCCGCCCTGACTGCTTTGGTACAGCGCGACCACGATCACCGCCGACATCGCGCACGCCGCCAAGATCTGCGTCAGCGGCGTCATCGTGGCCGAGGCCGTCACGTTCTTCAGCAGCAGGCGGCGCAGCGCGTTGCTCAGGCGCTCGAAGCGCTGCGCCTGCGACGGGCCGGCGCCGTGCAGCCGCACGATGCGCCAGGCCAGCACGTTCTCCTCCACCACGTAGGCCAGCTCGTCGTTGGCCCGCTGCCCCTCGCGCGTCAGCCGCTGCACGCGGCCGCCCGCGCTGCGCATGACCCAGCCGATCGCCGGGAACAGCAGACCGATGAACAGCGTGAGCGCCCAGTTCAAATACAGGAGGTACGCCAGCAGCGCCAGCAGCGTCAGCGAGTCGCGCACCAGCGTCAGCACCGAGCCGACCAGCGCACCCACCGAGCCCTGGATCTCGTAGACCAGCATGTTGGTCAGGCTGCTGGCCGAATGGCGCGTGAACAACGCCGGCTCGGCGCGCAGCAGGTGATCGAACAGGCGCAGGCGCAGCAGCTGCGATGCCTGGTTGGCGGCCCAGGTGAGCGCGTATTGCGCGATGAAGCCGGCCACCCCGCGCAGCGTGAACAGGCCGATGATCGCCACCGGCACCAGCCACAGCGGCACGCCGGCGCCGGTGAAGCCCTTGTCGAGCAGCGGCTTCATCAGTGCGGGCAGCGCCGGCTCGGTGAGCGCGGCGACCAGCGAAGCCGTCGCGGCCACCACGATGCCCAGACGGCCGGCGCGGAAGTACGGTTTGAGGCGGGACAGGCGTTGCAGCACGGTGGCCATGGACGGCAGGCCTTCGAGGTCGTTGACGACCGGTTTGACACTGAAGCTGACGATTATCCGTGCCCGTCCTGCCTACAATGCACTCCGAAAGGCGGCCGGTTGCTGCGGAACCAGGGCGGCCGAAGCGAATCCACAACACTTCATGTCGAACCCTCCCGAGACGCAGCTGTGCCCGTCGCGCCGCCGATGGTTGGCCGGTGCTCTCGCCGCAGGGGCGCTGCACGGCGTGGCGCGCGCGCAGTTCCGGGTCGAGATCTCCGGCGTTGGCGCCACCCAGTTGCCGGTGGGCGTCACCAAGTTTCGCGAGGAAGACCGCTCCGGCCAGTCGATCTCCGGCATCGTGCGCGCCGATCTCGAGCGCTCGGGGGTGTTCCGCATCGTCGACTCCAACGGGGATTTCGACGAGACATCGCGCCCGGCCTATCCCGAGTGGCGAGGTCGCGGCGCCGATGCGCTGGTGGCGGGCTCGGCGGCGCGGCTGTCCGACGGTCGCTTCGACGTGCGCTACAAGCTGTGGGACGTCGTGCGCGGCAACGAGCTGTCGGGCGGCGCGGTGGCGGTGGTCAGCGCCGACCTGCGCCTGGCCGCGCACCGCGTGTCCGACGCGGTGTATGAGAAGCTCACCGGCGACAAGGGGGTGTTCTCGACGCGCATCGCCTACGTCACGCGGGTGGCCAACCGCTACACGCTGCGCATCGCCGACGCCGACGGCGAGGGCGGCCAGGTGGCGCTCAACAGCACGCAACCGATCATCTCGCCGGCCTGGTCGCCCGATGGCAGGGCGCTGGCCTACGTGTCGTTCGAAAGCGGCAAGGCGGTGGTGTGGGCCCAAGACGTGCTCACCGGCGAGCGGCGCGCGATCGCCAACTTCCGCGGCAGCAACAGCGCGCCGGCGTGGTCGCCCGACGGCAGCACGCTGGCGGTCACGCTGTCGCGCGACGGCATTTCGCAGGTCTATCTGATGGATCCGAAGGGCGGCAACCTGCGGCGCATCACGCAAAGCAGCGCGATCGACACCGAGCCCGCCTTCGCGCCCGACGGCAAGACGATCTACTTCGTCAGCGACCGCGGCGGCAGCCCGCAGATCTACCGCGTCGCGGCCGGCGGCGGCAATCCCGAGCGCATCACGTTCAACGGCAGCTACAACATCAGCCCGGCGGTCAGCCCGGACGGTCGCACCATCGCCTACGTGAACCGCAACGGCGGCGAGTTCAAGGTCATGACGCTCGATCTGGCCGGTGGCGCGGTGCGCACCGTGAGCGATACGGTCGAGGACGAGAGCCCGAGCTTCGCGCCCAATGGCAAGCTGATCATCTACGCCACGCGCTCGCAGGGCCGCGACGTGCTGATGACCACCACGCTCGACGGCCGCATCCGCGCCAAGCTGCTGACCACCGGCGAGGACGTGCGCGAACCGATTTGGGGACCTTTCGGCCGGTGAGTCCGCCGGCCCAACACACCGCAGGAGCATCACCATGACCCCCTTTCGAACCTCGCTGTGTGCGGCGCTGGTCAGCGCCTGGCTCGTCGGATGCGGCTCGTCGGTCAAGCTCGACGACGCCGCGCCGGTGGTCGACGCCAAGGCCAACCCGGCGGGCAGCAACGCGGCCAACGCCAATGCCGGGCGCGGTGTCAACTCCGGGCAATCGAGCGTCACCACGGTGGACGCCAGCAAGAACGACGCCATGGCGGGCATCGGTCGCGTGGTGTACTTCGACTACGACAGCTACGCGCTGAAGGACGAGTTCCGCCCGCTGATCGAGAGCTACGCGCGCGCACTGAGCGCCGCCAAGACCAAGAAGATGGTGATCGAGGGCCACACCGACGAGCGCGGAGGCCGCGAGTACAACCTGGCGCTTGGCCAGCGGCGCGCCGAGGCGGTGGCCAAGTCGCTGATGCTGCTGGGCGCTTCCGACAGCCAACTGGAGGCGGTGAGCTTCGGCAAGGAGCGCCCGGCCAACGACGGTCACGACGAGGCCGCGTGGGCGAAGAACCGCCGCGCCGAGCTCAAGGACCGGTGATGTTGCCGCGCCGCTGGTGGTCGTGGCAGGCGGCGGTCGCCGCGGCGGTGATGGTGTTGGCGCTGCCCGCGCGCGCCGCGATCTTCGAGGACGATGACGCGCGCAAGGCCATCCTCGAGTTGCGCCAGCGCCTGATCCAGCTGGAGCAGACCAACGCGCAGCAGGCCGCCGATGCGGCCAAGACGCAGGCGCAGCTGCGCGAGCAGATCCAGGCGATGCAGCGCAGCGCGCTCGAACTCAACGCCCAGCTCGAGGCGCTGCGCGGCGAGATTGCACGCCTGCGTGGCAACGACGAGCAGATGGCGCGCGATCTGGCCGACGTGCAGCGCCGCCAGAAGGACATCTCGCAGGGCGTCGACGACCGCATCCGCAAGCTCGAGCCGCTGAAGGTGTCGGTCGACGGCCGCGAGTTCATGGCCGACCCCGAGGAAAAGCGGCAGTTCGAAGACGCGCTGGTGCTGCTGCGCAACGGCGACTACGACAAGGCCTCCGGCGCGTTCAGCGGGTTCCTGCGCCGCTACCCGGCCAGTGGCTACGCCGACAGCGCGCGCTTCTGGCTCGGCAACGCGCAGTATGGCAAGCGCGAATACAAAGACGCCATCACGTCGTTCCGCGCGCTGGTGGCCAATTCACCGGACCATCTGCGCGCCCCCGAGGCGCTGCTGGCGGTCGCCAACTGCCAGCTCGAGGCCAAGGACCCGAAGGCCGCGCGCGCGACGATCGGCGAGCTGATCAAGACTTACCCGAAGTCCGAGGCCGCGCAGGCCGGCCGCGAGCGGCTCGCAGCGCTAAAGTAGCGCGCCGCGAACCGGGGCGCGCCCGGCGGCGACAGCCGCGAGGCTGCGCTGCCGCCAGCATGCCTTGGCGCGCAGCACGAGTGCGACCACGCCGCAGCGGCCCTCACGGGCCGGGCCTGGCGACGCCGATGCACACCCACTTCCGGAGGCCCGCTGATGAACCGACCGTCGAGCTCGCTGCGCGCGAGCGCTTGTCTTCTTGCCGCCATGATGTCGTTTGGCGTGTCGTGGTCCGTGCTCGCCGCCGAACCGGCGGTGCTGATCCAGGCCGCCAAGCGCAGCCCGGCGCCACCGTGGCGCCCCGGCGACGAGCTCGGCATGGCCAACACGCTGGGCCCGATCACGTTGCAGCGCTGCGCGTGGCACATGGCGCAGCCGCGCTCGCAGGTCTACGAGGCGTCGTTCGTGCGCAGCAACACGATGCCGAAGTCGCCGTTCGCAAGCCCGGCGGGCACGCAGTACAAGGCCACGTCGGGGGTGCCGTTCTCGGCGCATGCATTCAACAGCGAGGTGATGCAGGCCAATGCCGAGCCCGGCCAGCAAGGCACGCAGATCGACGCGCTCGGCCACTTCGCCTACATCAGCAAGCCGTGGGACCCGAAGGATCCGTTCCCGGCCGACGAGGCGCGTTACTACAGCGGCTTCACGCAGAAGGAAGTCAAGCCGACGCCCGAATCGCCGCTGCTGAAGATGGGCATCGAGAAGATTCCGCCGCTGATCTCCACCGCGGTGCTGCTCGATGCGCGCACGCTGGTCGGCAAGGGCCAGCCGATGGCCGACGGCCAACTCGTCACCGCGGCCCACATCGAGTCGATGCTGAAGGCGCAGGGCCTCGAGCAGCGCGGCGTGCTGCCGGGCGACATGGTGTGGATCTACACCGGCTGGAGCGAGCGCTGGAAGGATCCGTACGACGACAACGGCTACTACGCGATGGCGCCGGGGCTGGCGGTGGACGCCGCCAACTGGCTGGGCGCCAAACACGTGGTGGCGGTGGGCCTCGACACGCCGTTCATCGACGCGGTGCCCAACGGCATGCTGCAGGGCAAGGCCCCGCCGGCTGCCGGCACGTCGCCGGGGCTGCCGTTCGGCATCCACCACACGTTGATCACGCAGTTCGGCATCCATCACCTCGAGAACCTGAACCTGGCGGCGATGGCCAAGGACAAGGTGTGGACCTCGTGCGCCATGGTGCTGCCCTCGCGCGATCTGGGCGCCGCGGGCGCAGCCATCCGGCCGGTGGCGGTGGGCGTGCCGAACCAGCTGCCCTGATCACGCCACGATGCTGGGCGAAGCGCAGGTGCAGGCGCTGACCACGCAGGTGCTGTGGGCGGCGTTTGCACTGGCGCTGGCGTTCGGCGCGATCGCGCAGCGCACGCACTTCTGCACGATGGGCGCGCTGTCCGACATCGTGACGATGGGCGACTGGGCGCGCATGCGCATGTGGGCACTGGCCGCCGGTGTCGCCGTGCTCGGCTTCAACGCCATGGTGGCGCTGGGTTGGTTGGAAGCCGCCGATTCGATCTACGCCAGCCCGCGCCTGATCGTGCTCAGCCATCTGCTGGGCGGCCTGATGTTCGGCTTCGGCATGGTGCTGGCCTCGGGTTGCGGCAGCAAGACGCTGGTGCGCGTGGGGGGCGGCAACCTGAAGTCGCTGGTGGTGTTTCTGGTGCTCGGCATCAGCGCCTTCGCGACCCTCAAGGGACTCACCGCGGTGTGGCGCGTGACCACCGTCGATCGCGTGGCGCTCACGCTTCCGAGCGGTCAGGATCTGCCGTCGTTGCTGTCGCAGCGCAACGGCGCGATGCGTGCGCCGCTGGCGCTGCTGCTGGGTGCCGGCGTCGGCGGCGCGCTGCTCGCGTGGGCGCTGGCGCGCCCCGAAGGGCGACGCGCCGACGTGCTGCTGGGCGGCGTCGGCATCGGCGTGGTGGTGAGCGCGCTGTGGTGGGTCTCGGGCTGCCTCGGCCATGTGGCCGAGCACCCGCTGAGCCTGCAGGAGACCTTTCTCGCCACCAACTCGCAGCGCATGGAGTCGCTCAGCTTCGTCTCGCCGTTCGCCTACACGATCGACTGGCTGATCTTCTTCAGCGACACCAGCAAGGTGCTGACGATCGGCATCGTAAGCACGCTGGGCGTCGTGCTGGGCAGTGCCGCGGTGGCGCTGGCGACGCGCAACTTTCACTGGGAGGGCTTTCGCAACGCGGAGGACACCGCCAACCACCTGGTCGGCGCGATGCTGATGGGCGTGGGCGGCGTCACCGCCCTCGGCTGCACGATCGGGCAGGGCTTGTCGGGGCTGTCGACGCTGTCGATCGGCAGCTTCGTCGCGTTGGGCGGCATCCTCGGCGGCGGCGTGCTCGCACTGCGCTGGCAGATGTGGAAGCTGGAGCGCGCGGCATGAGCGACACGTCCACACCGGTGCTGGCCGGCAACGCTGACCTCGAGCGCCGCTTCGGAGGCGTGCGACGGCTGTTCGGCGACGCCGGCTATCAGCGGCTGCGCCGCGCGCACCTGTGCGTGGTGGGCCTGGGCGGCGTCGGTTCGTGGGCGGTCGAGGCGCTGGCGCGCAGCGGCGTGGCTGCGCTGACCTTGATCGACCTCGACCACGTGGCCGAATCGAACATCAACCGTCAGCTGCAGGCGCTCGAGTCCACGCTCGGCATGGCCAAGCCGCTGGCGCTGCGCGAGCGCATCGCGCAGATCCATCCGCTGTGCAATGTGCAGGTGGTCGAAGCATTCGTCGAGCCGGGCAACTGGCCGCAGCTGCTGCAGGGCCGTGCGGTCGATGGCGTGATCGACGCCTGCGACCAGGTGCGCGCCAAG
>Ga0207648_10002500_pt1 | contig 19727 bp, 19 predicted proteins | sample KBSMisM32_FD_184310 | JGI IMG/M metagenome (GOLD analysis project Ga0207648, IMG submission 184310) | Miscanthus rhizosphere microbial communities from Kellogg Biological Station, Michigan, USA - KBS Miscanthus M3-2 (SPAdes) (version 2) | ecosystem: Host-associated > Plants > Roots >...
CAAAAAGTCGGGAATTCAGTGCAGCGGAGCGAGTTGAAGAGTATCCGAATCCCACCAACGGCAGTTGGTGGATGGTTCAAGTTCGACCTACACAGCCCACGACCGCAGTGAATCGATGAATCCCACCGACGGCAGTCGGTGGATCGTCCAAGTCCAACCTAAAGAGCTAGCCCAGCAAGTCTCGTTGAGTTCTCCGCGCAGAGCGTCTTGATATTTAAGACATGCGCGTTGTAGGTAGGTCTTGAACAATCCACCAACTGCCGTTGGTGGGATTTCGGACTTTCTTATGCGACGCTGGTCTGCGTTCATCTGTCAATCTGTGGCTGATTTCCTTCCCTACGATGTCGGATATCGAACATACGAAATCGTGTCAGCAGCCCCGGGCCAATTCACTAGTTTTTCAAAGTTTTCGAGGCTTTAAGAAAGGCATGGCACTTGCCGAGAAGTGTGGTAGGGGAGGTATCGAACAAGTGAATTACTTGAGTAGAAAAATAGGTGGTTACTTAATGGGAGTGTTCATGCTGTTGGCAATTGCATCGATCGCAAGCACCACAGCACAAGCACAGTATCCGGGGGGTTATGGCCAACAGCAAAGGTATCCGGACGATCGTTATCGGAACGACCGTTACCGAAACGATCGCAATGGCTATAACAACGCCTACCAAATTGCTCGCGAACAGGGTTATAGAAATGGGCTGAGCACGGGTGCTTCCGATGCGCAACGTGGTCAGAGTTACAACCCGCAGCGTTCGCATTTCTGGAGAAACGGAACTGACGGCTACAGCGGGTCCTATGGAAACAGGGGCCAAACGAAGCAAGTGTTCCGTGATGCGTTTGTCCAGGGATACCGTGAGGGCTACCAGCGTTACGGCGGCTACAACAACAGACGTGGTAACAATGGCAGATGGGGTAACGGCCGCTGGCCCTATTAACTAACCTATCAATCAAACAGCAACAATGCCGCGAACTGCTACAGAGGTTCGCGGCATTGTCTTTTGGAAGGGCTTGGATCTCTTAGCCTGCTCAAAAACCTAAGGCCAAAAACCCAAAACCATTAAATACTTTTACTTCTTCCCGTTCTGTTCATCCAACCAGGTCTTCAATGGAGCGAAGTAGTCGATGATCGCCGTTGCATCCATCTTGTCTTCGCCGGTCATCGCTTTCAGCGCGTCTGGCCACGGTTTGCTTAAACCCATAGCCAGCATTGCGTGCAGCTTGTCTCCCGCTTTCTTGTTGCCATAAATCGAGCACTGATAAAGCGGACCGTTAAATCCCGCCTCGCGACACAATGCCCGATGAAACTGGAACTGAAGAATGGCTGCCAGGAAATAACGTGCATACGGAGTGTTTGCCGGTACGTGATACTTGGCGCCGGCGTCGAAATCCTGTTCGCTACGCGGAACTGGTGGGGCGACACCCTGGTACTTCTCGCGCAGATCCCACCATGCCTTGTTGTAATCTTCAGGCTTGATTTCACCCGAGAACACTTTCCAGCGCCACTGATCCACCAGGTAGCCAAATGGCAGAAACGCCACTTTGTCGAGCGCGCGATTGAGCAGGAACCCAATATCCGCACTCGGCTCTGGAACCTTGTCGATCAAACCCAGTTGCTTGAGATACGGAGGAGTGACTGATAAAGCGATCGTGTCGCCGATAGCTTCATGGAAAGCATCGTTCGCACTGTCGCGGAAAAGAAATGGCTGCCCGGCATATGCCATCTGGTAATAGTTGTGGCCCAACTCATGATGCACAGTACTGAAATCTTCTTCGTTAATATTGACGCACATCTTCAGGCGGACATCTTTTTCAAGGTCGATGTCCCACGCACTGGCGTGACAAACAACATCATGGTCGACCGGTTTTGCAAACAGTGAACGATCCCAGAAGGTTGGCGGCAGTTGTTCAAAGCCGAGTGACGTGAAGAAGCCTTCGCCGTAGCGCACCATTTGTTTGGCATCGGTATTACGTGCTTTGAGAGTCTTCGTTAAGTCGTAGCCGCGATCAGAAGTAGCTGGTGCCAGGATCGGATACACGTTGCCCCAGGTTTGAGCCCACATATTTCCGAGCAAGTGCGCGGGGATCGGCTTGTCTTCAGGGACGATATCTTTCCCATACTTCTCCGAAAGCTTGTGACGAGTGTAGGTGTAGAGCGAATCGTAGAGTGGCTTCACCTGCTGCCAGAGACGTTCCATCTCGGCCGAGAACGCGTCGGGCTCCATATCGTACTTCTCGCGCCACATTGCTCCCGTGTCCTTGAAACCCATTTCCTTGGCGCCCTTGTTACTCAATTCGACAAAGCGCACGTAGTCTTTTCGGATCGGCACCGCGATCTGATGCCATCCCAGCCACGCCTTCTTCAACTCTTCCGGATCGCGACTATTGGTCATGATCTCTTCCAGATCCGAAAGACTAAGACACTTTCCTTTGTCGCCTTCGGGACAGTATTTGCCCTTCCCGTAATCGCCTTCCATCGATGCGGCAATCTTGGTCAACTCTTCTCGCTCAGCGGGATCTGAAGGGGCCGGCAACGTAAGGGACAGCTTGAGCAGCTTCATTTTGCGTTGCAGATCGGCTGGCAGATCGACGCCATTAAAACGTTTCGACTGTTCGGCAAACTCGGTCGTCGCAGCGATGAGATCCTTGTTAGCGTCGGCGGCGAGCGCTTCCGTGTCGTCGGTTATGTATGTGCTCTTCACCCAATCGGCGCGGCCGGATTTGATGCTAAGTGCCATCAGACGTTTTTCAGCGTCGTCCATAAACTTCGCTGCCTCATCAGCAGTGCCCTTGCCTCCGGACGTGCCGGGTGAGTTGTTAGTGCACGAAGACATAACCATCAATCCGATACTCAGAAGAAGAAATAGGCCCACGCAGAGTAGGCGTGGTTGGCGCAAGAAGTTCACTAGTAACCTCCAAGAGAAACATGATTGATTTACCTTTTGGGGAACGGGGAGATAACTATAACCCGCAAGCAGATGCGGTTCAATTCCAGCCAATCACGATCGACGCGGCAGCAGTGACCGAAATTCTTCAACGTCACCCTTTAGTAACCCCCTCCAAACCAACGAGCCTGCTCTTCTGGGACCGCAGGCGTCCTCGCCTGCCAACGATGCTCTAAGTGACCTTAGTGGCGACGTATTGCAGGCGAGGACGCCTGCGGTCCAGAAGAGCGCGTCCAGTTTTTGAGAGTCGCTTGCTCGCGCTTGATGACCCGGATGTGTTATCAAACACAGCCACCGCTACAAACGAGGACAACATGAGAACAATTACTTGCGCGTTCGGAATCTTCCTGTTACTTGCACTCACGTCAACTTCGCGCGTCAGTTCAAACAATCAACCTTCATTCAAAACACAAGATGACTTCACACTCACCAAAGTGGCTGAGGGAGTTTACGGTGCCATCGCAAAGCCGGGAGGACTTGCGTCTGGAAACGCTGGTTTCGTTGTTGGTGATGAAGGAGTCTTAGTGGTTGACACTTTCTTTACACCGGTTGCAGCTGAAGAGTTGATCGACGCCATCGGAGTGGAAACAAAGCAACCCATCAAGTACGCCGTCAACACTCACTACCACCTCGATCACACCGGTGGCAACCAGGTATTTGCCGGACTCTCCATTCCGATCATTGGCCACGACAACCTGATTGCGTGGCAAACCACCAAGAATCGTCGTTTCCTTCCAGCGAGCGATGAACTGCAAAAAAGACGTGCCGATGCAGTCAAGCAGTTAGGCGAAACTCCAGCCGATCAGACCGACAAGCGCGCACAATTCGAAAGATCGATCAGGCGCTTCGATGCGTTGCTGACAATTAAGTTAACAAATCCAACCGTCACCTTCTCGAGCGGTACAGTTCACTTGCATCTTGGGCAACGCGAGGTTGTTCTATTCACTTTACCCGGGCACACGGGCGGTGATGTGCTCGCCTACGTGCCGGACGCAAATGTTGTGTTTACGGGCGACATGGGATGGCGAAAAACCCTGCCGAATCTTGTCGATGCAACAGTCAACGACTGGATACCGTCGTTAGACACGTTGCTCCAGAAATATCCGACCGCCAAGTTCGTTCCAGGACATGGCGAGGTGGCGACGGTGGAAGAGATTCGCGAGTTTCGCGATTATCTTGATGATCTCAGGACGCGTGTGAAGAAGGCGATCGCGGATGGGCTGAGTCTTGATCAGGCAAAGCAGCAATTGAAGCTGCCTGAAAAGTACAAAGCGTTCGGGTTTCAAAATTTCGCGACGCCCAACGTCGAAGACATGTATAAGGAATTAGCGGGAACGAAGAACAAGTAAATCAGCCACAGATCAATACGGATGAAACAGATCAGAAGAAACTTAGAAGTGACCCCGCAATCTGAATTCTTGATCTGTGAGATCTGTGTTTATCTGTGGCCCAAGGTCAGGGAGGAATAAAACGGTGAGCGATCAACTTGTCATACTCGGAATTGCCGGCAGTCTGCGCGAAGGCTCATTCAATCGCGCTGTACTCCGCGCAGCGCAAACGCTCGTACCAGAAGGCGCGACGCTTGAGACTTTCGATATTAAGGGCCTACCCGGCTTTAGCCAGGACGACGAAGCAAATCCACCCGCACAAGTCGTCGAACTCAAACAGCGAATTCGCGCCGCAGATGCCATTCTGTTTGTCACTCCTGAATACAATTACTCCGTGCCGGGAGTGTTGAAGAATGCCATCGACTGGGCGTCACGACCGTACGGCGACAGTGCCTGGAACAAAAAACCAGTTGCCGTCATGGGCGCTTCCGTCGGTACATTGGGAACCGCGCGCGCGCAGTATCACCTGCGACAGATGTTTGTGTTTCTAAACATGCACCCGGTGAACCAACCTGAAGTCATGATATCCGGCGCTCACAAGCATTTTGACGACCAGGGAAATCTAACGGATGAAGTAGCGAAGAAATTGATCAGGCAATTGTTAGAGGAATTGGTGGCATTGACGAGGCAGCTGAGGAAGTAGGCAGTGGGTCAGTGGTCGACGACTGTCGACTTTCGACTTTGGACTTTGGACTTAGTGTGGCGTCACCGTCGGAGTAGTCGCATTCGACAGAGTTTCAGCTCTACTCTCGTCTTGAATAGCCAGGTCTTCCTTGCCCAACGCGCGATAGGCCTTTGCCCGATCTCTGCGAAAGTAAGGATTCTTTTCATCCAACCTTATTGCGTCTGAATAATCGGCAATCGCCTTCTCGTATTGCTGCTTCTCAAAATAGATTTCGCCTCGGTTACCGTGATGGTAGGCAAAATCCGGTGCCAGTTTAATAGCTTGGGTGTAGTCGTTGATGGCATCGTCGAGCTTTCCCTGCTTTTGGAAGATTCTTGCTCGTAAAGCAAAAGCCAACGATCGGCCAAGCTCGCTTTTGATCAACTCGATCGCGTCCGCCAAATCGTCTAAGGCCTCATCTGTATTGCCTAACCGTTCGTTGACTTGCGCGCGACTGTAATAGAAGTCACCATTGTCTGGCTGCAAATTCAAAGCCTGATCGAAATCTTTGATGGCTTTAAAATAGTCGCCGCGACTGCCTAACACTCCACCGCGACACGCGTACCCGGTCGAAAGACGGGAATCAAGTCTGATTGCTTCCGAGCAAGCCCCGAGGGCGCAATCGAACTCGTTGGCATTGGCATGCTCCATCCCTCGCTCCACATATTCATATGCGGTCCTCGGTTCTGGTTTGCCCGCCATCTGACACTTGTATTGCTTAGTGAACTTGCTGATTGGATTTGAACAGCCGGCAAGAACCGTTAAGAGGAATAATGCCACTATGAATACGAGAGAAAGGTTTGTTCGGGCTCGTGAGTTCATTTTGTTAACCTCGAACACAAATCCAGAACACGCTACGACGAGACAAAGGTCTGACGCAATATCATGTGACAAACAGAGGTTGTCACAAACCCTTGTCGTTTCACGGACACCTTATCTTGGAAAATAAGAAGTGAGGTTTAGGTAACGTCGGAAGTTTTTCCTTACGGGCTAACCAAACCCTTCTTAATGTTTCTCTGCCAGGCCTCGAAATTCCTGATACGGCGTTTCGCCTGTTTACGAGTCAGGCCCATTTCCTGCGCCACAAAATCGATCCGGGATGTCCGGTCTTTTTTCTTGTCGTAACGATCTCCGGGCGCCTTTTGGTAGATCTTGTATGCTGTAGACCACTCAGCTTTAATCTCTTCAGTCGCTTGTACTCCCCGCTTCTCTGGCATTGCTCATGCTCCTTCCGGAATTGTCGAATCCGGATTCTACACTTATGCGATTGAAGATTTCCAACTATTGATTGATTTAGGACCATGGACCTCTATCAGATGCCAACGTCCAAACACCAAAACAATTTGGGCATCGGGAATCGGAAATCAGCAATACCTTAGGCGGGATTCTGTAACGCAGCACTACGTCGTTGACTAAACCACTTCAGGATCGAGACGATACTTGCCACTAGAGCTAGGCCCATTAGTACGTAAACGAAGTAAGCAAACTTGTCCGAGTTTATGTAGCGAATAAGCTTACGTCCGAAGTAAAGAGCCAGGATTGCCTCGATGGTATAGCGGACTAAACGTCCGGCCAAAACACTGCCTAGTAGTTTCAGTCGTGGATACTGCAACGCCGAGGCAGTCATCATCACCGGAGTGAACGGAAATGGTGGCGGCAACAAACTGGTAATAAAAACAGTAACGCCGGCTCTCTTCTGGATTTTAGCTTTTAGCTGGTCCGCGGTCTTGTTACTAACGAAACGTTGCAGACCTTTCTCTCCAGTCTTCCTCATCAGGACATCGACTAAGAGAACCCCAATCACGGATCCAACGGATGCGGCAATAACATAACCAATCCATCCGATGCCGCCCCTATCGGCACTAGTCAAGCCGATCAACAAGAGATCGTTTCCGAATGGAAGTACGAGGAAGGATGAATCAAGGACACTAAACAGAAAAATACCAAAGACGCCCAACCGCCGAAAGAACCGGAAGATTGAAAGTGAAGAGCCTGCGAGAGTCAGGAAATGAATCGTGTTCACAAGTGTTACGCAACTTAGGATAGCAATCTGGTTGGTTCGTGCGGTTGTGGATCGGTGATTGGTTCCGGTTCACCGCGATCAGGTACGGGCTCGCGAATAGGCTCACGTGGCTGCGGAATTGAATCTGGTGGTAACGGTATTGAGTCGGGATCCTGGTCAGGATCCATTGGATCGTGCGGAGCGACAGGCGGAATCCCTGGTCGCTCATTTGAGTTCTGCATTTGATAAGGCATTTTCTTGTTCGGACTAGTGAATGACTCCTGCTGCGGCAACTGCAAGGAAAACTCTACCCTGTGCTCGAATTGAATGCATATTCAATTCGTTTGCAGACTCTAAAGCAATTTGAATGCTAGGGAACTATATGAAGTGGCGGAGAGGTCAGTACCACAACGCGGTAGCGTGTGGCTCCTTGAAAACCAGACTAACTGACCAAGGAGAAGCCACACGCTACCGCGCTGTGGTACTGACTTCAATACTGCTGGCCAATCAATTCGGCGGCCGAACTACAAAGCCGCCACCACCCAGGTTCCTTATAACGTTAATATTTGGTTGGGAGACCGATTGCACACCGAGCGCTCCCTGGATGATCGACAGCCGGGCCATGATTCGTGGCTCAGTGAACTGAAATCTGCCAGCCAGTGTTTCCGACCGTCCGAAATCAGTCTTCGCCAAAAGAGACAACTCCTGCCCGTAACGAGTAATCGTCGAGTTCAATCCGTTGCCTCCTTGATTCGTCATTGTCATTTCGCCGTCGCGGAAGATATTTACTTCGAACCCGCTTAACACTGAGGCCGCCGACAACAACTCGTTCAACTGCGTAATGCCCGGTTCGAGTACCTCGAAGCTCTTCGCTGGATCGACGTCCGCAAACGCTCGAGCTACTCGAAGCTGGTCTTCAAACTGATCGTAGTTTACAGCTTTGTGACTAATGATCTGCCTGGCCTCCTCCAAAACTTGAAGCTGACCTTTTGGATTGTCTTTCTGCAAATCGCCGGCAACTTGTAATAGGAGGGAAACCTTATCCGTATCAGAGGTGAGGCGCGCAACGCTCTGACGAATTTCGTCGAGACGCGTCGCATCAGCCTTCTTTGCTATTTCCTTAAATTCGATCCTTTGCATAACCGAGTCGCGAGCAGGCGCCTGCAAATGATCATTTGCTATCTGCCGGGCTTGTTCAGTGTTTCCGTCCTCCAGCGCCTTTATCGCAGCCTGCTGATACATCCGGGCCTGCAAAGGTTGAGGAGCAACGGCCGCTGCCTGGACCATAGTGTCAGCGGTCACATTGCCTTGTTGGAGCGAAGTCATTGCCTGCGCAAAGTTTGCGCGAGTGGTATCTGCAAGTCCCAACTCCGATAATTTTTGACGAACCGCACTAGCCCTTGCCGGTAAATACAGATCGATCGAAGGTAAGGCGGACTGTAAACCTCCAATTAGTCTGCGAGCATTGTTCTGTTCAATCTGCGCATCGGTCGGCGGTGTCGGCTGATTGTTGACCACCTGACCTGCGCCTCCGCGATTAGGACCGCCACCACCACCCGGACCACGTTGTCCCGGTACGGCTCGTTGATTGTTCTGCGCTTGAGGAGTTGCTTTTAGCGCGGCGTCGATGACAGTCGATAGCAACTCAGTGTACGCGGATTGATCCAAAACGGGACCACGGCCTGAAGACTGGGTCGTCTTCGGATCTGGCGAAGGGCTGGTGTTTGCTGGCGCAGGTAATCGCGGTCCTGCGTTAATTAGTTGCTGGGCCAGGTTTCCTGCGTCATTGTTCGTTAGGAGGTTTGCCGCCTGAATGCGCTTCACGGTTTTGTCAGCCAGCTTTGCCCCTGCCTCGGGATCCTGTTTCGTAAGTTGATTAATTACTTCGCCGAGAGTTCGCGGAAACTGGCCTTTCTCCATCATCTGTTCGGCGTTCTGGGCAGCCAGTTTTGGATCAATCGCAGCGATCCGACCTAACAAGGTTTGTTCCAGGCTGTCATCCAAATTGACCTGTTGACGTGGATTGCGTGAATCGACGGGCTGGTTCGGAATTGGTGTTGGGGACTTCGTTGCGGCCAGCAACTGGTAAGCAAGCGCGGCATCGTGCCTGGCGGCCGCCAGCACTAACTCCTGTCGAAGCGCAAATGACCTTCGATCCTGCTGTTGCGGGAAAGCTCGCTGGTTTCCCTGCGGTTGATTGTTGACGTTACGGGCCATTTCGGCAACGCCGTCCGATGCCTGTGAAAAAAGCGAACGGGCACGTTCTTGATTGTGGTTCCAGAGCAAATCCGCAGCATTGATTTGCAGTCGCACGCGATTCTCCGGCAAGCGGAGAGACTGCGCCTCGTCAATGACCTGGTCGAGTAAACGATAGGCGTTCTTCTCCAACTCAGCCTTTTGCTTGGCAAGCTCTTCGGCCGTTGGTTGTTGCGGTGCCGGATCTTGTGCACAAGTCGGAATCGTCGAATAGACGACGATAACGAGCGCCAGGATCAAAACTAATGCGTTTTTCATAGGAAGTACCTCGTGGCTGGATGCGCGGCGGATCTTATCATTGCTCATCTTGAATTTGACATTTGTAAGTGACGTTTTGGCGAGATAAGTTGCGGAAAACGCATTGGTGTTTGAGCTTTGGGCTTGGGTCTTGGGCTTTGGGCTTTGGGCTTGGGTATTGGGTATTGAGTCTTGGTCTTGGGCGGCTTTGCCGCGTCCCGTGCGGAAAGCCTCTGGCTTTCCGTTCGCTCCATTAGAAGCGGAGAGGCTTCGCCTCGAGCGGCTTAGCCGCCAAAAGAGTTATCGCCTTGCCGGAAAGCCAGAGGCTTTCCACACGGGACGCGGCAAAGCCGCATGACTTCCTCTATAATTCGAGAAGATCAACTTTGAAACGAGCGGGGACCAGCGTCCCCTTTCCAACCTGATGATTTCAACCCGATAATTCCCGAAGCTGACACAGATAATGAAAATAAACCTACTCCCAATCGTGTTGCTGTTGATGAGTGCCTCGCCTTGTCTGGCTCAAACACCTGCTGCTCCTGAATCAAAGCTAATCCAGTTTCACATGGCCATCCTGAAGCGTGGACCAAACTGGTCACCAAATCCCGGTAAAGATGCGGCGGCGATGCAAAAGCAACATGTTGAGTATGTCCAATCTCTTTTGTCGTCCGGTAAGGTGGTTATCGCTGGTCCTATCAAGGACGAGAGCAACCTGGTTGGTGTCTATATCCTTCGCTCTAAATCGGCTGATGAAGCAAAAGGCTGGGTTGACGCTGACCCCGCTGTAGTTGCTGGACACGTCACTGTAGAGATGCATCCGTGGTGGTCCGAAGATGTGATGAAGAAAACGGAGACGCCGCAAAAATTCATGACGGCGTATTTGGCCTTCCTTGTTAGAGGCGAAAAGTGGACGCCTGAGAAGACTCCCCAAACTGAAGAGATCCAAAAGGGCCACATGGCGAACATACATCGTTTGGCGGATATGAAGAAGTTGGTGGTGGCTGGACCTTTTGGCGACGACGGTACGCTGCGAGGTATTTTTGTTTTTCGCGTTGGCTCTTTGGAAGAAGCTCGAACACTGACGTTAACAGATCCGGCCGTACAGGCAGGACGATTGGCGTTGGACCTTCATCCATGGCTAGTACCCGAAGGAATTCTGCCGTAACGCTGTCCGATAAGCTTTAGCTTGTCGTTTGACTTAGAGATTAGTGGACCGAGCAAGACAGGAGCCATACGCTTCTTACACGAGTCAGATCGAACAAAGGATAGGGGTAAACATGAAAGCTACATGGAACGGCGCAGTTCTAGCTGAGAGCGATACAACTGTCGAAGTGGAAGGCAACCAGTACTTCCCTCCCGACACAATCAACGGGCAATACTTTCAACCAAGCGACACGCACACAATCTGTCCCTGGAAAGGTGAAGCGAGTTATTACAACTTGGTCGTCGACGGGCAGGTAAACAAAGACGCGGCCTGGTACTACCCAAGCACCAAACCTGCTGCGGATGAGATCAAAGATCACATTGCGTTTTGGAGAGGCGTGAAGATCGAGGCATGAAAACCAAGATCATTGGTCATCTGTCATTTCGCATTTTTCAGTTGTCATCTGCTTGTGGTCATTTGGTCACGCGGGCGGCTGGGCCGATGTAGTCAGTACCACAACGCGGTAGCGTGTGGCTGAGGGCGCTTAAGACTCGTAACGATCTAGCCACACGCTACCCGTCGTGGTACTGACTACATCGCTACCGGAGTTCTTCTTCAAATGACCAACTGATAAATCTCAAATGACCAATGACCAATGATCCGACCAATGATCCGACCAACTCCCGCGGAACTTCCCAGCTAGCCGGCCGTATAATCCTCTGCTATGTATTGCCCATCCTGCGGATCTGAAGAACGCCAACTCAGTCAGTTTTGTCGCGCATGTGGTACTGACCTCAGACTTGTGCGCACAACTCTTGAGCGCCCGGATGCCATCACCGCCTCTGCCGTTTCCGCACGTGAACAAATCAGTCAGGCCTTCGCTGACAGAATTAGAGAATTGGACTCTGGAAAAGAACTCGAGCACGTCGCTGAAGATGTGTTGCCACAGCTTGAGAAGTTCTTGGAATCACCTGCGGAAAAGCGCCTGCGCAGAGTCAGAGGTGGCGTGATCACGGCCACAGTGGGTTTGGGACTCTCGATTATCGCGATAATCATCGCGGCCGATAAGCCTGACTTTATCCCGTTCGTAACGCCGGGACTAATCACTTTTCTGGTGGGACTTGGGTTGATAATTAACGGACTTCTCTTCACGGTCCCGCGCAAAGAACTGCCGGGTGCCTCTGAAGATGCGCTCTCACAAAAACTCCTCGATGCGACTACGCAATACCAGGGTCCCCAACTAAAGGCGATGACTAACGAGTTGAGTCCATCCGACCGGACGCCTGTTCTTTCCGTCACCGAGCACACAACTCATCACCTCCAATCAAAGAAATCCTAGGAGGTCCACAATGACGATTGAATTAGAAGGTGGTTGCCGCGTCTCAACGATGAATGAAGGCCATCCCATGACGAATGGCTCGATGAAGATCTGGAATCAGATCGGCCCAGCAACCGGGGCCAAAGCAATTTCCCTGCGGGTCCTTGAGATTGGGCGAGGTGTGTCGCCGTTGATTCAGAATCGAGCAACGGACGAAGTCTTTTATTGCGTCGAGAAAATAGAGGGCCATCCGGTTACCAGTGAGCGGTGCAAGGTTCACATCGAAGGTCAACAATTCGACGTTGAGGCCCAGACCGGACTCTACCTTCGACCTGAGCAGACAATGTTGGTTGAGAATCCCAACATTGCGCCGGTTGTCTTTATTAGTGTGCAGTGCCCTGATCTGAATAATCAGGGTGAAGTTGCCCCAACTTCTATATCTCACTTCAGTAAATTCCCTGGCGTACGACTAGCCGATCGGGAAGCAATCCCAACGGCTGATCGCTGGTACCGTGTTCTTGTTGACGACGAGATCGGTAGTGAACAAGTGACTCAATTTGTCGGCTCGATTCCTCCAGGTCGCGCTCCCGATCACTTTCATCAATACGAAGAAGTGCTTTTCATCTTGCGTGGACAAGGACGCATGTGGTCCGGAAAGACAACTACCTCAATTGGCCCAGGTTCGTGCATCTATTTGCCGAAGGGCCAGGTTCACTGTGTACAGAATACTGGAACAGATGAACTGAGATTGTTAGGCGTGTTTTATCCGGCAGGAAGCCCCAGTGTTCGGTATGAGGTGTAAATGAATAGGACCAAGAAAAAGATCATTGGTCATTTGTCATTTGACATTTATCAGGTGGTGATTTGAAAACCTGAACCGGCTGGCGATGAGGTCAGTACCACAACGCGGTAGCGTGAGGCTCAACAACCAATTGATGGCGATTTGAAAACCTGAACCGGCTGGCGATAAGGTCAGTACCACAACGCGGTTGCGTGAGGCTCAATGACCAATTGATAGATGTCAAATGAGCAATGACCAATAAATCTTTTCCCCTATTCAAAGTCTCTAATATCCTTAAACGGTCGATCAGTATCCGTAAAGTCGGGTCGGTAGTAATACGACGCTCCATCAAATTCCTGCACCCAGCCTTCTTCCATACCTAATTCCTCAAGCGCTGAAGTGGCCTTCAACCATTCCAGTTCGCGAATACGCCGCGAAAGCAACACATAGCGATTGTTGGTTTCGGCCTGGTGAGTTGGGTAATACTGGGCCATCAATGAAATCGATACTCGCGGGCTCAACTCATCTCTGATCCATTCAATCGATTCTTCAACACTCCCGACGTCGTTTGGCAAAACAAGCAAACGCACGACCAGTCCACGCTTCAATAAACCGTCTTCGTCAAACACCAGATCTGGTCCGGTCTGTCTGAACATCTCTTTCAGCGCCAGTCGTGAATACTCTTTGTAGCTCCTCACCTTTGAATAAACGTAGCCTGACTCATCGTCCGCGTACTTCAGGTCTGGCAAATAAACGTCCACGATATTTTCAAGCAATTGCAAAACTGAAACGGCGTCGTAGGAGTTGGTGTTATAGACGATAGGTAAATGCAGACCCTGTTCTGCAGCCAGCAGAATCGAGCGCGCCATCTGCGGCGCAAAGTGAGTGGGTGAAACGAAGTTGATGTTATGACAACCACTAGCTTGTAGTTCGAGCATCATCTCAGCAAGTCGCTCGTGAGTAATCTCGTTCTTGAGTTGTTGCTTGTGTGTCTGTGAGATTTGATAGTTCTGACAATAGACACAACGCAGATTGCAGTTCCCAAAAAAGATGTTGCCCGCTCCGTGCTTTCCGACAAGTGGCGGCTCCTCACCGAAGTGTGCGGTGTAGGAGGAAACAATTGGTAGTCTCCCTGAATAGCACGCGGCAATGTCGTTGTTGAGTCGATTATTCAAACAGTCGCGAGGACACACGGTGCATTGCTCAAGCAAATGTTCCAACGCCTCGACACGAGTTTGCAGCACGCCTTCGCGGAGCAAACGCAGATACGAAGACTCTTTGGAGTGCGGTGGCGTGGCACCGCTTTGGTATTGCCGAACGGTCATAACCTCACGAACGAATTTTGTAGTATCACTTTAACAAAGCGGTGCCAGGCCACCGCACTCCAAGCAAGTCAATCATGACGACGTCTGAAATGAACAAAGTGTGGCTTGTGTTGCTGAACGATCTCTGCCGGAGCGACTTGTTTTGAACGCTGCCAAATGAAATCCATCTCGTGATGGATTGTGGCCAACGCAAGTCGTGCTTCGAAAATCAGCAGGATACTGCCGTAACAAAGAAAGCAGGCGCCCAGGATTCCCATGCCAACGGGAATCAGGTTGTATCGCTGGTCGTGGGCGAAACCAACAATACCAATCGCAACGCTCGTCGCCACAAACATCCCCAAGCTCAGGTAGAAGACAACCATGCTCCGCTGAAGAATGCGCGCACGACTCGTTAGCTTGTCGAGCTGTTGAAAAATCGTCGCCTGACGCTCCATAACCTCTTCCCGGCTGCTTTCCTCATCAGTCATTGCCTCTAAACGGTCTGACAACTGCCGGACACGATCCACAACGCGACCAAGACGGGTCGACGTCGACAGGATCATGCTGCCACAAGCCGTGATTAACACCGCCGGAGTAATCATGGCTGTCAAAACGGCAATGGCTGATGAAGAATCCATAGGCCCTTTTATACATTGCCGATTTCCAATTGCCAATTGCCGATTGATTGTCCGATAAGCTTTAGCTTGTCGTTGACCGACGACGGTAGTTTCAGCCGCAGATGAACGCAGGCCAACGCAGATCCGAATAAAGAATTGAAGCAAAGCTCCTTAGCCTCTTGCAAAAGTCGACTTAGTGGCGATGAAGTCAGTACCGTAACGCGGTAGCGTCGGCTCTAAGCGTTGCGTCTGCCAATTCTTGCGGATGTAAAGAGCCGACGCTACCGCGTTTCGGTACTGACTTCATCACCACTAGATTCCGACTTTTGCAAGAGGCTCTAAAGCTTATCGGGCATCAGAAACTTCAATCGGAATTCGGCAATTTTCTGCTATCCTCCCGCTCCTCAACCGATGAAGCTCTGGCTCTCCAAAAACAGCGAGGTGCCCCTTCGTGAACAGCTTGTCACGCAGATAGTGCTCGGCATCGTGAGCAACGACCTCAAGGCAAAACAGCGCTTACCCAGCACGCGTGATCTCGCGCGTCGTTACGATGTTCATGCCAATACCGTCAGCGCTGCCTATCGAGAACTGGCGCGTCGCGGCTGGGTAGAGTTTCGTAAAGGAAGCGGTGTTTATGTTCGGCCACAAAACGACAACCAACTCGATGGCAAGCTCGCGCTCGATCACCTGATCGCTCGATTCTTAAAAACTACCCGGGCGCAGGGCCACTCGCTCGCCGATATCCAGACCGCAGTTCAGCGTTCATTTACATTGCAACCGCCCGACCATTTTTTGTTAGTTGAGCCCGACGAGGAACTGCGCTCGATCTTGATGGCCGAGATTGCCGAAGTTACACACTGCAGAGTGCTGGGTGCGGCACCGGCTGATTTGAATGATTCCAGCGCGTTGACCGGAGCTGTTCCCGTCGTTTTGTACGGGCACTTTGCAGATGTGCAAAAACGATTGGAGCCATCGTCGGATCTGCTGGTCATTCACTCAGCTTCGGTGGCTGAATCAATGCACGGGCAAACGCGTCCGTCCGCAGATTCTCTTGTAGCAATTGTTTCTCGCTGGCCCGAGTTCTTGCGTTGGGCGAGAACGATGTTGGTTGCAGCAGGACTCGATCCAGACGCACTGACGTTTCGCGATGCACGCGAGCGCGGTTGGGAAAAGGGACTACGTTCAGCTGAGTTTGTGATTACTGAGTCGCTGATGGCCCCGAAGATTCCGGAGGGTTGTTCTGTGAAGGTCTTCAGACTGGTGGCTGAGGCGTCATTGAAAGAGATTGGTGATTATGCAGAGCGGTACTTTTGAGGGCTCATATGCAAGCGGAGAAACCGGTGCAGTAGCCCGACTGTTAAGGAGGGCATCGCGACCAACTCAGATCCCTCCTTGACAGTCGGACTCATGCCCCGGTTCGCCTTCCTAACCTGAAAATTTGAGCAGGCGTTAAGGCTTCGCCGGTTCTTTTGCCAGGGTACGAACGTAATTAACAACGTTCCAGCGTTCTTCTTCCGTCATTCGCTTCTCACCCGCGGGCATAATCCCGGTGATGCCTTTGGAAATTTTCCAGAAAACTTCACCGTCAGTCATTGAGTCCATTCGTTCCTTATTCGAGATATCGGCGGGTTTACGTCTCATGCGCGCTCCCGTCTCCTCATTTCCCGAGCCTGCCGTGCCATGACAGAAGACGCAATTGCCTTTGTCGCGAGCCAGATAAAGATCCTTCCCTTTCTGAACCGAATCTGCCGAGGTAGCTACCGGGTTCTTGGTCTTATCTGCTCCCGACGGAAGCTCCCAGGAGTTCTTTGAAAAGTCTTGCTGTTGTCCTGCAGGCGGAGTGATCTGTCTCGTGTCGCTCTTGTTTACGTTGGTGGTTGATGAGCTATTTGCATTCTGCGCAAAAGAAGTAAATGCAAATGCGGCGATAGCCATCACCAGAACGGAAATAACAGTTAAAACGACCCCAGTTTTCTTCATCTGTTGAGTCTCCTGAAAAGAATTAGAACTGCGAACTTTATCTCTCTCTTTGGAACGAACCACTAACTTCTTACTTTCTCAGCGAGGTTCTGAGGCTCGTAACTATCGGTTCGCCGGGGCGATGAAGTCAGTACCACAATGCGGTGGCGTTTGGCTCGCTGAGTCTCGAGAATCGCTACATTCGGTCAAGAGCCACACGCTACCGCGCTGTGGTACTGACTTCATCGCCCCAGCGAAATTTTACTGATCGTCTGCTGACGGGCGTTGGCGTCCGCCGCCACCGCCACCTTCACTTCGTCCCACACCCAGGTTGTCGTAATTGAGTGCGGCATTGAACAGCAGGAAAAATTCTCCCTGCGTTTGATGTCGCCACATCGGATTGGTTGCAAACATCACGACGTGTCCTTTCCCAACCGGGATGTCGACAACTGCCGGCTTATTCACCAACTCGCTTCCACCAGCCAGCATGCCACTAATTAGCAGCGTTTTCTCGTCTGATCCAAAACGCAGGACGATTCGTGGACGTAAATTTGGAGGAACGAAGGCCAGATTCTCACGCTGATCTGCCGCAGCCTGTTCGGCACTCGCAGCCGGATCAGGTGGACGTGGCTGCGGCATCCCTTGCACTACATCTGGGTCTCCAACACCACCACGCCCCGACGCACGATTCGCACCTGCTCCCGCTCCTTGGCCTCCACCCTGGCCACCACCGCCGCCGCCACCTCCAAAGCCTCCGCCTGGACCACCACCAGCTGCAACCTGGAACAAAGGAGCCTGACTGAAGTAGATGCCAAGACCTTCGGAGTAGCCATATGCAATCGGACTCTTACGATCGGCGAACGTTGCGTTGTAAATAGAACCACGTGCCTGAAGTTTGTCAGCAGCCTGAACTGACACTCCGGTGGTGATGCCGTAGTCAATTGGTATTTGCGACACACCACCAACGGTGACGAACAAGCCGCCTTCTTCAATAAACTTTTGCAGATTGGAAACGCCCTGGAGTCCGATACCACCACGGATGTCGTCAGTCTGATCTGGAGAGTTTGCCATCGCTGGAGTCAGCGTTGAGCCTTTCCACGGAATCGGGTCACCACGCATAGGCAAACCATTCACAATTGACTGGGCCGAACCCCCAACAGGCGGGAAGATAAGTACGTCGAACTTGTCGCGCAGGCGGGGCGTGTCGCGCAACACCTGAACCGAAATGTACTGGTAAGGGATCTGTAGTCGATCAAACTCGATTCGATACCAACCGTCGTTCTGTGTGTTTGTCCACGTGTGAACGATACCGATTCGGGGAACCGCAAGTTCGTGGGTCTTTACTTCCGGCAGTTTGTCGACGCCAACTGCTTTCAGCCCCAACTCTTTGACCGCAGCTTCAAGACGAGTTCTCGAATCGGCGGGATTGCCTTCCATCTTAACTATGAAAGAGCCGGTATTGAATTGTTGGTCTCCAACCTTGAACGAATCTTCGGCAGCGCCCATCTTCACATCTTTGAGGCGGAAGCGAAGAGTCGCGAGCGTGTTGTCAGTATTGTGATTGATTACGAACGCGACCGGCGAAGCGCCGCCAGTCAACTTGCCAGTAACCTTCGCATCGCTCTTCAACAAGGTCATTGGGACGGACAAAACACTCTTGTCGACAACGCGAACTGTTTTCACGTTTCGCATTGCACCCATCGTCCAACCGGTGTCGTCGTACGGCGCAGGATCGCTGACGTTGTAATACTGCGTATCGAGCAACATATCGGCCATACGCGAGTACGGTTGATCCATGCGCACGATGTATGAGCCGGCCGGATACTTCTGATCCTTGACGGTGAACTCTTTGTCAGCAGTTTGTATTTCAATTCCTCGCAGCCGCATCAAGTTGACCATGTCAGCCGCTTCAACCGGACGCGGAGTATCGCCGGGAATGATGTACGCGGCTGGGCCCTCGTTCGAAGCCTTGTCAACTGAGCGTTTGCTCTTTAGATAAAAGTTATTCAGAAAGCGCTCGGTATTGTTGGCAACAAAGTTCATCGCAAACAGCAAAGCTGACTGCTGCATGTTGATGTTATTGCGCATCGACCACATTACGCGCGGGAATGGCGGATTCGGCCGATACCAGACGCGATTTGTATCGTTGGCCGTTAACGTTCGTTCACGTGTGTCGGCGCCACCGTTGCCAAACGTTTCATAGAAGCGACCAATAGAGTTACCCCCCGTCGCAATGTAAAGCATGTAGTTTGGCGCCCAACCATCATAGAAGCCGTGTGTCCAAACGCCGGGAACACCACGCTTCGTCATCTCTTCGATTTCGTGATAGGCGAGCAATTGAAACTCGTCGATTGCCAACGGATCGAGCCAGGCGTTGTACGGACCGGTGCCCGTCATTGTGTAGAGATAGGGAACGGACTCGTGCAAATCGTGAAGGACAGTTGGGTGATACTCAAGGAAGGTGCGCATCTGATTGCGTGTCAGAGCGAGCGCTAGACCAAGTCCATCACGGTTGTTGTCGTGGGCAACATACTTGCCCCAGAAGATAAGACCGGGTGCCGGCTTGCCGGCGTTGGCTTTACGATAATTGTAGAGGTCGACCATGCGGTCGCGGCCGTCGACTTCCAGCGCGGGAGTAATCATCACGATGACGTTCTTGCGAATTGCTTCGATGAACGGTGAATCCTCGACCGCTAGTCGATAGGCCAACTCCATCAACATCTCCGGGGAGCCGGTTTCTGACGAGTGAATCGAACCTGATGCCCAGTAGATTGGTTTGCCTTCAGTTACGAGTGTTTGCGCGTCGGAGGCACTGAGTCCGCGTGGGTCACCAAGCTTTGCGGTGATCTCCTTGTAGCGATCAAGCTTGGCGAGATTCGCCTGGTCACTAACGATCACCAAAAGCTGCTCGCGTCCCTCTTCACTCTTTTCCGGTGCGACCAAAACCCGAACGCGCGGACTCGCTGCGGCAAGCGCACGATAGTACTTGTTCAAGTCGGCGACGTGCGTAAGCTTGTTCGGTGTACCGACGGCATAGCCAAGAACCTTCTCCGGCGAAGGAATCGTGTCAGATGCCGGCAAGTGATCGACGAGTTCGGTCATGAAGTACTTTTCAGTT
>Ga0207648_10002503_pt1 | contig 19718 bp, 16 predicted proteins | sample KBSMisM32_FD_184310 | JGI IMG/M metagenome (GOLD analysis project Ga0207648, IMG submission 184310) | Miscanthus rhizosphere microbial communities from Kellogg Biological Station, Michigan, USA - KBS Miscanthus M3-2 (SPAdes) (version 2) | ecosystem: Host-associated > Plants > Roots >...
CTCGCCGGGAGCGCAGCTCGACTACTTTCAGTCGGTCGTGGACAAGATGAGCCGCGCGACGGTGGACCAGTTCGCGCGCTTCTACGTGATGCCGCAGACGGGGCACGGCTTGAGCGGCACGAATTACGCGACGGATGGCGAGGGGAAGGCGATCGCCTCGGCACCGATTCCGAATCGCTACGACCAGGTCGGGCTGCTGTTCGACTGGGTGGAGAAGGGCGTGGCACCAGGCATGTCGGTTCCGGTGACGGCGGGGGAGAAGAGCCTGCCGCTCTGTTCGTATCCGACCTATCCGAAGTACCGCAGCGGCCCCGCCGCGGCGGCGTCCTCCTACTCGTGCGCCGCGCCATGAGAGGCCGCTGGGTTGTCGCACTCTTCGTCACCGCCGCGACCGCGGTGACGGCAGGCGGACCGCTTCACGCGCAGGGTCCTCCAGACTTGACTGGCGTGTGGACCGACTACGTCGAGCCCCGTCAGCCGGCCGCGGCGGCAGGCAGCCAGGCGGCGGTGGCGCCAGGCCTGCCATTCACCGGCGAGGCGCAGCGCAAGGTGGACGCGTACCGCAAACTGGTGGCCGCGACCGGCGATTCGCCGGGCGGCTACTGTCTCGGCGCCGGCATGCCCACCATCATTCTGGGCGGCGCCACCTATCCGATGGAGATCATCCAGCGCCCCGAACAGATCACCATCATCTTCGAGCTCCACACCGACGTGCGGCACATCTACTTCGGCGCCCGCAACACGCCCGAGGCCGACCGCGTGCCGTTCCGCAACGGCTATTCGAGCGGCCGCTGGGACGGCGACACGCTCGTGGTGGAAACGTCCAAGCTGGTCGAGCAGGTCGATCAGCGCTACCCGCACAGCGCGGAGGCGCGCATCGTGGAACGCTATCGGCTCGAGACCGGCGCCAAGGGCGAGCGCGTGCTCGCGATCGACTTCGAGATGACCGATCCGCTCTTCTACACGAAGCCGGTCGCCGGTCAGAAGAAATGGATGGCGGTTCCGAACGGCCACCTGCTGCCGTACGACTGCGCCGAGGAAGGCTGGCGGCAGCGGTTGGAGCAGCTGGAGCGCGGCGCCGCCGGCAAGTAACTCAGCGCTCCTTCTGCTCCGCGCGCACTTGCGCGAGCTGTGCGATGACGGCTTCGATGTCGGCGGACAACTGCTGCAGTCGGCGTTTCGCCTGATCCTGCTCCGAGGTCAACGCCTGGAGCTGCGCCTCCAGGACCTGCTCCGAGGCCCGACGGTCGTTCAGCACCGCCGTTCCGGCCATTCTCTTCTCCAGCTCCACGATTTCGGCCATCTTGCGGATGTCGTCGACTTGCTGCTGCAGCGCGGTCTCGCGCACCACCCGATCCGCCAATTGACGCGCGGCCGTGTCGGCCTGCAGCTTCTCGAGCGCTTCTTGCAGCTCCTGGATGCTGCGCTGCTGTTCCGCGATTGCCTGCTCCATGCTCGACCGCGCGCGTGTCACCGGACGGGCCGGCGCCGGGGCGGGCGTCGCTTGTGCCGTGCCAGTGGATGGAGCAGCGGGCGCGGTCGTGCGCTGCGGGGGAGCCGGTGTCCGGGCGGCGAGGCGCAGCGGCAGCAGCGCCAGCAGCGCCACCGATGCCACGAGCGCGATTCTCGCGCGGGACGAGCGAATCGTTGTGACGTCGTGCAGCATGTCGAGTCTCCTCTTGAGCATGGACGCCGACGGCGACGAGCCGCCGACCGTGAACACCGGATCCATCCCGATCACACCGAGCCGGACGAGCAGACGCCCGTAGTCGTGCGGCGCCACACCCGTGGTCTCGAGCACCAGCGCATCGCAGGCGGCTTCGCGCGCCGTCGCGTACTCACGCGACGCCAACCGCGCCAGTGGATGAAAGAAGAACAGGCGCTCTGCGATGGCTGGAACCCACGCGAGCAGCAGGTCGCGCCGGCGGACGTGCGCCAGCTCATGGCCGATCACCATGTCGCGTTCCTGCCGCGACAGGTTGCCCATCGCGGATGCCGGTATCAACACGACCGGGCGCAGCACGCCCACGACCAATGGCGTCTGGATGTCGGGTGAGAGGCCGATCCCGGGCGGCCGTCGCAGGCCGAACGCCCGCGCGAGCGCGCCAGCGCATTCCGCGTCTTCGCCGGCGATCGGTGCCGATCGACGCACGGCCCGTCGCAACGACGTATACGCCGACGCGAGCCGATACGCGTGGAAGAACACGCCCACCATCCACAACGCCAGCGCGGCGTCCACCCAGCCGAGGCGGCCGGGCCGGTGGATGGCACCCATCGCGCTCGGCGGCACTTCGGCGCTCTCCAACCGCGGTGTGACATCGAGCGAGGCGACGGACACGAGCGGTGCCGGGGCCGCCAGCAGCGGTACCGGCAGCCGTGGCAGTTCCCAGAGCGAGAGCAGCAGTCCGAGCGAGACGAGCCACCACGCGCGAGCCCGCCACGATCCAGGAATCGTGCGGCAGCGCCGGCACACCAGCCAGACGGCCGCCACGGCCACGGCGCCTTGCAGCGACCCGGCGAGCAGTCGGATGGCCATCCACGATGCCCACGCGTCCCAGGTGAGGGCTGTCATCGGCGTCAGCCGTTCTTGCGCCGCTGGTCGAGACGGGCCAGCAGCGCCTCCAGCTCGGCGACATCCTCGTCGGACAGGTCGCCTCGCTCGCCCAGATACGCGACGAACGGCGCAATCGAGCCGTCGAGCGTCCGATCGACGAAGGTCTTCACAGCCTGCTTCACGGCCGTGCCGTGTGTGGTGCGCGGCGCGTAGTGATACAGGCCGGCCTGCAGCTTGCGCGTGAGGTGCCCCTTCTTGCGCAGACGCTCCATCATCGTGAGCACGGTGGAACGAGCGAGCCGGCGGGCCTGGCCGAAGCGATCGGCCGCCTGGCCCACGGTGATGGGGCCGGCCTCGCCGACGAACCGGAGCAGTGCCAGCTCCTGGTCGCCGATCGGCTTGACTGATTTGTGACTACTCATGTCGTCACGGGAACTCTACGCCGTGACTACACGTGTAGTCAAGATGGCCGCGGACGGGCCGGCCCTACATCTTTCGACGGCCGTTACTTCCGCCGCGCGATGTTGGCCTCGGTGCAGATCGACATCACGTCGAGGAAGGTCTGATAGCCCTTGGTGCCAACGACAAACGGGTTGGGCTGCCCCTTCGTCCGCGTCTTCAACCGATCGAGCTTGACCTGAATCGGATCCATGAGCGGGTGGTTCTGGATCTCCACTTCGACCTTGGCCTTGCGCGTCGCCTCCTTGAAGCGCGCCACCGACTGCAGGTAGGTCTGGAGCCCCTCGTCGGAGATGATGCCGGGCGTGAGGACCGTGCCGCCGTAGAGCGCCGCCATCCGCGTCTTGCCGCCGTCCTTCACTGGGAAGATGAATCCCATCGAGCCGGGGGTGTGGCCGGGGATGGCCACCGGCTGCACCTTGAGGTCGCCGATGACGATCGGCTGCCCTTCGGCGATCACCTGGTCGTGCTTGGGGAGCGGCGTCGCGGGGCCGCCCTGTCGGCCGCCGCGCGCCGGCGGCGGGTTCTCCATCAGGTTCCAGTCCGCGGCCGAGATGTAGATCTTCGAGCCGTAGTGTTCCTGCATGTAGGCGGTGCCGCCGAAGTGATCGGCGTGCCCGTGGCCGACGATGATCGCCTTGACCTGGGCGGGGTCGAGTCCGAGCGCCTTGAACCCGGGCAGCAGCACCGACTCCACCTGGTTGGCGCCGAGCGCGTCGATCATCACCAGGCCCGCCGACGTGTTGAACACGTAGGCGACGGTGCCGCTGTTGCCGATGGCGTAGACGTTGTCGAAGATCTTCGACGGCTCGATCGGCGGGTCGTTGGGGCTGTTGGCGCGCGGCGCCTCGCAGAAGAAGTGCGCTTCCTCCGCCCACGTCGGGCCCGCGGCGGCCTTGGCGCGCGCCACGATCGCCTGCACGGCGGGCGAGTCCGGCTTGGGCTCCGGCGCCTGCGCGAGCGACAGCGATACCCCGACGAACGACAGGCCGACTCCGATAAGCAGTGTTCGCATCCAGCGCCCCTTCCTCATTTGAACCGGCGTCCGTGCCGCACGATGACTTTCGGGTCGCGGAGCACGTCGATGTGGCGAAGCGGATCGCCGCCCACCGCGATGACGTCCGCGTATTTGCCGGCCGCCACGGATCCGTTGTCGCGATCGGCGCCCATCATAGCCGCCGCATCGAGTGTCATGCGCCGCAGCACCCACATCGGATCCAGGCCAAGCACGCGCACCCACAGGTCGGCGTCCATCCAGGTGGTGTGGCGCGCGAACTGGCCGGCGCTTCCCTCGTCGGTCCCGAAGACGAGCTCGACGCCGGCCTCGCGCATCTGCGCCACTTTCCGCTTCACGATGGCTTCGGCGTCCGCGCGCGGCGCCCGCGGCTGATAGGCGGCCCAGCCCGCCTTCACTTCGGCGACGAGCGGGGCGGGCAGGCCCAGGTAGTTCTCGGGGTCGTCGATGATCTCGGGCTTCGACGAGAAGAACGCGGCGTTGAGCAGTCCGTTGGCGCCGACGGTCGGCGTCCAATACAGCGGCGGGCCCCGTTTCACCCGCGCGCGCAGCGCCTCCGCGATGTCGGGCGCGTACTCGGGGCTGTCGATGCCGATGTGCTGAAAGTCGTCGATGCCCATCTGCAGCCCGAGCCGCACTTCAGCGTCGTTCTGCCCGTGCATCGCCACCTTCTTCCCGCGTGCGTGGGCTTCGCTCACGATCGCCGTCCGCTCCTCGGGCGACATGCGTTCGGCGAAGAAGATTTTCACGACGTCCACGCCGTCGTCGAGCAGCCGGCGCGTCTTGGCACGGGCATCGTCCGCGCCGTCGATCGCCAGGAACTGGCTGGTGACCGACGTCTGGTTGGGCGCCAGCTTGGCGAGCGCCGGGCCGGCGGCATAGATCGTCGGTCCCGGGAGCGCGCCGCTCGCAATACGGCGCTTCACGCCGAGAACGGCCGTGGCGGGAGCCGCGAGATCGCGCACGCTCGTCACCCCGCCCATGAGCATCTGGCGTGCCGAAGCGGGAATCGTGACCGATTCGAACTCCGCGTCGTGCTTGAACCAGGCACCCGGGTTGGGGTGGCCGCTGTAGATCAGGTGCACGTGCAGATCCCACAGCCCGGGCAGCACGGTCATGCCTTCGGTGGAGATCGACTCGTACCCGGCCGGCACCGGCACGGTGGCGAGAGTGCCGACGCGCTCGATGCGATCGCCGCGGATCAAGACCACGCTGTCGCGGACCGGCGGCGCGCCGGTGCCGTCGATCAGCGTGCCGCCGACGAGCGCGACGCCGTTTGTCGCAGCGCTTTGGGCCAGTGCGACCGCCAACGCCGCAATGGCACTCCTGAGGATCATCGGCGCATTCTACGGCTGCGCCGGTTTCTTCCAGCGCGAGTAGTCGGATTTCAGGAGGTTGCGCGGATCGGTCGGCAAGATGTGATGACGGACCCCGTTTGCGTCCTCGAGGCATTCGTCCTCGATGATCCGCGCGCCCGGCTGCGTGACGCGGTACAAGGTGGTCCGTAGCGTCCACGGCCTGGAGTAGACGACCGGGTCTTCCATCCGCGCTTCGTACTCGAGCGTGTCGGGCCCGGTCATGCGATACCGCTCGACCACATGGAGCTCGGTGCTGTGGAAGTTGCCCGCCTGGTCGAGCCAGGCCAGATCGGTGATCGCCACGACGTCGGCGACCAGCGTGTCGAACTGCCAGCGGTATCGCGTGTCCCCCATCCACCAGTCGGTGGCGTCGAAGTGCGGGCGCCCTTCGGGATGAAAGACGCGGAACGCGTGGTTCTCCTGGTAGACGATGGCGAAGTTGCCGGGGCTCTGCAGGATCTGCAGCGGCGTCGCCAGATACGTCGCGCGCGGCACGCTGGCCTGATAGCACTTGAGCGACGGATCGGCGGTCGCACGGTTCCGGTCATTCTGCTGCCGGCGGGCGAGGGCTTCGGGCTTGTACGGAATCTTCCCGTCGGGTGGATCGACGACCAGGCGTTCGACGTTGCGGTGGCCGCTGCCCCGCGCCTGCCAGATGCCGCGGAAGTCGGGCGTCTTCTTGTCCCACAAACGTGCCGGCACGAACGGCGCCGCCTGTCCGGCCAGGACCGTCACGCCGAGAACGAGGGCCGCCATGGCGCGGATCATTTCGCCCTCTGCTTCTTGCCGCCGTCCTCGTTGGTGTAGTGCTGCAGGCTGCGCTCGCCTTCGAGACAGCTGTACTCGAGGATCTGCTGTTCCGAGGGCACGCGCTTGAGCGTGAAGCGGAACTCGATCGGCTTCACGAAGACCGTCGGGTCGGTGACCGTCGCCTCGTACTGGATTGTCTCGCGATCCAGCAGCCGGAAGCGCTCGACCACGTGTTCGTTCTCGTCGACGAAATTCCCGGCCATGTCCAACCACGTCCGGCCGTTGAAGTTGCTCACGTCCACCACGAACACGTCGCCCTCCCAGCGGCCGCGGGAGTCACCGTCCCAGGCCCAGTAGTTTTTCGGATGCGGGCTGTTGTCGGTGGGGATGATGCGCACGTCGTGCATGGCTTCGTGCAGCAGGGCCACGTATTTGTCGTCCTGGATGATCTGCACGGGGTAGAGCCCGCCCGGCTGATCGAGTGCTCGCGGCACGCCTGGCAGGTGGCATCGGGCCTCGGGGTCCTCGTAGCCGCGCTTCAGGCGGTCCTGCCGTTCGGCTTCGGCCTCCGGCGTGTATTCGTATCGCGGCGGGGGAGGAGGTCCGCCGCCCGCCCGGCCGCCTGCCCGGCCGCCGCGTCCGCCGCCGCCAGGCGCCGCGAAGTTCGTCCCGTCGAGCGAGCCGATGAAGAGGCCCTGAAACCCGCCGGCGCTCTTCAGCCACAGGCCCTGCAGGTCGGGATGCCCATCGGGAAGCCTGGGAAGGCTTGTGCTCTCGCCCGCCGGCGACTGCGCGGAGAGGAACAGGAATCGCGAGCCCGCGGCGAGCGCGCAGAGCGCGACGACGAATAGCGCGCGTCTCACTTCGCCGGGGCTCCGGGCGTACCGGACGAACCCGCAAACACCTTACGGCCGTCGGCCAGCGTGACCGTGGCAGCGTTGGCCGTGTTCGAGCCGTCCTTTGCCTTGTAGCCCTCGACCAGGATCTCGTCTCCCGGCTTCAGCGATCGCTTGGTCCACCCCAGCCGCATCAAGCCGTTCGGGTTGGACGTTTCGACCATCCACCTCGCCGTCTTGCCGTCCTCGGCGCGGACGTCGATCGTGATCCAGCCGTGCGGGTTGATCATTTCCCACTGCACGACCACACCTTTGAGCGTCACCGGTTTCTGAAAGTCGAATTCGGCGGCGAAGGAGTGGTGCGCCGACACCCCGGCGCCATTTGACGCCAAGGCTACTATTGCCGCCAGGAATACGCCGACAATCGGTTTCACGGGACGTCATTCTGTTCGATGGTCCGGCGCGTCGCTCATGAATCGTCCCGATTCGAGGTATCGGCATAGCCGATACTTGACCCCATGGACCTGCACCTCTTCGATCTCAACCTGCTCGTCGCCCTCGACGCGCTGCTGACCGAGCGGAACGTGACGCGCGCCGGGAATCGGCTGAATTTGAGCCAATCGGCGATGAGCGGAGCGCTGGCACGGCTGCGCCACTACTTCCGCGACGAGCTGCTGGTCCCGGTCGGGCGGCAGATGGTGCTGACGCCCGTGGCCGAGGGGCTCGTCGGCCCCGTGCGCGACATCCTGCTGCAGATCCGCGGCACGCTGGGCTCGAAGCCGAGCTTCGACCCGTCTACCGCCACCCGTCATCTGTCGCTGGCGGTGAGCGATTACGTGACGGAAATCCTCATGGCCGACGTGCTGCGGATCGCCCGCTGCGAGGCGCCGCACATCACGTTCGAACTGCGGCCGGTGGGCCGCCGTGCCGGCGAGGACCTCGAGAGCGGCGAACTCGACTTCCTGATCGCGCCTGAAGGCTACGTATCTTCAACGCAGCCGACGGAGGTGCTGTTCGAGGATACCTACACCTGCGTGGTCTGGGCCGGAAACACCACGGTGGGCAAGTCGATGACGCTCGAGCAGTACCTCGAGCTCGGGCACGTCGTGGTCAACGTGGCGGGCAACGAACCGCCATCGAACTACGATGAACAGTTTCTGCGGCGGTCCAATTTCAAGCGCCGCGTCGAGGTGTCGGTGCCGACCTTCAGCCTGGCGCCCCAGCTCGTGGTCGGCACCGATCGCGTCACGACCATCACCACCCGGCTGGCGGCCAAGTGCGCCGAGATCCTTCCGCTCCGTCTGCTGCCGATGCCGATCGCGATGCCGCCGATGGTCGAAATGCTGCAGTGGCACAAGGTGCACGAGTACGACCCCGCGCACCACTGGTTCCGCGGGCTGCTCAGGACCATCGTGCAGCAGCTGCCGTCACAGCCGCCCGTGATCCGGGGTGGCCGCGCGGCCCGCGTCAGCGCCCGCTCTTGAGGCTGTCGTACACCGCGGTCACGAACATCTCGGTCGTCCACGGTCCGGTGTTGGCGCCGTACTGCGTGTCGTAGTCGGCCGTCACGCGCGCCGCCTTCACCTGCGCCAGCGTGGCGCCGGCATCGATCATGGCTTTGACGCGGTCGCGGACGATCACCACCATGTCGCGGTACTCGAGCACTTCGTGCTCGTCGGCGAGATAGCCGTGCCCGGGCACCACGTAGGTGCCCCCTTCGCCCTGGTGGCGGTACACCGTCTTCTTCAGGATCTCGTTGAGCGCCCGGATCTCACCCTGGACCGAACCGCCGTTCTTGAGGTCGATGACCGGGTACTGCGTGGTGGTGAAGATGTCGCCCGCCACGATCACGTCCGCGCGGCGGAAGTGGATCAGGCTGTCGCCGTCGGTCACCGCGTCCTTCTGGTAGAAGAATTCGATGGCGTCGCCGTTGTGGAACTTGCGCCGCCGATCCTCGAGGTAGGTGTCGGCTGGCACGGCGCCGGTTGGCGCCTTCGCCGCCTGCATGCGGACCTGCACGTTGACGTGCGCCATCATCGTCGCGTGCGCCCCCGGGTCGCTGAAGGCGCCGGTGACGCCGCGTGGGGCGGCCGTCACGAAGAACGAGCCGAGCAGGCTCGGATCCTGGCCTGCGTCGCCGAGGCGTGCGTTCCCGCCCGTGTGCTCGCTCCGGAAGCTGGTGTTGGCGATGAACTGGATCGGCCTGGGCGTGAGGCTGCGGATGGCGGCGATCACCTTGTCGGCGAGCTTGCCTTCTCCGGTATCGACCACGAAGGCGCCCTGATCGCCGGTCTGCACCACGATGTTGGCGCCGTCGCCCACGAGCATGTAGACGTTGTCCCGGATTGGAAGCACGTGGACCTCGCCGTCGCGCGGCTCCCGGTCGGTGGCTTTGCTCGTGTCCGGGGCGCGACCAGCCGCCGGCGAGAGCAGCGCGCGCCCTTCGGCGTCGCTGCTCGTCCCGAGCCTGGCTTCCAGTTCGGGATACATCGTCACCGCCCCCAGCAGCCCCGCCGCGAGCGGAATCTTGTAGCGCGTCGAGAACTCGTTCACGAACGGCTGCTTGCCGAACAGGTAGTGGGGGACGGCGTCGTCCGGCCGATCGAGGATCTGCTCGCCGTCGTCGCAGGCATACAGCCAGGCGCCGGGATCGACCGGCTGCCGCGCGAAGTCGCTGCTCCGCACCATCGGCTCGGTGAGATACACAGGATCGGAGACGACCGTGACGTTCGTCAGGTGGTCGCCGTGGCGGGTGAAGAACTCGGTCAGCGTGGCCTGGTCGCTCTCCGGCACACCGTTGCCGCGCCGCAGCGCACCGTTCTTCATGTGCGTGGTGCTCACCACCAGCGCGTTGCCGACGAACCGTCCGGTCGAGAACCCCCGGAACGTGTGCGGCGCCCACGCCGGCGGGTGCGGCCGGCCATCCATCCAGATCACGCGATGGCCTTCGGTCGTCTGCGCCCAGAGATGGATGGCGACGAGCCGCTGTGTGTGCTCGTCGCGCTCCTCCCAGATCCGGAAGTTCCCGAGCGCGCGCATCTGATACGGCGTGACGTAGGCCTCACACTGGTGGTGGCGCAGCGTCACCCGCGACGGGTCGTAAGAGAGCGCCCACAAGCGGCCGGCTTCGTTCAGCGGGAAGCCGCCGTAGTCGGCGATCTCGGCGCCTGGTCCGCGTTCCATCAGATCTTCGTGGAGCGCCGGCGTCCAGTAGCCGCTCAGGTCCACCGCGGGGGCCTGCCCGGTGGGCGCTCCCGGGATGACCGGCGCCTGTCCGGCGAGCGTGGTCCCCAGCGCGGCCAGCGCCGCGACCAGCAAGCCCCTCACGACTCGCGCGCTTGGCATCGGTCCGCTCCTCATCGCGCCCCGCACGGCGTCGGGCGCCAGCGCGACGCGTCGGTTTCACGCTTGAACTGCTGGCTCGTCCAGTAGGGCGTCGCCAGGTACTCGGGGTCCACAATCTCGCTCGTCACGACCAGGAGCGGATCGCCGCCGGGGACGTCGAAGCGGTCGAAGAACTCGGTCATCACCGCGTTGCCGCTGTAGGGCACGCCGTTGCGGCTCAGATACCCCGGTTTCATCTTCGTGGTGATCACCTTGAGCGACCCGCCGGGCGCCGGGCCGAACCCGCGTCCGGCCAGCGCGGGCTGCGGGTAGTCCCACGAGGCCGTCGAGAGCCCCTGCCAGTCGCCGCCGTCGCCCTGCGGCGGTCCGAACTTGAAGAGGCGCGTCTGCGTGCCGGCGTCGGTCTCGAGCTTGAGCGCCGCGTCGTCCTGCCAGGAGACGCGCACGCGCGTCGGCAGCCGCATTACGCCGGCCGCGCCGTAGGCCTTGCACTGCTCGCCGGCCGCCGCGTCACGCGCCGGATCCCAGCTCGCCGCGATTTTTCGCGCCGGAGGCAGCAGCACCACGTTCAGGCTGCCGAAATCCCCCTTTGCGCCCGTGAATTGCCGCTGGCGCCACTCCTCGGTGATGAGCGACACCCACTGGCCGGTGAGATCGACGGGCGCCGCGGTACGCGGCGCTGGTGGGGCGGGCGGGCCGCCACGGCCGCGCTGGGCGTTCATCGGTACCGCCAGCGCCGTCATCAGCGCACTGACGCAGACCACCCAGGCCCCGCGGTTCGCGAAGGACGTTCGTCTCATCGCCGCGCATTCTACTGCTCGGCCCGTACGACCCGGTATCGATCTCCGTGATGTCCGGCATCGCAAGAAACGATTTTTCCCGAGCGTGCCCGCCCGCGCATAGTCCGCCCGTCCGACAACCCATCGTGAAGAGAGGAGCCCCGTGACCCGACGTGTGACCGCCGTTTGTGCAATTGCTCTGTCGTGGATGCTCTCGGTCGTGCCGGCGCCTGCGCAGGCCGTGCGCGCCACGGTGCTCGGCACCGTCACCGATCGCACCGGCGCCGTACTGCCAGGGGCGACCGTCACCATCACGAACACCGACACGAAGGTCGCGCAGACGACCGTCAGCGACTCACAGGGACACTACACGCTGACGAACCTGCTTCCGGCGCCGTACGACATCGAAGCGACGCTGTCCGGCTTTCAGACCGTCGTCCGCAGCGGCGTCCGTCTGGTGGTCGGCAGCGAAAGCGTGGTCGACTTCACGCTGGGCCCATCGGCGGTCCAGGAGACCATAACGGTCACGGCCGACGCGCCCGTGGTCGAAACCGTCTCGGTGGCCCTCGGCACGGTCATCGAGCAGAAGCAGATTGCCGAACTGCCGCTCATCGATCGCAGCTACTCGAAGCTGATCGCCCTCGCGCCCGGCGCCAACGAACTGCCGCCGACGACGGCGGGCGGGATTTTCCAGCAGTTCTTCGGCCGTCAGCCGCAATACGCCGTGTCGGGCGCGCGTCCCGAGGGGCAGGTGTTCCTGCTCGACAACACCAACGTGCAGAATTACTGGAACCGCGGCAGCGGCTCCGGCCAGCTCGGGACGACGCTCGGCGTCGAGGCGATTGCCGAGTATCAGGTCCTGACCAACACGTATAGCGCCCAATTCGGTGGGAACGGCGTCGCGATCAACGCCATCACGAAGTCCGGCACCAATCAGTGGCACGGGTCGCTCTTCGAGTTCTTCCGCAACGATCGGTTGGACGCCTCCAACTATTTCGACAAGCTGCTCGATCGCCCGGATCCGACGTTCAACAAGAACCAGTTCGGTGCCAGCTCCGGCGGCCCGCTGGCGAAGAGCAAAGCGTTCTACTTCGTGACCTACGAAGGGTTACGCCAGACGATCGGTCAGACGCAGGCGATCACCGTGCCCGACGGGAACGCGCGCAACGGCATCATCAACGGCGTCAACGTCGGCGTGAACGCCGCGATGGTGCCGGTGCTGCAGCTCTACCCTCTGCCCACGCGACAGACCGCCGCGCAGGCGGCGCAGGGCATCGGACGCGTCGACGTCACGAATGAAACGCCCGGGCACGAGAACTACTTCGTCGGACGCATCGACTACAACCTCACGCCGTCCAGCAACCTGTTCGTGCGCTACACGCTCGACCGTGCCTCCGTGTTCGAGCCGAACTCGGGATCCGCGATCCCGCTCTGGCACAGCAACGACGATTCCGAGAATCACTATGTGACGGCGGAGCTGCGGCAGGCGCTCAACCCCAAAACGGCCAACAGCGTCCGCTTCGGAGCGACACGCACCAGCGAGAACGCGACGCGAACCGATCTCGACAACGGGGTCCTGAAATTCTTTCCCGAGCGACAGAGTGGATCAGTCGCTCCCGGTTCCGGTGTGACCGGCGTCGGCGGCAACCAGGTGCTGCCGTTCACGCAGCGCCAGACCCGCTTCATCGTCGGCGACGATCTCGTGTGGAGCGGCGGCGGCCACTCGCTCACCCTGGGTGCCGAGTACGAGCACCAGGCGACGTTCGTCAACCTTCCGCTGTTCGGAGACGGGGCCTGGACCTTCCCGAGCCTGACCGCGTTCCTGCAGAACCAGCCGTCGCTCTTCCTCGGTGCCCTGCCGGGCGCCACCGACGCGGCGCGCAATATCGACGAGTGGCGGCTCACGAGCTACGCCCAGGACCAGTGGCGGCTGGGCGACCGCGTGACGCTGAACCTCGGTCTCCGCTACGACCCGCGATCGATTGCGACGCTCGACAAGGCGGCGGCGCTGGTGAATCTCGCACAGTCCACGGGCTTCACTCCCATCACCGAAGCGTTCTCGCGCAATCCCACGCTGCACAACTGGGAGCCGCGCGTCGGCGTGGCCTTCGATCCCTTCGGCGACCGGAAGACGTCGGTCCGCGCCGGCTACGGCGTGTTCCACAGCCCGATCACCGCCAACCGCTTCGGGCCCGCCTACGCGCTCAACCCGCCATTCGCCCTCGGCGTGCAGGTGCGGCTGCCGTTCCCGCCCGTTCCCGTGTTCCCCACGCCGAACCCAGGCGCGTCGCAGATTTCGCAGATGCAGGCGCTCGACTACGACATGGCGGACTCGCCGCGCCTGCAGCAGTGGAACGTCAACGTCCAGCGCGAGGTCCTGCGCAACACCAGCGTGACGGTCGCCTATGTCGGCAGCCAGGGTGATCGCCTGCAGCGCCAGCGCGACACCAACCCGGTGACGCCGCGAACGCTGGCCGACGGCACCGTCGTCTACGGCTCGCGCGCCGGCGCGCAGACCGTGTCGAACGCACGCGTCAACCCGGTGTTCGGCGCGCTCATCAGCGCCAACTCGTACGCCGACTCGGACTACCACTCGCTGCAGGTCGCGCTCAACCGCCGCTTCACGAACAACCTGCAGTCGCAGCTCTCGTACACGCTGTCACGCTGCCAGGACACGACGTCGGGCAATTCGCCGTTCGAAGGCGGCACCGCGGCCACCAATCCGTACGACGAGCGCTACGACTACGGTCCATGCCTGGTCGATCGCACGCACAGCCTGCGCGCCAGCGCGATTTACCAGCTGCCGTTCACCTCGAACCCGTTCGTTTCGGGGTGGCAGATCTCCGGGATCGTGAGCGCGGTCAGCGGTGCGCCGTTCACCCCGCTCATCGGGTTCGATCAAGCCGGTCTGCAGACGGGCGGCACGCAGCGGCCCAACCTGGCCTCCGGCAAGTCGCTCGACGACGCGGTCACGGGCGGCAGCCTCGACACGGTGTGCGGCTGCATCGTGAACTACTTCGATCCGTCGTTCTTTGCGCTGCCGGCCGCCGGCACGCTCGGCACCGGCGTCGGGCGCGACACGCTGCGCGCCCCTGGGCTGCTCACGGTGGACCTGGCGCTCAGCAAGAACGTCAGCCTCGGCAAGGGGCCGTACCTGCAGCTCCGCGCCGAGGTGTTCAATCTGTTCAACCGCGTCAACTACGCGCCGCCGAACTCCGCGATCTTCATTGCCACGGCCGACGGCGGCGCGGCGATCAACCCCAACGCCGGCCAGATCACCGCGGCGGGCGCGCCGCGCCAGGTGCAGCTGGGGGTGAAGCTGGTGTTTTGACGAGAGCTCAATGAACCGTCCCGCGCTGCCGGCCGCGGCGCTCGTCTTTGCCACGACCATTGCTGGTGTCTGGCAGCAGGCTCCGGCGGCGCAGCGATCCGCGCCGTCGGTGGTCACGTACTACAAAGACGTCGCGCCGGTCCTGCAGAAGAACTGCGAGACGTGCCATCGCCCCGGCGAGATCGCGCCGATGTCGTTCCAGACCTACGAATCGGCCCGTCCATGGGCGCGAGCCATCAAAGCGGCGGTGCAGTCGAAGAAGATGCCGCCGTGGTTCGCCGACGGCAGCTACGGGCACTTTCTGAACGATCGATCGCTCTCCGCGCAGGACATCGCCATGTTGGCGGCGTGGGCGGATGGCGGGGCCATGCCAGGGGATCCGAGGGATGGCCCGCGACCGCTCGCGTGGCCCGATGGCGGCTGGCAAATCAAACCGGATCTCGTCGTCGACGGCCCGAAGTACGACGTGCCGGCCAAGGGCATTGTCGAGTGGACGTGGATTATCGTGCCGGGTGGCTTCAAGGAAGACACGTGGGTGACGTCCGTCGAGGTGAAGCCCTCGGAGCCGGCCGTCACGCACCACGTATGCCTCGCCTATCTGCCGCACGACGACAGGACGACCTACTTCACGCCGAGCGCGCGACGGGTGCCACGCGACGACGACGGCAATGAGATCAGCGCTTCACGTGGCGCCCCACCGCCTGCGGGACGGCCCGCGGGAGCCGGCCCGCGCGGTGGCGCGCGGCCCGGGGGACCGGCGCAGCTGCCGCCGGAGCTGTTCAACACGGCCATCGGCATCCTGTCGCGCAGCAACGGCCTCGAAGAGTGCTACGAGCCGGGGCGCCCGCCGGCGGACTTCCGGCCGTTCGATGCGGCGAAGCTGATTCCCGCTGGGACGGACATCGCCGTCAACGTCCACTACACGCCGAACGGCAAGGCGATGACCGATCACGTTCAGATCGGGTTCACACTCGCCAAGGCGCCTCCGAAACGCCGATACATCGCGCTCAGCACGAGCTCGCCGTCGGACCGGCAGCGGTTCGCGATTCCGCCGCTCGACGCCAACTGGGAAGCGCCGCCGGCCGTCGTCACGTTCGACAAGGACGTCGAGCTCGTGGGGTTGATGCCGCACATGCACGTCAGGGGCAAGGCGGCGCGCTTCTATCTGGATTACCCGGACGGTCGCACGGAAACCGTCTTGAACGTGCCGCGATACGACTTCAACTGGCAGCTCTGGTACGACATGTCGGTGAAAGTGCCGCGTGGAACCAGGATGCGTGTGTTCGCCTGGTTCGACAACTCGCCGGCGAACAAGTTCAACCCGAACCCGAATGCCACGGTGTACTACGGCGACCAGACGTGGGAAGAGATGCACTTTCCGTCTTACGGGCTGGTGGTAGACGACATCCGTTGGACGCACCGTGACGTCGTCGCGCCGGGAGGTTACGTAGGAGGCGCAGGCCTTCTCGGGCCGCCAGCACCCTGATTGGGTTGCGTCAGCGACCTCGGTGCGAGCGGCGCGAGTCGAGGCTCCACGGCCCGGGACCCGCGACAGCGAAATAGAGCATCACAGCGGCATAGAGCAGCGCCTCGATGCCGCCGTTGCGTATCGGCCAGAACGCTCGCGGCTGCGCGATGAGAAGGTAGGCCACGACCGCCTCGGCGGCGACGACCCAGGCGGCCTGCCTGACGAAGAGGCCAGCCATCAGCAGCGGGCCAGCCACGATCTCGAGCGCACCCGCGACCGCCGGCAGCGAGTCGAGCGCCAGGGGCGGCGCGCCGACGCGGCCGGCGATCGAGGGGAGCACGTCGAAGATCTTCCGGACGCCATGCAGGGTGAGCAGCAGTCCGACGACCAGGCGCAGCAAGGTGCGCGCGTGCGGCTCCAGATCTGCCGCGCGCTGCCGCAATGCTCGCGGGGCGCGACCCTTCTGCAGCCAGGCATCGAGACTCCAAGGGCCCGCCCCTGCCGCCGCGAGCCACAGAAAGATGAAGGCGTTCAGCGTCGCTTCTTCGCCGCCGTTGGCGATCGGGAAGAAGCCGCGTGGCGCCCACGCGCGGAAGTAGGCGACCGCCATCTCGCCGCTCAGAACGAACGCCGTCGGGCGGGTAAGCAAGCCGATGACGAGCAGCGGCCCTCCCACGCCTTCGAGGATCCCGGCGATGCCGCGGATCCCCAGGAGCGACGTCTCCGGACGTGCGCCGGCAAACCCGAACAGCTTCTCGAAACCGTGCAGCGAGAACAGCAGGCCTGCGACGACCCGGACCAGGAACAGCGCGTGCGGCACGATGCAGATTCTACGGGCCTACCGCACTGACGGGCCGTCCCCGATGGGGGCAGCCGTTTTCACCGGACATCCGGGCGTGAAGACACCAGCCGCCTGCGTGCGGGTACAGACGGCCTCGGCCGCCTTGGTCATCCGCTCGATGTCTTGCATCGCCTGCGCGATCGGTACGACGCGCCCGTGCACCGGTACGTCGCTGTCCACCTGGAGCCGCCGATAGGCGATGTTGTCGGCGTAGGTCTTCTGCCACCAGTACAACTCCCACCCGACGTCGAAGAAGTCGCCCTCGACCAGCAGGCGGTCCTTGGGCACATACGCAAACAACCCTTCCGCCATGTGGCTGTTCGAGACGACGTGGTAGAGGTCCACCTGCATCGTCGCGTCGCCGAGCCGGAGATGGTCGTCGACCGCCTTGAACTTCAGCGGCTTCGGCGTGGCCCCGAGCGCGTCGGGGGCAATCGTGCCGGGCCGAGAGGCGATCTCCCGGAAGAGCCCTTCGGTGCCCTGGTGCGCGATGATTGTCAGCCCCTCGGCCATGGCCTGTCGAATGCCGCCGGTGTGATCGAAGTGGTGGTGCGACACCACCAGCTCGGTCAACGGCTTGCCGGGCACCGTGGCGCGCGCGCGGTCGATCAGCGCCTTGGTCCACCCCTGGCTCGACGGCGCCTCGAACATCGTCAAGTGGTCGGCGAACTCGAACAGCATCGAGTTCGCGCCTCCATTCCCATGCAGGAGCCAGACTCCCTGCCCCACACGCGTAGCTTCGACGCTTGGCGACGGTGCGGCCGCGGGCGCCGCCGAGCGCACATCTGCGGGAGCGGCCAGGTCGTCGATCGGTTCGTCCACCGCGTTCTTGTCCACGTACAGCTTGTTCTGCACCACGCCGCGGAAGTCGATGACCGTGTTGTATCCCATCGGCAGCATCACGCCCTTCACCGGCAGGTAGCCGGTGAAGCTGGTGCGAAACGTCACGTCGCCCAGGTTCTCGTCGTGAGCCATCCAGCGGACCCAGGCGGGCAGCCCTGAGGCGCCGTCGATGGCCAGCGTGAGTGTTTCGCCGGTCGCCACCGTGATGTCGCCGAGTTGCAGCGCTCGTTCAGCCCGCACGTTGGTGACGCGCGCCGCCGCATCGAGCGCCGCCCGCACGAGCACCACGGGATTGTTCAGCATGTCGAATCGGCGGGCCCGCACGGCCTGGTCCCCGGCTCGCACCGCGCGGCCGTTCGCCGCGAGGTTGTAGGCGACGTCGCCGTCGAGCAGCGCCACCCCGGGATTCGCTGCTCCGAGATAGCCCGCCAGGCCTGCGAAGACGAAGTTCTGGTGGTTGCGCTGGCGCACGCGCATCCGCCGGTGCTCGAGGTCGATCGTCTTGTCGTATTCCGGAATGCTGACCCACTTCTGCGGCGCGTCGGGCGACGCGGAGATGTTGCCGCCGCCGTTCATGTAGGCGGCTTCACCATAGCCGGCGACGGTGATCGTCTTGATCGCACGCAGGCGGGCATCGCCGCCAAGCGCCGTGGCGGCGCGAGTGAGGAAGGCCGCGGGACGTGGTGGCTGCGCCGCCGCGAACGTGAGCGACGTGACCGCGACGACACCGATACCGAACGCCGACCACGCGGCTCGCGACGTCATGATGCACCCTCAGAGAAATCAGCGCGCGGGGGCGGCCGGCGGGGGAGGCGGGAGTACCGGCCCCAGGCTGAGCAGGTCTTCGCCGGTCTCGCTTTCGATCTTCAGAACGAGCGCGGTGTCGCCGCCGGCGCGCGCCGGCGCCGCCGTGACCACCACCTTCGTTCCGTATTTGAGCGCTTCCCCGGATTTCTTGCGTGTCCAGCCGTTGCGAATCAGCATCGCCGGGTTCGGCAGCAGTTCGCCGCTCCAGTGGCGCACCTTGCCCTTGTCGTCGGTGACGTCGAAGAACAGCTGCACGTGCGGGTTCACGTACTTGAACTCGGTCACCACCGCCTTGGCCGTGAACGTCTTGGAGCGGTCGTAGCTGATATTCGTGCCGTGGTGGGCGGTGAGCGTGGCCGCTCCCATCCACACGGACGCAAGGGCGGCGATGGCCGCGGCAGTCCTGGCGTACATATCTCCTCTTTCTCGGCCGAATCCCTACGGCCTGCGACGCGCGGGCGCGGGGGTGGAACGCGGCGGCGGCGCCGCCGGCTTGCCGGTGCCCGACGGATCGCGAATCACGCGGTTGAATTCGTTCTCGTTGGCGGGAGCGCACAGATCTTCGAGCAGCGACGCCCAGTCCGACGACTTGATGAAGTCCTTCGGCAACAGGTGCATGCGCTTCACTTCCGCGACCCACGGCTTGGCGTAGTACTTCGGGTCGGTGACCGTCATCTTCAGTTCCAGCGTGTCGAAATTGGTGCGCGTGTATTCCTCGTGCAGCACCATCTGATCGCTGTGCGGATAGCCGAAGTAGTCGATCCAGGTCCGCTCGTCGTAGCCGGTGGACTCGACGACGAGCGTGTTGCCCTGCCATCGCGCGGTGGCGTAGCCCCACCAGCGGGGGATGTCGATGTCGTCGGGACTGGGAAGCTTCCGGCCATCCGTCCAGACGGTGCGCAGGCCGTAGCCCCACTGGAAGTGCTGGTAGATCCGGTCGGGCAGCGCGATGAACTCGACGGGATCCGGGTAGAGAATCGCGCGCGGCATGCCCATCGGGTTGCAGGTGCCGTAGGTGTCGTTGCCCAGTGCGGGCGGCTGCGCACGGCGCCGCCCGATGTGCTCTTCGGGGTGCGCTTTCGCGTCGGCGCTATCTTTCATCCGCCCGTACGACGGGATGTTCTTGTCGAACGCCGCCTGCCCGGCCGGTGTGAACTCTGGGAATTCGAAGCTGTAGCCGCGGTCGCCGCAGTCGCGGCAGCGGCCGCCGCCGCCGAAGCCGTTGCCGTTTGGCGACCAGATGCCGGCCAGATCGTGCGGGTCGAACGGCATGTTCGAGTCGAACAGCTTCAGGTAGCCTGGGCCCGCCGCGCGTCCGCGGCCCGCCGGCGC
>Ga0207648_10002507_pt1 | contig 19706 bp, 13 predicted proteins | sample KBSMisM32_FD_184310 | JGI IMG/M metagenome (GOLD analysis project Ga0207648, IMG submission 184310) | Miscanthus rhizosphere microbial communities from Kellogg Biological Station, Michigan, USA - KBS Miscanthus M3-2 (SPAdes) (version 2) | ecosystem: Host-associated > Plants > Roots >...
TTGATCTTCTCCAGCAGCTTGGCCGCCGGCGCCACGAAGCGCACCCGCCCCGTGAACGTCTTCTGCGGATACGCGTCGAGGGTGATCCTCACCGGCTGCCCCACGCTCACCTTGGCGATGTCGACCTCGTTGAGGTTCACCTTGATGAGCAGCGTGCGGAGGTCGGCGAGCGTGAAGAGCACGGTACCGGCGTTGAAGGACGACACGCCGGAGGTGACGGTCTCGCCGAGCTCGACGCCTTTGGTGATGATGACACCCGTCATGGGGGCGGTGACCCGGGCCCTCTGGGTGCTTTCGCTCGAGATCGGGATGCCGTGGCCCTCGACGATCTCGTAGCGTTGCCGGGCGGCCTTGAGGTTCTCGGCGGCCATGTCGCGCCGGGCCACGAAGTCCTTCAGCGTCTCGCTCGCGATCAGCCCCTCGTGTGAGAGCCGCTGCTGGGAAGCGAGCTGGCGCTCGGCGTCCGTGAGCGACACCTGGGCCTGCGTGACGCCCGCGCGCACGTCCGACAGCGACTGGGCCTGCGTCACGTCGGGCTCGACCTCGGCCAGGACATCACCCGCCTTGACGACGGCGCCGTCGCGCACCTTCATGGCGACGACGCGGCCGGAGACGACCGACTTGACGTCCACCTTCGTCTCGGGCTCGACCACCCCGACCTCGCGGACGCTCACCTGGAGGTCCTCGGCCTGCACCTTGCCGAGGCGGAAAGGAAGCTGGTCAACCCCGTTCGGGCTGTCCTTGCTCCGCGAAGCGAAGACGAAACCCCCTCCGGCCAGGATCACGACGCCCGCTCCGATCAGGGACCACTTGTATTTCTTGGACATGCTCTCCTCGCCAGCAATACGTTCCCGGGGGCGGGAATGGTTCCAGAATCTGCATCCCACGATCGAGTTATCGGCCGATGCGTCGAAGGCGTGACGCGAAAACGATCCGATTGCGTGATGCGCGCCGGAGGCCGACCCGCTACCTTCTCATCGTTGCGGCGGGCCGCGCCGGCGCAGCAAGAGGAGGGACAGCTCATGACCGCCATTCCCACCGTGTTCGTCGTCGACGCCGACGTTGCCGCGCGCAAGTCCGTGGAGCGGCTGATCGACGAGGCCGGCTGGCAGGCGAGAACCTTCGCGTCCGCGAAGGAGTTCCTGGCCCAGCCCCGCGTCCTCGCTCCGAGCTGCCTGGTGCTCGACGTCGCCCTGCCCGACCTCAGTGGCCTGGACCTGCAGATGCTCGTGGCGGACCGGATCGACATGCCGATCATCTTCTTCACCGGGTCCGGCGACGTGGGGCTGACCGTCCAGGCCATGAAGGCGGGCGCGCTCGAGTTCCTGCCCAAGTCATCGCGTCCCGACGTCCTGGTGGCGGCCATCCGCCAGGCCCTCGCGCTGAGCCGGGCGCGGCAGGCGCACGCCGCGCAGTTGAAGGCTCTGCGCGAGTCCTACGCGTCGCTCAGCCGCCGGGAACAGGAGGTCATGGCTCTCGTCGCATCCGGCCTGCTCAACAAGCAGGTCGGCTTCGAGCTCGGCATCAGCGAGATCACGGTGAAGGCCCACCGCGGCCAGGTGATGAGGAAGATGCAGGCCGACTCCCTGGCGGGCCTGGTGAAGATGGCCGCGTGGCTCGGCCTGCCGTGCGCGCGACTCGATATGCCGTTCGCGCCACTGGCAGAGCCTCGTCGTTCATTCGGGACGGACGCCGCCATGCTCGTTGCGTGAGGGTGGAGCCCGCCACTTCCATATGGACGCCGAGGGACCGTTCGCTTAGTCTCGACCGACCATGACGTACGGAGTGCCGTGATCCCCAGGCCCCGGCGCCGCATGGCGGCGCTCACCGCCAGCCTGCTCGCCGTCGCCGGACTGGCGGCCGCGGAGACCCCGCCCTATCGGGCCTGGATACAGGAAATGAAGGCCTCGGAGCGGGGACCTTTCGTGCGCCTGCGGTGGTTCTGCAAGGACGGCGCCGTGGTGCCGCCCGTGAGCGGGGCGTGCGCGTCCCACGGCGGCGGATGGCAGCACGGCGAGTGGAGCCAGAGGACCCACGCCCTGCGCGCGCAGGGCTATCTCGTCGGCAACGTGCTGGCCGGTCTCGACGCGCCTACGGCCGTGGCCGACGAGGGCTTCCCCGAGGTCTACGCCCAGATCCTCGTCGAGAGGTTCCTGATCGGGGCCGACGACGGCTGGATCTTCCGCCGCGCGCGGTATTACCGGGGCGCCCTGCAAGACGAGGACGAGCGAGAGAGCGCTCGCCGGATGCTGCTCGCCATGCTGGCCAGGCCCGAGTGGATCGGCTATCGCTATCCCGCGCTGCGGGTCGGAGCCCGGCTGCTGCCCCACGGCAAGGACGTCGCTTCGGTGCAGAAGATCCGCGAGATGGCCGCGACCCTGGCCGGCCTCGATCCCACCTTCGAGCGGCTGCGCGCGAAGATCCACGGCACCCCCGACGTGGCGGACGCCGCTCAGGTCCGCGCCTTCGCGCTCAGGTCGCGACCCGAGCTCGGCCCCCGGTTCGAGGAGCTGGCGGCGGAGATCGAGAAGGTCTACGAGGGGGGACCCCTGGCCGAGCACGTGGAGCAGGTCGCGGGTGCCCTGACCCGCGCGCCCGCGCTGCAACAGGCCCTGCGTGACGCCGCGCGCGCCTTGCGACTGGCCCCCTCCGCGGCCGCACGCTACTTCACGTGCGGAGCGGTGCTGGCTCGCTTGAGGGACGCGCTTCCCCTGATCGAGACGCCGAGCACGCGCCTGCGCGTCCTCGACTTGAGCCTGGCCACGGAGACCGAGGCCTTCAAGGCCAGCACCGAGGTGAGGAACGCGATCCCCGCGATGACCCGCGCCGAGCGGGTCTCACTCCTGGCCGCGGCCGCGGATGCCGCCTATGGCACGGGCCTGGTGAACGCGCGCCTCCGGGGAGAGCAGAAGGACATGCTCTCCCGGCTGACGGGCGACGAGGTCAAGCTTGGCGGATACCTCGTCGACCTGAAGCGCCTCTCTTTCGCGCCGGGCTGGGGCACCCAGGCCCTGCGCTTCAATTTCCAGGACGCGATGGACAAGCTCACGGAGATCGAGCCCCTGGCCGACCTCTTCATCCAGGACCAGCTCCGGGGCAGTCCCCTGCTTTTCTACTCGGCAGTCCTGGACGGGCTCCTGCGCGATGCCAACCGCGTGGCCGGCGTGCACCACAAGCTCTACGGCAAGGAGATCGGCGTCGGCCTCAACGCCCTGAACCCGGGACTGGCCCGGGGCCTCCTTCATGGATCGCCCCACATGGAGCGGCTCGAGGAATTCCGGGCGGACGGGATCTACGTGCTTCCGGAAACGGTGGCCGACCTGCCACCGCTCGCCGGCATTCTCACCGCGGGTGCGGGCAATCCCCTTTCGCACGTCCAGCTCCTCGCGCGCAACCTCGGCATCCCGAACGTGTCCGTGGACGAGGCGCTCCTCGCCGACGTGCGCAGCCGGGACGGCCGGCTCGTGGTGCTCGCGGTCAGCCCCGGAGGGGTCGTGGAGCTGGCGGATGACGATCGCAGCTGGAACGCCGTCCTCGGCGAAGGCGAGACCCGCGCGGACGACGTCCTCATCCGCCCCGACCTCGCCAAGCTCGATCTCACCATGCGGCGCTTCGTCGGCCTGGCCGACCTCCGCGGCACCGACTCAGGACGCATCGTGGGTCCCAAGGCGGCCAAGCTTGGCGAGCTGGCGCGGCACTTTCCGGAGAAGGTCGCTCCCGGCGTCGGAATCCCCTTCGGCCTCTTCCGCGAGGTCGTGCTCGACCGGCCGTACGGCGGCACCGGGAAGACGGGCTATCAGTGGATGGTCGAGCGCTTCCGCCAGATCGAGGCCATGCCCAAGGACTCCCCCGAGCGGGAGGCCACGGCCGAAGACGTGCGCTCCCGCATCTACGACTTCATCCGCAGCAGCGATCCCGGGCCCGCCTTCCGCGAGCAGCTCCGCGCGGCCATGGACCGTACCTTCGGGGCCGATTTCAAGGGCGGCGTCTTCGTGCGCTCGGACACCAACGTCGAGGACCTGCCTGGCTTCACGGGCGCGGGTCTCAACCTGACCCTGCCCAACGTGGTCGGATTCGACAACGTCGTCCGCGCGATCAGCGAGGTCTGGGCCTCGCCCTACACCGCGCGCGCCTTCGCCTGGCGGCAGAGCCACATGCTCGACCCGGAGAACGTCTACCCGGCCGTGCTGCTCCTCCAGACCGTGCCCTCGGAGAAGTCGGGCGTGCTCGTGACCCAGAGCCTGGAGACGGGAGACCGTGCCGTCCTCTCCATCGCCGTCAACGAAGGCACGGGCGGAGCCGTCGAGGGTCAGGCCGCGGAATCGCTGCGCGTCGACACGCGCGACGGAAGCGTGCGCGTGATGGCCACGGCCACCGCGCCCTGGCGCTACGCGCCGCGGCCCGAAGGCGGAGTGGCGAAGCTGCGGACGAGCGGCAACGAGACGCTGCTGCAGCCGGACGAGATCCGGCACCTCATCCAGTTCTCGCAGGAGCTGCCCTCGCGCTTCCCGCCCATCGTGGACGACGCGGGCCGCGCCGTGGCCGCCGACGTGGAGTTCGCCTTCGTGGGCGGGAAGCTGCAGCTCCTGCAGATCCGGCCCTTCCTGGAGAGCCGCCGCGCGCGCGCCAGCGCCTACCTCCTGCGCATGGACGACGCGCTGCGCGCCGCCTCCGGCAAGACCGTCACCCTGAGCGAAGTGCCCGCGCGATGAAGCGCCTGGCCGCGGTCCTGGCGACGTCGACCTGCGTCGCTCTCGCCGCGCCTTCGGCGGGCCCCTATCCCCTCGAAGGCTACGAGTCCACGGGCATCCGCCGCCTCCTCGGCCTCCGCCTGGCCCAGCAGGGGGTGGTGCAGGATTCGCGGCTGCCCAAGGGTGCGCTCCTCGGGCTCGCCGACGTCGACCTGCGGCTGCTCGGGCGGCGCAATTTCGATCCGCCCCCGCCGGACGCGGAGCTCGCGAAGCGGCTGGCCGACATCCTCGGGGCCGAGGCCGACCGGTACGGCGTGGCCGTCCTCGACCTCAGCGATCCCGAGCACATCCGCTACGCCGAGCATCGCGGTGATTACCGGCAGAACGTCGGCAGCGTCGGGAAGCTCGTGGTGGCCCTCTCCCTCTTCCAGGCCCTGGCCGACACCTGGCCCGACGTCGAGCAGCGGCGGAAGGTCCTGCGGGAGACGAAGGTCACGGCCGACGAGTTCTCCCAGACCGATCACCACACGGTCCGCTTCTTCGACCCCGTGGCCAAGACGGTGACGCGGCGCAGCATCCGCATCGGCGACCAGGGCTCGCTCTACGAGTTCGTGGACTGGATGCTCTCGCCCAGCTCGAACTCGGCCGCGGGCATGGTCATGCGCGAGGCCATGCTCATCCGCCAGTTCGGGACCGCGTACCCCGTCCCCGAAGCCCAGATCGCCCGCTTCTTCAAGGAGACGCCGGTCCCGGCGCGCACCGCGCTGTTCGAGAAGACCTTCCTGGAGCCGGTGACCCGCAACGGCCTCGACCTCGAGCTGCTCAAGCAGGGCAGCGTCTTCACCCGCGGCGGGAAGATGAAGGTGCCAGGCTCCGGCGAGAGCTACGGATGCGCGCGCGAGCTGGCGCGCTATCTGGTGCGCCTGGAGGAGGGCCGCCTGGTGGACGAGTTCTCCAGCCGGGAGATCAAGCGGCTCCTCTACCTGACCGAGCGCCGGATCCGCTACGCGGCCTCCCCCGCCCTGGCCGACTCCGCGGTCTACTTCAAGTCGGGCTCCCTCTTCGAGTGCGAGAAGGAGCCGGGGTTCACCTGCGTTCCCTACGCGGGCAACGTGAAGAACTTCATGAACTCGGTGGCCATCGTGGAGCATCCGGCCCGCGACCGGAGGCTCTACTACATGGTCACGCTCGTCTCCAACGTCCTGCGCAAGAACTCGGCCTCGGTGCACATGGAGATGGCCTCGCGCATTCACCGGCTCATCGAGTCGCTCCACGCCGGCTCCGCGACTAGCGCGAAGCCGTCGCCGAGCCCACGATGACGTCGTGCAGCGGCGCGGCCAGCCGCTCCAGCCACTCGCCCCCGTGCAGGTCCTGCGCGATCCCGACCAGCACGTACTTGTGCGCTCCGGCTTCCACGAGCGCGCTGTCCGAATGGAAGTCGCGCCAGGTACCGGATTTCCTGTAGATGGTGACGCCCGGCCGGCCCTCGAGACCCTTGACGAACTTGTGGTGGATGCCGAGCCGGGAAAGCACTTCCTTCATCTGCCGGATGAGGTCGGGAGCGACGAGCGCGCCCGACTCGAGCATGCAGTAGAAGCGCGCGACCTGGAAGGCGGTCGCGCCGTGCGAGAGTCCCGCCACCGGGTCACGCAGGTACGCCGGCGACGGACCGTAGCTCTTGCCGACCCAGAGCCCGCCCGGGCCTTTCGGGTCGTAGAACGCGAAGCGCGGCGACTCCAGGATGTCGATGAGCCGGTGCTCGCCGACCCATCCCAGGACCTGGCTGGCCGCGGCGTTGCTCGAGTAGCGGACCATCTGCGTGAGCGCCTGGACATGCGGCGGGTCCAGGGGCAGTCGGCCCCTCTCGGCTTCGACGAAAGCACCCAGCAGGATCGCGATCTTGGGAAGACTCGCCGCGTAGAGCATCGAGTCGCCGTTCAGCATGGCCAGCCGCGGCCGCGCGGGCGACGAGAGGTCCACCAGGGCGAGCGCGAGGTGCTGGTTGGAAACGGGCCTGGCCAGCCCCTGTGCGGCGACCACTTGCTCCAGCCGTGCCTGGAGGCCGGGATCGGCCGCCTCGCGAAGGTCGCCCGCGGCCGCCAGGGCGGCGGACAGGAAACCGGCGAGCACCGTCACCAGCGCGCCACCGCGCGTCCGAAGCATCCGACCATGGTACGGGCAATCCGCACCGGGGCGCAATCACAGGCGGCGGGAGGCTGGCCGCGCCGTTGCTACCGTAACTTACGCCCTTGCTACTACCGGCACAGGCCCCCGGTCGCCCAAGGTGTGCGGCAAGGAGAGGTATATGCAAACGTCATCGAAGGCATGTCTGGCCCTGGCGGCAGCTCTCGTCGCCGGCGCGGCACCGGGGGTGGGGGCCCAGGAGAAGAAGCTCCCGAACGTCGTGATCCTCGCGACCGGCGGGACGATTGCGGGGGCGGCGGCGACGGGCACGCAGTCCGGCTACACGTCGGGCGCGGTCACCATCGACGCCATGCTGCAGGCCGTGCCCGGCATCAAAGAGCTGGCGAACGTCAAGGGAGAGCAGATCTCCAACGTCGGGTCCCAGGACATGAGCTTCGACATCATGCTGAAGCTCGCGACCCGCATCAACGAGCTGGCGCCGACGAGCGGCGTGGACGGGTTCGTGATCACCCACGGCACCGACACCATGGAAGAGACCGCGTACTTCCTCAACCTGGTGGTGAAGACGGACAAGCCGGTGGTGCTGGTGGGCTCGATGCGGCCCTCTACCGCGGTCAGCGCGGACGGCCCCCTCAACCTCTACAACGGCGTGGGCGTGGCCGTCGATCCGAAGGCCCGCGGACGCGGCGTGCTGCTGGTCATGAACGACTGGATCCACGCCGCCCACTCCCTGACCAAGACCAGCACCACGTCCGTGCAGACGTTCATGTCGCCCCTGCGCGGGCTGGTGGGAGTGGCCGCGTACGGAAAGAACGACTACTACAGCACACCGCCGTGGAAGCACACCACGAAGAGCGAGTTCAGCGCGGCGGGCGTCACCAAGCTCCCGCGCGTGGACATCATCTACGGCTGCGCGGACATGTCGCCGGACCTCATCGACGCCGCGGCCGCGAACGGGGCCAAGGGCATCGTCATCGCCGGCGTGGGCAACGGCAACATGAACAAGGCGTCGCTGGACGCGGCCGCCCGCGTGGCCAAGAAGGGCGTGGTGGTCGTCCGCAGCAGCCGCGTGGCGACGGGGAACGTGGGCCGCAACGTGGAGGTCAGCGACGACGACCTCGGCCTCATCGCCTCCGACGAGCTGAACCCCCAGAAAGCGCGGATCCTGCTGGCGCTCGCCCTCTTGAAGACCCGCACGCCCAAGGAGATCCAGAACCTCTTCTATGAGTATTGAGCCACGCCTGCTGGCGTGTGCGCTCGCTGTCTGGTTCCTGACCCCGGGCTCGGCTCGGGGTCAGGCGCCGCCTCCCCCCGAGAAGCCCCCTACCCTCGACGACACCATCGAAGCGGGCGAGGCGCTCGCCAAGGATCCCCGGCGCCGGCTCATCAAGTGGAACCACTACGAAGGCCCCTTCTTCACGCTGAGAGTCGGGGGCGGTCTTCTGTACGAAGGCGCCTGGTTCTCCCAGGACGAAGAGAGCCGGCAGCAGTTCGATCTCACGGCGGCCGCGAAGGTCCGTGACGCCCGTCTCGTCTTCAAGGGACGCTTCTTTCCCAAATGGAAGCGGGAGGTCACGTATTCGCTCGGACTCATGTACGACGGCCCCACCGACGAGTTCCTCGCGCGGGAAACGGGGATCATGGTGGCCGTACCCGAGCTGTGGGGCCACATCTTCATCGGCCGCACCAAGGAAGGGTTCTCGCTGAACAAGGTCATGGTCGGTTACTCGGGCTGGACGATGGAGCGCTCGACGATCAGCGACGCCACCATCCCTATCCTGGCCGACGGCATCAAGTGGCTCGGCTACCTGCCCAAGCCGCGCGTCCTGTGGAATCTCGGCCTCTACAAGGACTGGCTCTCCGAGGGGCAGGGCTTCTCGACCTACGATACACAGCTCGTCGGCCGCCTGGCCTGGCTTCCCATCGCCTCCGAGAAGACCCGCACGCTCCTCCACCTCGGAGTGAGCGGGCGCTACGGCAAGCCGAACGAGGGCGAGCTGAAGCTTCGATCCCGACCCGAGACGTTCCCTACGGAATACTTCGTGGACACCGGCACCTTTGCCTGCGAGAACACGAAGATGCTGGCCTTCGAGGCGTATTACCGTCCGGGACCGCTTCTGGTGGGGACGGAATACTTCTTCCAGTGGGCCAAGGCCCCGGCATCCGCCGACCCCTTCTTCCAGGGCGGCGATTTCGTGGTGAGCTGGCTGCCGACGGGCGAGGTCCGCAGGTACAACACGCGCGGCGGGTTCTTCCACTCGGTCTCCCCCGCGAAGACCGTGTTCCACGGCGGCCACGGTGCCGTGGAGTTGGTTTTCCGGGCCTCGTACATCGATCTCGACGGCGGGAACCTGAAGGGCGGGCGCTTCTGGAGGATCACCCCCATGGTGAACTGGCACCTGTCGGACAACGTCCGCCTGGAGGCGGCCTACGGCTACGGCAAGCTCGATCGCTTCGACCTGACGGGCGCTACGCAGTTCTTCCAGAGCCGCCTCCAGCTCACGTTCTAGAACACGATGAGTGAAGAAGACTATTTCCCCGGTACCGCCGACGACGCCCTGGCTCGTCTGATGGCGGGCAACGAGCGGTTCGTGAGCGGCCGGGCGCGGCCCGGACCGAGCGGGCCGGCGACGGAATTGGTTGCGCACCAGAATCCGTTCGCGACCGTCCTCGGCTGCAGCGATTCACGCGTGCCTCTCGAGCTCCTGTTCGACGTCGGCTTCGGAGATCTCTTCGTCATCCGCGTGGCCGGAAACGTGATGCTGCCCGCCGTGATGGGCAGCATCCAGTACGCGGGGGTCCACCTCCACACGCCTCTCCTCATGATCCTCGGCCACGAGGGCTGCGGCGCCGTGAAGGCGGCCCTGGCCGCGCTGCACCAGGGCGCGGTCGAGAAATCACGCATCCAGGTCCTGCTCGACAGCATCAAGCCCGGCCTGGAAGCGCTGCCGCCCGACGCGCCACCGGAAGACCTTCTTCGCATGGGCGTGGAGGCCAACGTGCGCTGGTCGATGCACCAGCTCCTCGACACTCCCGAAGGCCGCCATCGCCTGGAGGAGGGCCACCTCAAGCTGGTGGGCGCCGTCTACGAGCTGGCGACCGGTCACGTGCGGCTGCTGGACCCCTGATCCCAGGGCGGCCGCGTTGGCCGGCTGGCGAGGGCGACGTGCGATAATTCCGCTCCCTCCGCGCCATGGTTCCACCCAATCCGCGCAAGCCGGGCCCCCCGTCCCTCGACGGCGACGTCACGCCGACGGCGGGCGAGGTGCCGGGCACTTCCGCCGCGGAAGACACCGAGCGGAACTGGGGCGCCGCGCCCTCGCTCAAGCCGGGAGACGAGCTCGACGGGCGCTATCGGATCGTCCGCTTCATCGCCGCCGGAGGCATGGGCGAGGTCTACGAGGCCACCGACCTCGCCCTCGGCACCGAGGTCGCGGTCAAGACGATCCGGCCGGACCTGGCCGCGCGGGAGCACGTCATGGAGCGCTTCCGCCGCGAGATCCTCCTCGCGCGGCGCGTGACGCATCCGAACGTCTGCCGCATCTTCGATCTCGGCCAGCACTGCGGCCACAAACAGGGGGAGTGGCTGCACTCGTCGGGGACAGGTGCGGACGTCACGTTCCTCACCATGGAGCTGCTTCGCGGCGAGACCCTCCGTCACTTCTTGCGGAGGTCCGGACCGCTGAGCGCGGAGGATGCGCTCCCCCTCGTCGAACAGATGGCGGACGCGCTGGCGGCGGCGCACGAGGCCGGCGTCGTCCACCGCGATTTCAAGTCCGCCAACGTCATGCTCGTGCCCGCGTCCTCTCCGGAATCGCCGATCCGGGTGGTCGTGACCGACTTCGGCCTGGCCTGGGCGGGTGACACGTCGCGGACGCTCACCCACGCGGACCATCTCGTGGGCACTCCCGCCTACCTCGCCCCCGAGCAGGCGGAAGGAGGCGAGGTCACCGCCGCCACCGACATCTACGCGTTCGGCGTCGTGCTGTACGAGATGGTGACGGCGCGGCTGCCCTTCGAAGGGGACTCGCCGATCTCGATCGTGCTGAAGCGGTTCCACGAGGAGCCGGTCTCGCCGCGCGACCACGTGCCCGCGCTCCGGCGCCACTGGGAGACGGCGATCCTGCGCTGCCTGGAGCGCGATCCGCGCGATCGGTTCGCGGCCGCCACCGACGTCATGGCCGCGCTCCGCGGCGAGCCGGTGCCGCCGGCAGCCAAGACCCGCGCTCGGCGCCGTCGCGGCTGGCTGGGCGCGACCGGCCTCCTCCTGGCCCTGGTGTTCGGCGCCTCGCTTTGGGCGCGACGGCCCGCCAAGACGGAGGCGGTGGCTCCGGCGACGGCGCCGCTGCCCGCGGCCGGGCCCGTCACCGCGGCACGCCGATCGGTGGCGGTGCTCGGCTTCAAGGACCTCTCCGGCCGCGCCGACCAGGCCTGGCTCTCGACGGCGCTGTCCGAGATGTTCACGGCGGAGCTGGCCGCGGGCGCGAAGCTTCGGACCGTGCCCAGCGAGAACGTGTCGCGGATGAAGGCCGACCTGGGGCTTCGCGACGCGGAGAGCCTCGGGGCGGAGACGCTCGCGCGCATCCGGTCGCATGCCGGCGCCGACGTCGTTCTCGTCGGCTCCTACCTCGCCCTTGGTGAGGGGCCGGCCAAGCGGCTCCGCATCGACCTGCGGCTGCAGGACGCGGTACAAGGCGACACCGTCGCCTCCCTGACCGAGACGGGAACGGAAGCGGAGCTGTTCGATCTCGTGTCGCGGGCGGGGAGCCGCCTGCGCCAGAGCCTCGGCGCCGGAAGCCTGTCCGCGGCCGATGCGACTTCGGTGCGCGCGGCCATGCCGGCCCACCCCGAAGCGGCGCGTCTCTATGCGGAGGGCCTGGACCGGCTGCGCAGCTTCGACGCGCTGTCGGCGCGCGCGCGGCTGGAGCAGGCGACGCAAGCCGATCCGGGTTTCGCGCCCGCCCACGCGGCGCTGGCCGCGGCCTGGACGGCGCTGGGCTACGACGCCAAGGCGGCGGAGGAGGCCCGTCGCGCCCACGAAGGTGCGCGCGACCTCTCACGGGAGGAGCGGCTGGTCATCGAGGGGCGCCTTCGGGAAGCGACCCGGGAGTGGCCGCGCGCGGTCGACGTGTATCGATCGCTGTGGACGTTCTTCCCCGACGATGTGGAGCACGGCCTGCGCCTGGCCAACGCGCAGATCTCGGCCGGGCAGGGACAGGACGCGCGCGCGACCCTCGCCGATCTACGCAAGCTGCCTGCCCCGGCGTCCGAGGACCCGCGCATCGACCTCACGCAAGCGCTGGCCTCGGAATCGCTCGCCGACTTCAAGGGCGAGCTCGAGCAGGCCTCCCGCGCGGCCGCCGGGGCGACGGAGCGCGGGGCGTCGCTCCTGCGCGCGCGGGCCTTGCTCGCGGAGGCCTGGGCCCTGCGCCATCTGGGGCGGCCGCGCGAGGCGAACGCCGCCTCCGGGGAGGCGCGCGCTCTCTACGAGGGGGCCGGGGACCGCGGAGGCGTGGCGTTCTCGCTGCTCTTCCTCAGCAACGGGCTGGAGGACGAAGGCGACCTGGCGGGGGCGCGGCGGGCGGCGGAAGAAGGCCTGGCCATCCGGCGGCGCATCGGCGACGACCACGGCATGGCGCGCATGCTCAACACTCTCGCCAACGTGCTCGATGCCCAGGGCGACACGAGCGGCGCCAAGCAGCGCCGCGAGGAGGCCCTGGCTCTCTTCCGCAAGGTAGGCAACCCCAACGGGCTGGCGGTGGCGACCTTCAACCTCGCCAACATCAAGGCCAAGACCGGAGACCACGACGGCGCCCGCGCCGGATACGAAGAGGCGCTCGCGCTGTTCCGCAAGATCGGCAACCAGATGGGCATCGCCGTCGCCCTCACCGGCCTCGCCAACGAGGCCAAGGAGCGCGGCGAGTTCGCGGCGGCCCGCCGCCACTACGATGAAGCGCTGGCCGGGCACCGCGCGACCGGGGACGTCGGCGGCATGTCGATCATCCACTCGAACCTCGGCTTGATGTCCCTGCTCCTGGGGAACGCCGAGGAGGCCCAGAAGCATTACGAAGATGCCTTGCGCCTGGCGCGGGAAGCGGAGAACAAGAGCCTCGAGGCCACCAACCTCACCGGCCTCGGGGACGTCCTGATGTACCGCGGCGACCTGGCGGGCGCGCGGCGGCGCCACGAAGAAGCGCTGGCCATGCGCACGACGATGGGAGAGACGAAGGCGGTCGGCGAGAGCGGCCTCATGCTGGTCCGGGTCGCGCTCGAAGATGGACGCGCGCCGGAGGCCGAGTCGCGGTCGCGCGACCTGGCGGCGGTGTTCCGCAAGGCCAACGCCCCCGAGCAGGAGGCGACCGCTCACGGGCTCCGCGCGTGGGCCCTGGTCGCGGTGGGCGACGTGCCCGCGGCGCAGGCCGAGCTGGGACGGTCGCCGCGGCTCGTCGCCGGCGTGATTCCGCCCGAAGTCCGGTACGACTACGAGCTGGCCGAGATCCGGGTGCAGGCGGCGGGGGGTGACGCCGCGCGAGCCGCGAAGAGCCTGGAAGCGCTCGCGGCCACGGCCGGCCAGGCGGGACTCAAGCTCTACGATCTCCAGGCGCGGCTGCTGCTCGGAGAACTGGAGCTGCGCTCCGGCCGCGCGGTGGCCGGCCGCGCGCGGCTGCGGGCGGTCGAGACGGAAGCGACGGCGCGAGGCCTGGGCCTGCTGGCGCGACGGGCGCGTGCCGCGTCCAGCTCGTAGGCCTCCTCCGTCCCGCATGCACGCCTCTCATGATTCGAATGAGCCTTATTCATTTGATTCACGATGGCGGAGTGGCTAGCGTCCCGCCATGGCGCGCTACCTGCACTACGACGTCTTCACGGACCGCCCCCTCACCGGCAACCAACTCGCCGTCTTTCCCGATCCGGCCGGCCTGACGGACGGCGACATGGCGCGGATCACCCGGGAGATGAACTTCTCCGAGTGCACCTTCATCCTTCCCTCCGAACGAGCGGGCACCGACGTCCGGGTTCGCATCTTCGCGCCCGAAGGCGAGCTGCCGTTCGCCGGCCATCCGGTGATCGGATCGACCTTTGCCCTGGCCCACGAGGGCTTCCTGACCACGCCCCGGAGCCGTCTGGTCCTCGGCCTCGGCATCGGTCCCACGCCGGTCGATCTCGAATGGAACGGGACCGAGCTCGCCTTCGCCTGGATGACGCAGCGGCCCCCGCAGTTCGGGCCGACGCTCGAAGTACGAGACCGCGTGGCCTCGATGCTCGGCCTAGAGGGGACCGCGATCCAGGACGGAGTGCCGGTCCAGGAGGTCTCCTGCGGCCTTCCCTTCCTCTACGTGGCGCTCACGTCGCGAGCCGCGGTCGACGACTGCGTGCTGGACCCTCGAGCCAGCGCGGCCCTGCTGAGGGACGCCGGGCTCGCGAGCCGCGGCGTCTTCGTGTTCTCCGTGGAGCCGGGCGGCGACGAGGCGACGGTCTACAGCCGCATGCTCGGCGCCGGGCGCGAGGATCCGGCGACGGGATCAGCGAGCGGGCCGCTCGGCTGCTATCTCGTTCGCCACCGCCTCGTTCCCGCGGAGCAGGCCGGACGGATGGTCAGCCGTCAGGGCGTGAAGATGGAGAGGCCGAGCCGCGTCTACATCCGGATCGCGGGGACTCCGGACGACATCACGGACGTCAAGGTGGGAGGCACCAGCGTGCTCGTGGGCGACGGACGGATCGCACGCCTCTGACCTATTTCTTCCGCGACGTCTTCTTTCGCGTGCGCGCCGACGCCGTCTTCTTGGATGCCGTCTTCTTGGCCGCCGTCTTCCGGCGCGATCCGCGATCGCCACCCGTACGCGGTTTCACCGCGGGCTGCCACAGGGCGAGCATGTTCCCGTCGGGGTCGGAGAAGATGGTGAACCAGCCCATCCCCGGGACTTCCTGCTTCGACTTGTGGATCCGGCCTCCGGCGGCCGTGATCAGCCGCTCCTTCTCCGCGAGGTCGGCCACGTTGACGTAGGGCGTCACCCCCACCGGCATCTGCGGGTCCGGCGCATCGAAGATGCCGCCGACGTGCAGTTTTCGGATAGTCGTCCCTGGAAGTCCTTGTGGCATGATGCGTCACAATCGGAGGACCCAAATGTCCAATCTCATCGCCTGGAGGCCGGTCGGCGGCGCCGTGATGGTGGCGGCGCTTGTCGCGCTCGGAGCGACGGCGAACGCCGCAACCGACGGCAAGGAAATCTTCCTCGGCCAGAAATGCAACATGTGCCACGCGGTCAGCTCCGCGGGGATCACGCCCACCGGCAAGATCAAGGCGCCCGACCTGACCGGGCTCGCCTCCAAGGAGGACGCCGCCTGGCTCGGGAAGTTCCTCAAGAAAGAGGCGGCGGACAAGAAGGGCAAGAAGCACATCAAGCCGTTCACGGGCAGCGACGAGGATCTGACCGCTCTGGTCGGCTGGCTCCAGAAGCAGACGAAGTAGGCGGCGGGTAGCTGTGGCCGTCGGCGCCCGCCTCCGCGGCTGGATTCGTCCTCTCGTCCACCTCGGGCAGAACGGGCTGACCCGAACGGGTGCGGCGCTCACCACGAGCGCCGCCCTCACCATGATCGCGTTCTGGATCGCGGAGATCATCCGCGACCGGCCCGCACATCCGTACGAGGGGATCCTCCTCTTCCTCATCCTGCCCGGCTTTTTCGTGCTCGGCCTGGTGCTCATGCCGCTCGGCGTCTGGTGGCGCCGGCGCCAGCTGCGCCAGAGCGGCGCCTTGCCGTCCGAATTCCCCGCCGTCAGCCTGCGCCTCTCCGACGTGCGCCGTGGTCTGGCCGTCATCGCCGTATTGACCGTCGCCAACCTGGCCATCTTGAGCACCGCGTCCTACAAGGGCGTCGAGTACATGGAATCGAACCAGTTCTGCGGGCTCACCTGCCACACGGTGATGGCGCCGCAGTACACGGCCTTTCTCGACTCGCCGCACCAGCGCGTGGGATGCGTGGGGTGCCACATCGGCCCCGGCGCCGGGTGGTTCGTGCGCTCCAAGCTCTCGGGCGTCCGCCAGGTCTTCGCGGTGAACCTCGACACGTACTCGCGCCCCATCCCCTCGCCGGTCCGGCACCTGCGTCCCGCCCGCGAGACCTGCGAGCAGTGCCACTGGCCGGATCGCTTCGTCGGCGACCGCTTCCGCGTCTTCAAGACGTACGCTGACGACGAGCAGAACACGGCCACCACGACCGTGCTCGTGCTCAAGGTCGGCGGGCGGGACGGCAAGGGCACGCCCGGTATCCACGGCCGCCACGTCGGCGAGCACGTGCGCATCAGCTACACGTCGGCCGATTCCAAGCGCCAGGTCATTCCCCGCGTCACCGTCGCCCGTGACGACGGCAAGACCGAGGAGTTCGTCTCGACCGATCCGCCGCCGTCCCCCGACCCGGGGGGCGGCGAGACCCGTCTCATGGACTGCATGGACTGCCACAATCGTCCGACTCATGCCTTCGAGCTGCCGGAGCGCGCCGTGGATGGGGCGCTCGCCCAGAACCGGATCAGTCCCCAGCTTCCCTATATAAAGAAGACAGCGGTCGCAGCCCTGCGGGCGGAATATCCGGACCGCGACGCAGGCGCGCGCGGCATTGCGGACGCTCTGGGGAAGTTCTACAGCTCCAGTTATCCCGCCGTATACAAGGACCAGCGCCCGGCGGTCGACGCCGCCGTAAGCGAAGTCCAGGCCATCTACCAGCGCAACGTGTTCCCGAACATGAAGGTGACCTGGGGGACGTACCCGAACCACCTCGGGCACCAGGATTTCGTCGGCTGTTTCCGCTGCCACGACGAGAGCCACAAGCGCACCGACGGGACGACCATCACCCAGGACTGCACGGCGTGCCACACGATCCTCGCCCAGGACGAGAAGGATCCCAAGGTCCTGGCCAACCTCGGTCTCGAGTAGGAGGACGCATGAGTCGCATCCCTCTCCTGCTGGTCGGCCTCTTCGGCGCGGGACTCGCGATGGCCACCGCCACCGCGTCCAGCGAGGGGCAGGCCACACCCGCCGCCGTGGTCAACCCGGAGGACTGCCGGACCTGCCACGAGCAGGCGGTGGCGGGCATCCAGCACACGGCCCATGCCGGCGTCGCCCAGCGCTGTGAGTCCTGCCACCTCGGCGCCGCCGCCCACATGGCGGCGCAGCTGGAGGGCAAGGACGTACCGGGCCCTTCCCTGCGCAAGATGAAGGCCGCCGACGTGACCGCGACCTGCCTGACGTGCCATGACACGGGACGGCAGGCCGCGTTCGGGGGCGGCGTGCACGACCGGCGCGGTGTGAGCTGCATCTCCTGCCACAGCGTGCATGCGTTCAAGTCCGATCGCGCGCAGCTCAAGGGGGCCCGCGACGCCGACACCTGCTTCACCTGCCACCAGGCCATCCGCGCCAAGACGCTCCGCACCTCGCACCATCCCGTTCGCGAGGGACGCCTCGACTGCGCGGTCTGCCACGACCCGCACGACTCGACGCATCCCAAGATGATCACGGCCGAATACGTCAACGAGAAGTGCTACGAGTGCCACACGGAGAAGCGGGGGCCGTTCCTGTGGGAGCACGCGCCGGTGCGTGAGAACTGCATGTTGTGCCACGACCCCCACGGCTCGAACCACGACAAGCTGCTCGTCTCCAAGCAGCCTTACCTGTGCCAGCGCTGCCATCTCAATACGCGTCATCCGGGGTCGCTCTACGACTCCCGCAACGCGGTCGGTGGAACGTCGGTGAGCAACCGGGCCATCGAGCACGGCTGCAAGAACTGCCACCAGAACGTCCACGGGTCCAATTCGCCGTCTGGCCCCTATCTGGGGAGGTAGGCATGCGCACCCTCCGCTTCGCCATCGCCACTTTCGTGCTGGCCCTCCCGCTCGAGGCGGCGGCCCAGACCCCGGCGGCCTCTCCGTCTCCGAAGCCCGCCGCCTCGCCGTCCCCGTCGGCGGCACCCGCGCCCGCACCGACCGCCGAGCTCGCCCCGAGTCACGCCACCTCGACCGCGCCGGGCCCCCTGGGCGAAGACTTCCACGGCGGCTCCGCCGAGGCCACCGTACAGGGGCTCGACGTGGACACAGTGTCCTCGAAGTTCCTCGAGTACCGCGACGTGCCCACCGGCGTCGCCGTGCCCAGCGTCCGCGCCTTCGGCGAGAAGGACCGCTTCCGCTACGACCTGCTGGCGGAGGGCGTCCGTCAGGCCGACGAACATTACCGCGGCCTGCTCGGACACGACTCCTTCCGGCTCGGCCTCGACTTCCGCCGGATCCCGCACCGGTTCGGCAACGAGGGACGCACGCTCCTGGCGCCGACGTCGGAGGGCGTCCTCGAGATGTCGGACACTCTCCAGGGCGCGTTCCAGGGGGCACTGGAAAAGCAGTTCGCCGCGAACCCGAACGGCATCAACTTCACGTTCCTGTCCGGGCTCGTGTCGCCGTCCCTGGCCGACGGCAACGTCGTGGACCTGGAGCTCGAGCGCCAGCGCAGCCGCGTCGACCTCGAGCTCCTCCCTGGCCGCGACTTCAGCCTCCACGTCAACTACTTTCACGAGCGGCGCACGGGCGACCGGGCCGCCGCCGGGACGTCCTTTGGATTCGGCAACGTGGTGGAGACGCCGGAGCCGGTCCACTACCTGACCCAGGATGTATCGGCCGTGGGCTCGCTGGAGCGCAAGTGGGGAAGCGCGCGGGCCGGCCTCGGCTACAACCGGTTCGACGACCGCCTGCAGTCCGAGACCTGGGACAACCCGTTCCGCGCCGTCGACAGCATCGGCTCCAGCAGCTCGCCCAACAGCAGCTCGATCGGCGGGCCCACGCAGGGACGGATGGCCCTGCCTCCCGACAACGAGGCCTTCCGCGGATTCGGCGGGGCGACCGTCCGCCTGCCCGGCCACACCCGCCTCATGGCCGACCTCTCGCTCGCGCGCTGGCGCCAGAACGACACGTTCATCCCCTACTCGACCAACACCGCCATCACGAGCCCCTTGAACGCCTCCAATCCCGCGACTCTTCCCACGTCATCGCTGGATGGACGCATCGGGGTGTTCTCGCAGTCGTACACGCTCACGTCCCGGCCGCGCCTGCCGCTGCAGTTCACCGCGCGCTACCGCGACTACGACGTGAACAACGACACGCCGCGGATCTCGTTCCCGGGCTACGTGCAGTTCGACGAAACCTGGCAGACCACCGGCCGCATCAGCGTGCCGTACGGGTACCACTCGCGCCGGTTCGACGCCACGGGCGCGTACGACTTCGATCGCCTGAACGTCGAGCTCGGGTACCACTACAACGGTTTCGACCGCACGTTCCGCGAGACGGGAAAGACGACCGAGAACACGGTCAGCGTCGCCGCCAACCTGCGTCTGGCGGAGTGGTCTTCCCTTCGGGGAAGCTACGAGCACGGCTCGCGCGGCTTCGACCACTACGATTTCGCGCACAGCGAGGAGGCCTCGTTCGTCTCGCCGGGCACGCCAACCCAGCAGCCGCTCTTGCGGCGCTACGACCAGGCGGCGCGGGACCTCGATCGCGTCACCGCCCTCGTCCAGGGCTCGCCCGGGGACAAGTTCTCGTTCTCGGCGTTCTACCGGCTCAACAATGAGGACTACGATCTCGAATCGGGGCTGGGCCTCTCCAGCGCGCACTACTCCGCGCTGGGCGCGGACGTGGACTACACGCCGAGCGCGCGCTGGAGCCTCTTCGGCTACTACTCGCACGAGAACGGCGAAGGTTTCCTGCTCGGCCGCCAGAGCGGCAGCACCCCGTCCGTGAACTCCGCCGACGACTGGAGCTCCCGCATCACCGACAAGACGGACACCGTCGGCGCGGGGGCGAACATCCAGCTCGTGCCCGACCGCTGGACCCTGAACCTC